>Ga0131853_10009397_pt1 | contig 17888 bp, 17 predicted proteins | sample TergutLab28metaG_FD_92764 | JGI IMG/M metagenome (GOLD analysis project Ga0131853, IMG submission 92764) | Labiotermes labralis P1 segment gut microbial communities from Petit-Saut dam, French Guiana - Lab288 P1 (version 2) (version 2) | ecosystem: Host-associated > Arthropoda: Insects >... | reverse complement strand
TTGGGTACTACGGGTGCAACTGTTTGTTGGAGGTCCGGGGGGAAATATATGGCTTTGCTGATATCGACCTATAAACCTTTCTTTGAAATGTACCATGAACCCTCTTTTTTATCAGTGACCATTACTAAGTCTATGTTCCTTACCTTAAAAATTTCAGTAATAATTTTTATCCCATAAGACTTTGTGCGTGTTTTATGGTCCTCACCTTTGAAGCCATCTTTTTTTGTACGCAGACCATATGCAAATACATATTTCTTGAAAAATCCCACTTTAAATTCACCCCGTTCCTCTTTAGGTATCCTTTTACCTATCAGGGTATCTAAGTAGATATCGAAATCTGCTTTTGCTTTAGATACTCCCATTGCGGTTATATCGTATGTTTCGTCATATGTCCGACTAAACCACCCTAGCTGACGTTTTAAGTGTTCACTACCATCCCCTGTATTTTGTATTTCACTCAAGACAAAGTTATATCTTTCTGACAATTTCGGTAAAAGGCAATACGCTATCTTGTTAAAGTGAACACACTCCGGCAAGCTGGAATCTCTGTAAAACCATTTTTTTGCATTTTGAAAGCCATTAATATTTCCGTTATAATATTTATATATGAAATCTTTTCTTGCCTCTAAGGCATCTTTATTTAGTTTTATAAACGGAGGGTAGCCAATTTCATACGAAGCATTTATACATGAGATATATGCTGCATATTGACTACAAAGATGATCTGTTAGGTAACTCAGGTGTGGCTCGTTATGTTTTTTTATATACAAAGTTATCCTTTCGCCTTCTTTGACCCTGACACGCCCCAAAAGCTGTAACAGCTTAGTTTTATCAACTTCTGAAATAACAACGTTTTTCAATTGTTCATCATGAAAGTTCACACCATTATCAATTACACTGGTGGATAATAGAATCCTGCCTTGGAATTTTGCATCTGCAAGAATCTGTTGATATTCTTCATCTTTCTTACTCTCTGCGCTTATGACAGATACCTCACCGTCAAGTTCTGAATTGGCTTCTAAAAGTTTTTCTTTGAACTCCTTGCACCATTTTTTATTATCAACAAAGATTATCCACTTCTCACTGCTACCTGCAATAATATTTATCAGTTCATCAAACTCGGAATAGTATTGAAAATCAAGGTACGTGTAATCATTGTCAAATTTATAACACGTATATTTACCTATGAAGTGCTCTATATGTTCCTTATTACTTTTGAACTTTTTCTTTTCCGGTGGTTTTTCCTTGTTATGTATGTGGTATAGGCTTTCTTCAAAAGTTGCTGTCATATATACTCTAATTGCATCAGAAAAGTTGTTGACAATCGCTGAAAGAATTATTTCTGTAGTCGGATTAAACATTGCATCTGACGTGAAAAAATGTGCTTCATCACAAATTACATGGGAGTACTTTCCTTTCAAAAAATCAGGCTTGCCCAACAAACTTTGATAGTTTAGTATAGTGACAAACCCAAAGTCGTGCTTAGAAAGAATCCCTTCATCACTATATAGCTTCATTTCTGATTCCATGCCTAACGACTTTAAGAGACGCTTCTTAGTCTGCAAACTTAACGCAATTCGATTACTTAACAGGAGGACTCTGCAAGGTTCTCCATCACTCCAATAGAGGTTTTTCACATATGGCAATAAAGTATTCTCTATAAAGTAATTCTTCCCTCGACCTGTTTGTGCTGAAATAAACACCGGATAACCGGCCTCCCATTCAGTATAGGTCTCACCAATCCCTTCGGTGACATTCTTCATCCCGCACTCAATTACTTCAAACCAATTTGACATAAACATATCAAACTCTTCTTCAGCTATCTCAAAGGGATCTAGTGTTTTAGCATCGTTCACATCATAATTCATGGCTTCTCCAACCTTCTTATTTGTCATTTGTGTATATATAGAAAGAATACAAAATACATTTTTTCTTACAGTTGATAGTCCCGTAACTATCAGTTTTTTCGATGGTTTGCAAATATATTGTTGCTTCTATGAAAATATTTGTATTATAGCTTCAATGCTATCATACAAATATTTTCATGTCAACAAACATAAAAACTATGCGACAGCACACTAGAAGTAATCGGAAATTATTCAGAAGAGTCTATTAAAGTATGTATAGTAAATATATTTATTTCTATGTATTAATTATCTGATAGGATCGATGGTTAAGCATAAATATTTATATAATGTAAAATTTTGCTATGCGTATAACACAAAGATAAAAATATTATCTTTGGAGGTTTTACACATGATACACACATTTGAATTAGAAAGAATTATAACAGCACATGAATATGATAGCTACAAGAAAGTTCTATCAAAAAGCAGTTATAAATCGTATCCAACAGAAAGATACATGATATCTAACTATGAATTTAATCAGATTGATTTGCATCTACGATTAAGTAAATGCGTCACAGGCTATAGAACAATCTATAAATTGTTGTTCTGCGTAAATCCAACAAAGATTGTCCTTGGCAATGATTCTGTATGCGTTTCTGATATAAACATAGTTCTTGAATCATTAAAGCAAGTTGATGAGTTTTTTAGTGCCATAAGCATAGGGTTAATTTGCTCAGACTTTAAAGTAGCTCGTATCGACTATAGTATTGATATAAGGCTTTTATCACATGAACAGGTTAGCTATTATATTGACTTGCTTAAAATGGGAGCCATGCCTAAAAATTTTGTTAAAAAGGGATATTATTCTAAGACTGGTCACAGATATATACCCTATGAATCATCTTTATATTTAGCTAGAGAAAGAAAACACTCAAAAAGCAGGAAAAAGAAATATCTTGTTTTAAATCTATATGACAAACAGCAAGAGATTATTGATAACGTGAGAAACAATAACACCAAAAAGCAGTTTATGATAAGACGTGCAAATGAAATCATTCGTTTTGAAGTCCAGTGTTTTAAAGATAAAATCAACAATATAGCCGATAGGTTTAACATGGCTAATGAAAACATCTATAGTTTTCTAAATATTGAAATAGTTTCATACGTTCTTAACTACTATATCTCAAAGATATGCTTCCAAGGTAACTATTATAAATACAGGTTGGCAGTAAGAGAAATAGAAAACAGTAAATATGATGAGAGAATCAAAAATGATATGCTATTATTGCTACGGACTACATTCAAAAGAAAAAGTTTTGATAATGCAGTCAATCATTTGCAATCAAATAATAAGTATTTCAATTTTAAAAAAATTTTACAATGCTTCAACCTGATTAATGTAAACCCGGTTACGATACCATCAAATTGGGCTGTTGAGTTTTTGGAAAACCCATTGACACTCATCAATGGCTATATTGATGAGTGTCAACCTGTGTGTTGAATAACTGACCTTTTTAAAACATGAATAGTTTCAATCTGGTCTTTGAGTATATATCATATAGTTGAAGAAGCACAATTCATAAAAATAAATTTGAGGTGATTATTTATGAAACGTATATTTACAATTAAAGAAGCATCTGAGGAATCCGGTTTAACAGAACATGCTATCAGAATGGGTATAAAACAAGGCTTGTTTCAAGCATTTCAGTTCCACCGCAAAGGAAAATACTTTATACCCTCACAACCATTTATCGAAAAGCTTAACACATTCTGTAGCTGTGATGATGGCACAAATAACAAGTTGCTGAAGTTTAGATAGGTCAGATAGTATCAGAGGCCACCAAGTACTTAGATGCTTGTGTGGCTTCTTTTATTTAAGATGATGTTCATGTAAAATTGCAGATGAAAGGTTTGGTGTTATGGCAAGTATTGAGAAAAGAAGTGAAAACACTTATAGATTAACTGTAAGCTGTGGTTATGGCAGTGATGGACGTAAGAAATTCATGAGAAAGACTATAAATCTCGATTCAAAGTTATCTCCGAGGCAGAGAGAAAAAGAGCTTGAACGTCAGAAAGTAATGTTCGAAGAAGAAGTACAAAGGGGTACATATCTTAATGGTGAAAATATCACTTTAGAACAATATGCCTTGCATTGGTTTGAGGATTATGCAAAAAGGCACTTGGCAGTCTCTACCCTACCGAACTATGAAATTCGCTTGAAGGAAAGGATTATTCCGGCACTTGGACATTTAAAGCTGTCTCAAATTCAGCCTTATCATTTAGAATCATTCTATAATCATTTGTCAGAGGATGGTACTAGATTAGACAGTTATTACAGACCCCGAGAGAATGTTTTACAATTGTTGCAAAATGTAAGGACATCTCTCTGTGATTCCGTAATTGGGATCAGTGCCAAAACATTTATACGTATCCGTAATTGTAACACCACTACACTTGAAGTTGCTCAAAAAATATCTAACTGCTTTAATATCCCATTAGATAAAGCGTTTGATGTTGAATATAAGTCGCCATCAACCAGACTGTCAGACAAGACAATCAAGCATCATCACGACTTAATTTCCACAATACTATCAGAAGCAGAGAGAAATAATCTGATTTTGAACAATCCTGCAAAACGAGTGAGGGTTCCAAAAGTAAAAAAATCCAGTGTTCGATACTATGATGAGCATGAACTTATTGAAGTGCTTAACGCCTTGGAAACTGCCCCTATCAAGTATAAAACAGCTATCTATCTTACAATCGACACAGGGTTAAGATTAAGTGAAATAGTTGGACTGGAGCATAGTCACCTTGACTTAGAAAGGGGCATTTTAAAAGTTGTACAGCAACGACAGAGGGTTGCTAAAGAATACGGCAGCATCATAGTTAGTGACCCTAAAACTGAAAGCGGAATAAGAACAATTACACTTTCTTCAACAGTTACAAATTTACTCAAAGACTATTACTCATATCTTGATTATTACAGAGAATTACTTGGTGATGATTGGACAGAAAGTGAATTTGTATTTAGGCATGAAGATGGAAGAACCATGTCTCCATCAAGACCTTATCAATGGTTTGTTGAGTTTATAGAAAACAAGAACCTACCAAAGCTGTCTTTTCATGGATTAAGACATACAAATGCCAGTCTATTAATTTCAGAGGAAACGGACATTGTGACGCTGAGCAATAGATTGGGACATCGGGATATCAATGTTACCTTAGGCGTTTACTCTCATTTAATCAAGTCCAGAGAAGCAAAAGCAGCCAACAAAATGGATAAATTCTACCCTCAGAAGCCTAAGGATTCTGAGGGCTAACAACTATGGTCGGATTGAAACAACGTCATCATTCAAAGGAAGTTTTTCAAGTTCTTCAACAATCAAATCTTGAGTTAATTTCCTTTCTTTTTTCAAATTGAATAATTTTTTAAATGCTTGATTGCCCTGATAACCTTTGCACTTCACAGGGTTATTTTTTAACCAGTTTAATAAGAATTCTATTTGATAAGTGTCAAGCTGTGATAGCCTATAAGCATTGTCTAGGCTTAACACCTTATTATCTAAAAGTTTTGAGATTTCGTCAACAGTTTCAGTGTCTAATTTTACAATATTTCTGTACTTACTGAAAGTAGCTGTAGGTATTCCTAATCTGGTTGACATTTTGTCTCTTGTAGTCTGCCCTTTTTGTTGCTTGTGAGACTTCTGTCCATTTTGGACATAAGTTTCATCACTGGCAAGATCATTCCTCTTGCCCTGCTGTGAATTTTCTTTAACCAGCTTGTCCATATAATTGACTGCCTTTAACCTTTGAGAGAAGCTCCAATCCTTAAAGGACTGTTGGTTTATATTGCTTTCAAAGTATACTTCTTTTGCTTTGTCATCTGATAGTTTTTTCACTATAGCATCAATTTCATCAAGGCCTAATAGCCTTGTGGCATTAACTCGATTATGCCCACTTATTATCTGGTATTTGCCATCGTCAAGAGAACGTACAATAATTGGTTCTTGCAGACCTTGATTTTTTATGCTGTTTGCAAAATTTATTAATCTTTCGCCTTCGAAACGACTATCCGTAGTATTGTAAGGTGTTAAATTAGCAAGTTTGATTCTTGTAACAAAAATTATTTCAGCATGAGTTGAATTCCCTGCAAGCCTTTCTATTTCGCTTTTAAACTCGCTCATGGTTAATCCTCCTGTTTTATTAAAATATGCGTGTAGATCATGACGTTCTACAACAGTCTAACTTATTGCTATATATTCATTGGTATGATTATAGTACAAATATCTATATTCGTCAAGAAGGTTAATTCGCCTTATGTTGAAAAATTACGTATTAACAATAAAATATTACGTAATAAATCATAAATTAACTATAATTTGAAATTACAAGGAGAGATTATATTGTCATCTACAGAATCCACCGGATCTCACAGAATGGAAGTTCGATTATCCAATGAATTCAGAGAAATGCTTGACTACTGTTGTGATGCGTCTGGATATTCAAAAGCTAAGGTCATTCGCATGGGTATTGAAAAGGTCTATAATCACATTGAAAGAAATAGAAGTGCGAAAAAGCCACATCCGTTAAATAAAGAAGCTTTTCAAACATCTCAAGCACAACTTAGTCAAATTGTTTATGATGAAGTCTACAAGGCATCTTACGGAAACATTTATGACAAGGAATATGCTAAGTTAGTTGTTGACCCAAGATATAATTGTCACGAAGATGTATCTGCTTATGCCCATGAGTTTGCACACAAAAAAGCAGATGAGGTTGCTGTTGATGCTATCTATGATTTCTTTAGGTAGTTTGATTTATGGCAGTTTGAATTCATTTATCCTAAAAATAAACTTTTACGTAAGCTTCAACTTATAAATAAAATGAATTTCTGCAACTATATCACTTGGCAGTTCGGAAAATAACTCTAAAAGGAGCAACGATTATGATATTATCTTTGTAATGTGTAAAAAATTATGACCAAACCAACAGCTTTTACGATGAAATCGAAATAAGAGAAATTAATGGCAAGTATGGGTTTAAGAACAAAAACGGCAGTGAAGTTGTGGCACCTATCTATGACGATATCAGCAATTTCAGTAATACTCTTGTTGTGATAAAACTTGATTCCAAGTTTGGAATCATAGATAAAGAAGGTAGGATAGTTGTGCCTTTGAGGTATGATAGGATTGATTATCCATGTAGAGGGCTATCATTAACACAGATCAATAATAAATTTGGAATCCTCAATGGAATAACCAACCGAGTATGCTCCAACTGGTTAGAGCGATCTGTAGTACGCCTTTTTGTTCTTCAGCCAACTTGTAAAGCCGTTTTGGTGCCTATTCCGCTGCTTTAAAGTTATATAAGGGCTTGATAGTCTTTATAACGTCTGCTGTATCTCCGATATTGGCTACTATCTCTTCCTTTGGCTTATAGGCGAATGGGGCTTCATCTAGTGTACTTCGGTTGACCGTTGATGAATAGACGCCCTTCATAGCCTTCTCGTATTGCGTAAGCGTAATGCTGTTCTTGGCCTCTGACCTACTCATAATACGCCCGGCTCCATGAGGAGCAGAGCAATTCCAATCTTCATTGCCCTTGCCAATGCAGATGAGGCTGCCATCCCTCATATTCATTGGTATAAGCACACGTTCATCTCTCCGGGCTGATATAGCTCCTTTTCGTAATATCATTGTATCTAGGTCAATATAGTTGTGAACGGTTGTAAACTGCTCAATTATTTTGAACTTTACTCTTTTTGAAAGCTCCTTAACTATGGCTTTACGGTTTAAGTCTGCATAATGCTGTACTATCTCCATGTCGTGAAGGTAGTTATTGAGCTGATCACCTTCCAGATATGCTAACACCCTGTCAGCGCCCTTGCCCTTACGGTCTAAGCTATCGGCAGCAATTTTCTGATAATGTTCACAAACTTGCCTACCAAGATTACGGCTACCCGAATGAATGACAAGGTAGAGCTTACCATCCTCATCCTTACCAAACTCTATGAAGTGGTTGCCGCCCCCAAGAGTTCCTATAGACAGTTCTGCCCTGTCATGGTCAACATGCTTGGTGCAGCACAAGGATGTTAGGTTGATATCATCATTAAAGTGATGAGGTGTCGAGCGGATGCTAAAGCCGGATGGAATATATTGGTGTATTGCCTTATCAAGCTGGCTAAGCTCAATATGCTTGTCTTTCAGCAACACGGTTTCCATGCCGCAACCGATATCAACGCCTACAAGATTTGGAACAACTTTATCCGTAATTGTCATGGTTGTGCCTATGGTACAACCCATACCTGCATGGGCATCTGGCATAACACGAATCTTGCTATTTGCCATGAATTCTTGATCCAGTAGATGTTCTATCTGCTGGATGGCACTTGGTTCAGCAGTGTCTGTGAATAGTTTCGCCATATTATATTTTCCTTGAAGTTCTATCATCTATTTTCCCTCCGTAACCAGCATTGTTTTTATGATACATTGTAGCACGATTAAGCAAGAGTGTCACCAAATTATAAAGCCAATTCTCCTCATATAATTTAATGGTATAACTCTGCTATACATATGAACTAAGCTTGCAGTAGAAAAAGCCTGCCAGAGTTTATCTGCACAGGCTTAAATCTATATTGCCCAATAATTACAAGTTTATTGAGCAGCTGTACCCCAATGTAATAATCCCATTAGTTCTAATGTTCTTGCTCTTGTAAAGTTAATCATAGAGCTCATTCGTTCAGTAGCTTCAAAGCTACCACCTCTAAACTCTTCGCCTGCTTCATAAGCAGCAATATCTCTTCTGACTATCCACTCACGTTGCTCTTGACGTAATACATTTTGTTCAGCTGGAGATAAACTTTGCATGAGCATTCCATATACACGATTTAACTCGTCATCCCAAGCATTAAGGACAGCATATATTGCGTTATTCATAGCTAGAGTGTAAGGGGCTCTGGAAATTTCTAATCCTAAGTCTAAGATATAGTCTAGCCCAAAATCTCCAAATTCGAAAATTCTGTATGGATCCATAGCCCCAGGTTCAGGATACCATATATGAATGATTCTTGTATCCTCATACCAATCTAGTATATATCCGATGCTTTCAACTATATTTCTTAATGGTAACATAGTGCTGCCATTAATTATTTGTGCAGGAACCTCAAGATTGTGCCTAGTTCCATTTACGGTAAATGTACTGCTGCCAATTGTAATGATGATGGTATCACTGCCTGTTAGAGTTACTTGATTGGTATTTTGATTCCAACTTACATCAAATTCCAACCGTTCGAATACCCCTCGAACAGGTACAAGGGTTCTACCGTTAACAATAGTCGGCTGTTGTCCTTGGAAGTTAATCAAACTGCTACCTCCACCTACTACAACTCGAATATTATCTCTGGCATAAGCTGTAGTTGCAGGAATCAGTGAAACAACAAACACTAACATTAACATGGTGGAAATAAAGCACTTTTTCATAAGAACGCTCCTCATATAATTATTAAAAACTATGTAGATGTTTGAACAGGTTAACTAAAATCTAAAAATCAACGAAAGCGACTCTGAAATTATATATGTAACGATCACAATTAGAAATATTTTCGTGGATATTTTAAATTTCATGAAACTTATACCGAAAAATTTCATAAATAGTTGATAGACCTTGTTAACAATTAAAGTCGCAAGTACAATCGGTACAATAAATATAACAAAAACTTCCATGATTTGTCCCCCCCTTTAACTTTTTGTAAAATTTCAATTATTTTTCTTATTGGCATATTATTATTCAATTTGCCTCTTTACAAAATTACTTTTCATATCTTGTTCAAGGCGTTTTATTTCTGTAATTGCTATTGTTCTGTCCTCATGCCCCTTTCTTTGAATTTCTAAACATGTGGAAAATGCTGAAATCAGATCATCGTTGGTCTTTTTCAATGCTTCAACCGAAACAACGCTACGTTCACTTTCTTGTGCTATTTCAATAGACCCAAGTTTAAATGCTTCACTGTTGCGGACAAGTAGCTCGTTTGTCATATCTGAAACATTTCGTTGAAGCCCAAGTGCTGCTCTATTTGTTGCCATGCCCAGTGCCAGAACCATTTGGCTTTTCCAAATCGGGATAGCAGTGGTTATGCTGTTATGTATCTGATTTATGAGTGTCTGACTACCTTTTTGAATCATTCGGATTTGTGGCGCAGATTGCAAACTGACCATACGGCTGACAGTAAGGTCATGCAGTTTTCGGTCAAATTCTGTTGCAATATCCTGCATTTCATTTAACCGTTGCACTTCCATTTGGTCATTTGTCTGCAATGCGCGTGAATTCTGTTGCGGTATATCATGCTCTTTGAAAATACGCAGACGTTCATGCCCTGCTATTATAATTAGTGTAATTTCTTTAAAATACTGCATGTTCGTTTCGTACATCTGCTCCATTTGCAGAACATTTTTGTATAGCTTTCGTTTTTCATCTTCAAGCCTGTCAACAATTCTTTCAATGTTTTGCAGGGCGGTGTTATATCTGTTCTTAATTGCGTTGACCTGTAATTTGGATAAAGCAACTTCACGCTGGACATCATCAGCAATTTTCTCAACTTTTTTTGCTGCCTTATTTGCTCCTGAGAACATTGAACTAAGAAATCCTTTTGACTTTACCTTTCCATCTTCATCAATAGTAGCATTGAAATTCTGAACTGTTGACACTAAAGATGCAAGTGCTTCACCAGCCTGCCCTGTGTCCTTTGTTTGGATGGATGAGAGTATGACATCTGCAAATTTAGCAACCTTGTCTTGCTCGGCTACAGCGTAATTCATTACCTCTGCGGATGATTGCAGAGGTGTTCTCTGCACTATAGCCATAACGAATTGTTGTTCGTTAGGCGGAAGCACAGCAAAGGAGAGACTATCTTGTGGTTCTTGCTTGGGTGGCATCATTTGTGCCTGCATAGAGTTAGAGTATGTAGGCACTGCCGGTTGCTGATTTTGTAGAGCTGACACCCCTAGGAACTGATTGCTATGAGGCATCGGCATACCCGGCTGTTGTAGTGGCTGTTGGTGATGATGCAGTGGCACCTCATAGTGCTGTGTAGGCTGTTGATTAAAATGTACAGGCATTACTTGCTGTTGCTGCATAGGTTGTTGATTGTGGTACATGGGTATACTTTGCTGATGAGGCAGCTGTTGATTAAACTGCTGGTAATTCATCTGTTGCACGGTCTGATGATGATGGTTATTTAGCAAATCTTCCTGTTGATTTAGAGGGAACATTGGTTGATTTCCAAATGTTTCTGATGGAAGTCCGGTACTGTTCTCATTAGTCATTTCATTTGACATAGTAAACCCCCTTAAATATTACTTTCTGATATTTTGATATCTACCTTGCTGTCGTTCAAGCTACGTAATTGCATGGATTCCAGCTTGTCCGAAAACTTCTTTTGCAAATTGACCAATGCTGTTATTCTCTCTTGAATTTCAGTTTGCGTATGTGCGCTTGAAATTCGAGAACCTTCTAATTGTCGAGACTTTTCCAAACAGCCTATTGTATCCGGTAGAAATCGCTTCCACACATCTCTTGCCATGAAAGCATATTCGTGATTGTTATAAACCTTCCTATAGACCTCTGCCGTAATCTTGCATATGGTGTCGGCTATTTGCTTAACTTCAGGAGATTCAATTTCCCAATACAGTTCCGAAACTTTGTATAGAAGTTTTTCGGTTTCATAAAAATCGGCATTAGCAGGAGAATCCGTTTTTTGAAATTTCCAATTTTTGTTAATATCTTTTTCAAGTTGAAGTTCGTGATACGCTAGTTTTCCGTGAGTGGAAGCTTCTCGCCATTCGGAAATCATACCGATAGCACCAAGGCCAAAAATAACGCTTGTAATTATAACAGCCCAGGCATCTATAAACAAAGATAGCAAGAACCAAGCTACAATCGAGAAAATAATTAGACCTCCGGCGTTTTTTGCAAACCTTACAACAATACTTGTTGATTGCTGTTTTTGATATTTTAAGGCCAGTTCTTGTTTTTTCTTGTAGTCTGTGCTGTTGGTGTATTCTAAACGTTCCAGAAGTTTAGCTCTATCAGTAACTATGATTTTGTTTAAATTTTCGTTGTTAATGCTTGTAATAATCTCGTCAATGTCCTTTATAGTGTTCTCTAAATCTTTAGCATGTGTATGGGTGTACATCATAACAATTGCAGTTGTAGAAATTTCTTTTGCACACAGAAATGCATGGTATTCTTTGGCCTCTTGAGAGTTGTGCCGAGACAAAACTTCTTTAGCCATCTTGATATCTACAAGAGAACTTGTGTCCAAGTTAGTTAGAAGCCTGTTGACTTCCTGCATCTCGTTATTTTTAAGATTCGGATCAATATATCCGGCTGTAGAGTGTTGTAAATTGTTCAAGCCAGCACCTCCGCATACTTGAAAATTTTGGGTGTGTAACCTTATGGAATAGTGTATCAGATTTTGTTTAAAACTGCAATACAGTTTTTATAAAAAACTATGACAAACTATTCCAATGATATACTATCACCTGTATCATTTATTACAGGTGATAGTATGAAGGAGCATTTAAGGTATATAGGTGAAAATATTAGGTCTGCCAGAAAGAACAGAAACCTTACAATAGACACTCTCTCAGAATTAGTGGGTATATCATCCTCATTTCTTGGCACCTTGGAGCGTGGAGAATCCTCTTTAAGCATTGAAACACTGATACGTGTTTGCGATGTGCTTGGTGTTAGCTCAGATTCAATTATTCTCAACAGGAATATAGCTCCGATTCTTCCTGCTAATGCTAAGAAGGACACATTGATAATTTTGTTGAATAATGCCACGGATGATGAGTTGTCATTCCTGATAGACTATGTAAAACTGTATCGTGAGAAAGTGACGTTTAACGATACTTGATTACATATATAATGAGAAGGGATAGCAAGCTTAAAACTTCTCGTAGCACCTCTACGCAGGGTTTGTCGTAATTGGCCTCTATTGATGTCTGAGTGGCTTCACATTGATTGTGGATTGCAAGCAGTAGTTCCTCGTTATTCATTTCAAATCCTCCTATGTAATAGAGTTGGTATATATTATAGAAGCCTTGACTAAGCCGGTTTAGTCAAGGCTTTTGAACCCTTATCTTTTAAAGATCATAATAGTAATTTCAACAGTGATCTTGACAATCTGCCTAAGCATGTCCATCGTTAGCTTCCTCCATATCATAAGCAGCACTTAACATCTGTGATAACTTCTTACCATAAGCCTTAGCATAGTCAGCTTCATCAACCTTTAGGATGCCTACAGCCTCAAAGCTGAACTGTGCGTAAGGCTGACCACCCCTGCTGGTGGCCTTCTCTAAAGTGATCTTGGTCACAACACCGCTTATGGGTATCATTTTGCTGATAAGTCTGGTTAGATACCTTTGAAATATGTGTTTGCTGGTTACAGGCATCCGAACGATGATAGGCATGATATTATCCGGTCGAAGTAGATAAACCTCAACAGATTCCTTGCAGGCCTTGGCTTGGCTGTCTCCTTCCTTTGAGCCGAATTCGTTATACAGGCAACCTAGGCATGGTTTGCCATCAACAGATATACGGCTATCACGACTATAGCAGTTAGGTGGTGTGCCTTCTATCGGTTCAGGAGTTTCCCAATAGGCTCTGGGAGTGGTGTAATCCAAAATTATTCCAACCAACTCCTTCTGTATCTCATCACCGGCAAGCCCAGGCACGGTAAATGCTGTTGTGCCGCCTGTTGGCGCTTTGACAACATCGAATAGCTGGTGGGTAAGGGGTTGGTTTTTCAGATTCTCATTGATGATGTCCAGAGCATTATTAGTTAAGGCAATGTACTCTGAACTGATTGGGGTCAAAGCTGTAGACGGCATAGAGATAGTTCGCTCTTCCATAGGCTCTGATGTTTGGGTTTGCACCTTACCACCTAAACGGCTTTTAAGACTTGCTGTATTCATAGTGTCCCCCTGTTCAATTTGCAGATCTTATAGAAAATCTGCGATATGATGTTTTGTTGGCATATTTCTTATAAAGTGCCGGGTGTTCAGCCTTGAAGGTCTTGCTGTCGAGCCGTTCTTGTGTTATGCTTTTCCAAGTGACAATTCTATCACCTATACTCCCGGCCTCATGTTCTCCAAGCATCTGCTTCAATAGGTTTTCAGCTTCTTGCTTCTGTTCGGTATACTTATCGAGCATATCAGAAGCTATATCGTATTGATGAATCAGAGCCTCGGCATCTTTAGGCAACTCAATCTTGAAAACTAAACCACCGGGGAACCTTTCATTGATAAATTTAACGGAAGCATCAGAGCCATCAAGTGTAGGTGGGGTGTTAGACCGGACACGACCCCAGAAGTCAGATTCCAGTTTGATAAGCATGTCGATTATCTCATCATCACGCTCAACAAACTGCCACTTGAACCTGTTGCCCCCAAGAAGCACAGCTATATATGCACCCTTGAAGCCTGTTACAGCCATATAGTGCTGAAGCTGTAATACATATTCGTCCGGTATGGTATCACCTTCCCATTCGGCACTCCTATATGAACTTGATGTCTTTGCCTCAAACACAACATCTCCATAATCAGGGTGCCGGCATATACCATCCAGATTAGCAAGCATGAATGGATGATCTTCACTTTGGAGAATTTGTTTTACAAGAGAGACATCAACCCCTGTCCGTTTGGTAAACTCACCCCTTACAAACGGCTCCAATACATTTCCCCAGTATGCAACTTCTCCGGCTTCTTGAGGTGGAAACTGACCTATCTTTTCTATCCATAACTCCACAGGAGATTTGAAACGGTTGATACCACAGACAACGGAAGCATCAGACCCACCGATACCCATACGGCGATATTCAAGCCATTCCTCGTGAGGTAATCCTTCGGTTGAGGCTAGTACAATAGCCATGTTTAAGACCTTCTTTCTAAGTTATGGCTAAGCTGCTGCTACGAGAGCATGGGCCTTGTCAATAATGGGGTGGCCTTCCATTGTCTTTAGGAAGAGGTTTTCCTTGAAGGAAGCCGTTTCCCTCAACGGTTTAGCATGGGTTGCGTGGTCTGAAACAGCATTGATGAACCTGTAAGCGTTCTTACCCAACACTTTTAGATCGGGAGCTTCAAAGTAGCGTATCTTCACATCATCCCTAAGCTGTTCGACATTCTTCCTTTGAATCTCTGTAGCTTCGTCGGCCAGTGGCAGTAATACGTTAATGAACTCTATAACCTTAGAATCCGATAACTTGATTCTGCTAAGGTTATCGAACTCCCTCCCAAGGTTCTCCATGTACTTGTGTGCAAGCCCCAAGGTTTGTCTGGCTTCGTGCATACGGTTCTGAATGTTTACGGTATGCTTCGTAGCCCATGCTCTCCTAGCATGATTCAGAGCTAGGTTGAGAGTATTTTGACAAACTACCCTAACAGGCGTCATACATACCTTGATAGCCGCAGATCCATCGTGGGAGTTGGAGAACACCATAAACGGCTCAATCCTCTCCCCGGCTATGATGTACTTCTCCGGTAGTTTGGCTAACATCCAGACCCTTCTACCGGATTGCAAGGAACCGGCAGTTTCGTACCTAACCCCTTCGCCAAGAAGGGCATCAGTAAACGCAAATGCTTCCTCATTCTGAACAACCTTGTACCTGTCGGACACGACCCCAAGCACCTGACCATCACTATCTCTGACATTGGCCTTGTAGTTGTGAATGGCTTGACAGTCCGATGTGTAGACGTTACCGGAGGAACATACAGTATCAGCGGTATAGATGGGTTTCTGTACTACCCTCCAGTTCAGCCCTGCCACTTCAAGAGCTTCTTCTGAATTTAAAGCTTCTTTAACCCGAACACCCAGACCATGCCAGGGTGTTTCTCTTACGTAAAACATGTTTTCTACATTCGCTGGCATAACTTCATCTCCTGTATTTTTAGATTTTGTAATTCCATTTGTAACTATTAGTATTCTTCCGGCAATAGAACAGTGGTTACAGATCTGTTAGCTTCTGTGATGATCCACACTCTGCTATTTGGTGTGGAATAGGCCGAGAGCAGCTTGTCCTCACCAGACATAAGAGCAAGGTCATTAAGTTCCTTGTCTCCCGGAGACACATCGCCCCAGTCACATCTGGAATGACGAGCTACGAGTGCTGAGACTTCCTCATGGGTTAGAATATCTTGTACACCTCTTGTTACAACTACTTGACCTAATGAAAATGGTATCTTGATTATAAAATCAGCTCCTTTGTCCTTTATTTCATGGGTATTATGTATATCTGAAAAGCTTGTTGTTACATTTTTGACAACCAGAAAAGGATGCTTGATTTTTCATTTAATAAACGGTATAATGTTAGTATATGAAGATGTTTTTTTTGATATTGAGATTTAAAAAGATGAGAGATGGTTTTGACAAATGAAGTACGTAAACCCAACTAACGACCTAGCTTTCAAGAAGGTTTTAGGCAGCAATGAGAATATACATATCCTTGCTGGTTTTATAAGGGATTTTTTCTTTATTGACCCAGATGGGTTAACGGTAGAAAATCCTTACAGCATTAAGGCTTACAAGGAGCAATTAAAAGACGAAAAAGCCTTTCGTATGAGGCTTACGATATCGGATATAGCAGCAATTATGAGTTTTTCAGACTACAGATCAGAATTACAGGTGCGAAAGGAGAATCACTTTGATGAGCGTAGCATATACTACCCTCTGGATAAGTTTGTTGGTCGATATAAAGTGGTAAAAGATGAGGCTAGTGGTTATGCCCGTTTAAGGCCGATATATGCACTTAATATCTTAGGGTTTAATCATTTTGAAGAAGATGAAGATGCCCTGAGAGTTTTTCAGCTATATGACCCGGTACGCAACAAACAATTTCCAAAGAAACTATTAAACTTGGGATACTTTGAACTGTTGAAGGCTAACGTCGAAACAGAGAATCAACGGCACTGGCAGAATTATTTCATGCAAAGGCCTTTGTCGAACAATGCCCCTGATTATATTTACGATGCCTTACATATAATAGACAGGGCAAACATTAATGAGGAGGAACTGAAAATGATGGCTCATGTTGAGTATCTACAGTCGATTTATGATAATCAAATTTCTTATGCTAAAGATGAAGCTCGTAAAGAAGGCCATAAAGAAGGCCATAAAGAAGGCCATAAAGAAGGTCGTGAGGAAAGAAATATCGAGATTGCAATAAAAATGCTAAGGCGAGGTACTCTTATTGATGTTATCGTAGAGGACACAGGCCTTGACGAAGCTACAGTTAGAAAGCTAAGAAATGAACTTGGTAATGAGTAGCATAACTGGCTATAGAACCAGGAGTGTTAATGAAGGCGGTATTAAGGTAATAATATTCTTATTAACTGTAACATTGGTTTGCTGGTTATTGTTTTGGGTACTACAAAAACAAAAGTTTCTGGGTACTATTTGGGTACTAAGAGAACAAATCAGTACCCAAAGCTTAACAGCTTCCAGTAAGTAATTAATCTAAGAACCCAGTAAAATCAAGCCTTGCAGGAATTTCTATGTGGAAGAGAAGTTACTTTCGGGGGTTCGATTCCCCTCATCTCCATAGTTTTCCAAACTTTAAAAGCCTTGAATTCACAAGCAAATCAGCTTGTCAGTTCAAGGTTTTTTCTTTCGATTCTATATCTGTGGGTACTGTTTGGGTACTACGGATGCAACTGTTTGTTGGAGGTCCGGGGGGAAATATATGGCTTTGCTGATATCGACCTATAAACCTTTCTTTGAAATGTACCATGAACCATCTTTTTTATCAGTGTACATTACTAAGTCTATGTTCCTTACCTTAAAAATTTCAGTAATAATTTTTATCCCATAAGACTTTGTGCGTGTTTTATGGTCATCACCTTTGAAACCATCTTTTTTTTGTACGCAGACCATATGCAAATACATATTTCTTGAAAAATCCCACTTTAAATTCACCCCGTTCCTCTTTAGGTATCCTTTTATACCAAGTTGCAATCTAAATAATATCATGGTATAATTTTCTTG
>Ga0131853_10009395_pt1 | contig 17889 bp, 20 predicted proteins | sample TergutLab28metaG_FD_92764 | JGI IMG/M metagenome (GOLD analysis project Ga0131853, IMG submission 92764) | Labiotermes labralis P1 segment gut microbial communities from Petit-Saut dam, French Guiana - Lab288 P1 (version 2) (version 2) | ecosystem: Host-associated > Arthropoda: Insects >... | reverse complement strand
TTACACCGTGATGCTGCAATAGCTCGTCTAAACTGTCAAACCTACGCATTTGCCCATTATTTTGGCAAACTCTAAAAGGCACGTTAATTAAACTGCTGCCTTCAATTCGGCAAAGTCCAATTCTTAGACCTTCGCAGTTTGGATTAAAAAATCCAATTTCGCTACTATTTCTTCTCATTTGTTGCTGACCACGCAGGGGATTGCCTTGAGTTTGCAAAGACCTGCAATTTCCTACATCTCTAAACGGTGCTTCTGTTTGGTTGTCGCTTGCAAACACGGCCAAAGTACCGATGGAAAGCCCGACGACCAAAGCCGTTGACACCAAAGTGCCGATGATGGTTTTTCTTTTAATTTTCATAATTGCTTCAATCCTCTCTGCGACTGCATTTTTGCTAAAGCCGCTATAAATTAGGGTGCTTACTTTACTTCGTCTTTCTATCATGTTAATGATGGAGGTGGCGTAGGCGGTTTTTGTGTCTATTTTACGCTTGCCAAAATGGCGTACGACCATCTCGTCGCAGGTTAGCTCTAAATCCCTGCCTGCAAGCACGAGCATAACCCATACCATAGGATTAAACCAATGAATACAAACAATGACCACCAATAACATTTTCCACAATGCATCAAAGCGTTTAATGTGGAAATATTCATGTATTAGCACGTGATTTAGGGTTTGTGTGTCCGCTAAATCCATGTTTTTCGGCAAGATTATGCGTGGTTTTAACAAGCCTGTGGTAATAGGTGTTGAAATTGCGTCAGACTGCATTATTGTAATGCTCCGCAACAGCTTATTGTTCGACAGCCAGCCGTCTAAATAAGCATTGTTGTGTATTGCAGTTGCAAAGCGAAGCCTATTGTGGCTTCTAGCCCAACTAATAACAAAAAACACCATCAAAACAACCATGCCAAATAACCAAATTATGGTAATCCACGGGATATTAAAGGCTTGCCGAGCGGAGTGCAAAGCGTTTTCGCTGGGAATAGGAATAAACGCAAAATTTGAAAGGAAATCTTCAAATGTTGTGAGTGTTTGCGGCATTTGCGTTTGGCTTGCAGCAAACCAAGGCAACGAAACAGGTACGATTAGGCGGAAAACTGCCACAGCCCAAAGTGCGAGAAAAGCACCTTTGGGCAGCCTGTTTAGCCCGACAGCCCTAATTACTACAATGGCGGTGATTAAAAGTCCAGCTGAAATACTCATTTGCATTAAAGTCATGGACTACACCTCCTTTGCATTTTCCACAATAGATTTAAGCCTTTCCAGCTCTGCATCAGAAATATTGCCGCCACTTATAAAAGCCGACAAAAACATCTCTGCCGAGCCGTCAAACAGCTTGCCAATAAGCTCTTTTGCCTCATACTGCTGCACTTGCTCCCTTGTTATTATTGGTTTGCAAACAAAGTTGGGTTCGTAGCGTCCTACTGCCCCTTTTTCTAATAGCTTGCCAATAACTGTATAGGTTGTGTTGCGGCTCCAGCCTACTTGCTCTTTCAAAATTTTTGCAAGCTGTGCCGCTGTCATTTCGCCCAAGCTCCACAAAGCCTCCATGACTTTTAGCTCAGAATCATGCACTTTTAACGCCACAATTTCACCTCCAAAATATAACTATTGCAATAGTCAATATCATACTATCACAATAGTCAATCGCTGTCAAGAGTTTTTAAAATTTTTTTAAAAAAGCTCACAACCCCACGAAATCCTAAAAATTCGTGGGGTTGTGAGCTTTTAATTTGATTTGAATTTATTCCGAATGTCTTTTGCTATACAGAGAATGCCTCGAAGCCAAACCCAAGACAGCAAAATATTGTTAATTAAAGGCATGAAAGAAAAGTGAGAACCACGTGCCTCGCCCGAGGGGTGAAAATATCTAATAAGAAATTTTTGCGGAAAGCCGTAGTGATGCGAGTGCATAAATTCACCTATTTCAATTCTCCTAGATAAAAATGACACAATCAAAGCCAAGACTGCTGATACAATAAAAACTGCCCATTTGGCTTTTTTGCTCATAGGTTACGCTCCTGTTTATTTATCAATACCTTAAAACAACCCAGAAATGACACCGCTATTATCAACAGTAATCGCTTCGGCAGAAGGAATTTTAGGAAGGCCGGGCATAGTCATTATTTCGCCGGCAAGTGCAACAATAAAGCCAGCCCCAGCAGAAACCTTGAGGTTGCGGACGGTGATAGTAAAGCCTTCTGGAGCGCAACGAATATTTTTATTATCTGTAAAGCTGGACTGGGTTTTTGCCATGCATATCGGCAAATTGCCAAAACCAAGGGCTTCAAGTTGCTTGGCTTGTTTTTTTGCATCAGGGGTAAGGGCAACAGCCGCCCCACGATAGATGGTTTTCACAATAGCTTCCAGTTTCTTAACAATGGGGGCATCGTCTGTATACGTAAAGTTTATTGCGGGCTTTTGTGCAGCTTCTGCAAGGCGCACTACTTCGTGTGCGAGAGCTTCGCCGCCTTCGCCGCCCTTGCCCCAAACTTCCGACAATGCCACGTTCACGCCAAGCTCACGGCATTTTGCTTCCACCAATGCAAGCTCTTCTTGGGTGTCCGTTGGAAAACGGTTGATGGCAACAACGGCTGGCAAGCCAAAGTTTTTGGTAACATTTTCTACATGGCGCAGAAGGTTCGGCAAGCCTGCCTCCAAAGCGTCTAGGTTTGGCGTAGTAAGCTCCGTTACCTTCATTCCGCCGTGGTATTTTAACGCACGCACCGTAGCAACAATAACCACGGCATCGGGGGATAGTCCTGCCGTGCGGCATTTTATATTAAGGAATTTTTCCGCACCTAAATCTGCGCCGAAGCCCGCTTCGGTAATGGCGTATTCGCCCAGCTTTAACGCCATTTTTGTAGCGGTAACGCTGTTGCAACCGTGGGCAATATTTGCAAAAGGCCCAAGGTGCAAAATAGCTGGCGTTCCTTCAAGAGTCTGAACCAAATTAGGTTTTAAAGCATCTTTTAAAAGGGCAGCCATAGCACCTTGTGCGTTTAAATCTGCCGCAGTAATGGGTGCATCTTCACGGGTATAGCCTACAATAATGCGTCCAAGCCTTGCCTTTAAGTCGTCAAGGTCGCTGGCAAGGCACATTACAGCCATAATTTCACTTGCCACCACAATGTCAAAGCCGTCTTCACGAGGTACGCCATTTGCCTTGCCGCCCAAACCATTGGTCATAAAGCGAAGTTGGCGGTCATTCATATCCACCGCACGCTTCCATGTTATGCGGCGGGTGTCAATTTGCAATTCATTGCCCCAATAAATGTGGTTATCAAGCATTGCGGCGAGCAAGTTGTTTGCCGCACCTATTGCGTGGAAATCCCCTGTAAAATGCAGGTTTATATCTTCCATAGGCACAACTTGGGCATAACCGCCGCCGGTAGCACCGCCTTTTACACCAAAAACAGGACCAAGAGAAGGCTCACGAAGTGCCACAACGGCCTTTTTGCCAATTTTGCGCAAAGCATCTGAAAGCCCGACGGTAGTTGTGCTTTTGCCTTCACCAGCAGGGGTTGGATTTTTTGCTGTAACTAAAATCAGCTTGCCATCAGGTTTGCCTTCAAAGTCGTCCATCAAAGCATAATCAATTTTTGCTTTGTAATTTCCGTACTGTTCCAAATACTTCTCATCCACGCCCAATTTTTCCGCAATAGCAGAGATATGCTGCATGGTTGTTGCCTGCGCAATTTCAATGTCTGACTTGTAGCTCATTTTTTTACCTCCAAAAAATTATTGTAAACCCTGTAATGTTAGGGTTATATCCAAAATTCCATAATACCCGTTGTATTTTACAAATGCGGTGTTGTCGCAAATTGGCAACACGTGTTGAAATTGAAAATCAAGCAGTGCATTGCCGTGATGGTCGATAACACCCCAAACTCCTTCAATACTTGCGCCAATGAATTCAAAACCCCAATATGCATCATCAAAAATGAAGTCGGTAACAAACTCCATATTGTGCATAATCGCAAATTCGCCTAAAAATGCTTCGTCTTCCAAACGATATTCACTGACAAAATTAGGCGTGTATTCCCACTCCCAATATATGCGATTAGTCGAATCTACGGATTGCACAATTATTGACCCGCCTAGTAAGGCGCGTCTTAAATCCGCCAAAACCCAATCGTCAAAGTTGTATTCTGCACCAAAAAGCTCTAAATACATATTTAGCACAGAATTTTCAAAATCATTCAGAGGATGCATACCGATATGTGTGCCATATACAAAAGAGCGCATAGGATTGCCGAATAAACCAAGTGCAATGTCATAAACCCAGCCAGAGCTTCCGCCGCCATGCCCATTGTGATAAATTTCGGTCAAAAGCCCTGTATGGGGGCTTATGCTTGTAACATTCCAAATGTCGGTATCGAAATACAAACCGCAGATACATCGAATAACACGCTCATAAGGCAAATTCGGCAACACACGCCAAACCCAGCCATTTTCCCATTGAACAGGCTCGGGCAAAATAACACGGGAAACACCCGTGCGGACAAATAGAGTGTCCCAAATATCCAAAATTCCGTAATGACCGTTAATTTTTACAACCGCTTTGCTATTGCTTATGAATTGAAAAAAGTCGAAAACAAATTCTGTTACAGGCTGATTATTATGCATCATGGCATATTTACCTGTGCGGTTTGTATTCAAAAAACGCCACTCCCAAGTCCCCATTTGGGTTCGGTGTGCCATTTCGGCAACTGCGACAAATATGGGATAGCCAAAGGCTGTTTGTTGGTTAAAATGCAACCATGCGTCGGTTTCAACATCAAGAGCCTGCCACCCAAGAGCATTGCTGTTAGGGTCAAAAAGCTGCGGTTCGCCAAGGTTAGGGTTGATGTAATGCGCTATGTCGTCGTAGTTAAGTGTTGGTTCTACAAACCAAACAAACCCATTAAAATTATGCAGGCTTGCAAATGGCTCTAAAACCATGCCCACACTCGCATACACGGTTTCTCTAACATTTAAAATACCGTAGTAGCCATTGATTTTTGCAACGGCATTGCCGCTGTCTATGAATTGCAAAAAGTCAAAAACAAAGTTTGTTGCAAGGCGGCTGCCGTATACCATTGCGTATTTTCCCGAGCGTCCACTAATAAAAAACTGCCGCGCCCAATCACCCATCCTTGTAGAATGCGCCCTTTCAACAATAGTTAATGCGGCATAATGCGATGACATATGCCGATTAAAGTAAATAGTTGCGTTGGCTTCGACATCAAAAACATGCCACCCAAAGATACGATGGTTTGGGTCAAAAAGCAAAGGTTCGCCAAGGTTGGGGTCTATGTAATGTTCTATGTCGTTATAGCTAAGCGTTGGCTCGACAAGCCAAACAAGCCCGGCATATGTTCGTGGTGACTCCGGTTGCGGTTGTATGTAGTATACGTATTCGGGTTGTGTTTTTTGGGCAATATGTGCTGTGTCATTTGCATCATTCGCGCCACATGCCGTCAAAATTATAAAAACGCCTATTAATGTGGTCAAATAGAGATACTTCACTGCATCACCCCTCAAAGCTCTTTGCGAAAAAAGATGCATCTTTCTGTTTCCGCAAATCCAAGTTTTAAATGAAAATTAAAGCTGTCAACATTATCCAAAAGGCAGTCGCTTAAAAATTCACGACAACCAATTTTGCGCAAAGCGTCTGAAAGCCCTACGGTATTCGTGCTTTTGACCTCACCAGCAGGAGTTGGATTTATTGCTGTAACTAAAATCAGCTTGCCATCAGGCTTGCCTTCAAAGCATAATCAATTTTCGCTTTGTAATTTCCATACTGTTCCAAATACTTCTCATCCACGCCCAGCTTTTGGGCAATGGCAGAAATGTGTTGCATGGTTGTAGCCTGTGCAATTTCAATGTCTGACTTGTAGCTCATTTTTTTACCTCCAAAAAATTATTGCCGCCTCTAAAATGCGGATTATATAAATAACCTACGGCATATTCGTCCACTCTTCCCGCAATATGCCGTAGCTTACCGAGTCATAATATTCATTATTTACAATTCTAGCTTTACGATAACGCGCTTCTTGCTTCAAGCCTATTTTTTCAGCCACTTTGCACATCCCGACATTGCCGGACCAAGTTGACAACCCTATCCTAACTATTTCAGGCTGGCTATCAAAGACTTGGTCAATCCATTTCTTTAGTGCCTTTGTCGCTATGCCTTTACCCCAATAGTTTTCGTTAAAAATTACTATTCCAATTTCTAGCCAAAATGTTTCTTTGCTTTTCCAATGCCATGTTACAACACCAATTATTTCATCAGTATCAGCGTTGGCTATTATCTTACTATTACCCAAAGGATTATCTTCTCTGTTTTCCAGTTTGACCCTAATAGATTGCACGTCCTCTTGTAATTCGTCTTCTGTGGTGCGTGCAAAATAAGGGCCGTTAAATTCATGGTGCTTGCGGCTTGGATGGTTCATTGAATAATAGTCGTCCAAATCTTCAATTTTTATTTCACGAATGTTAATATTAATGAGTATCCCTCCTGTATAAAATATAAATAATAGAATTTTGTGCTGTTTTCACATCATGCGCTCCACTAACGATATGACATCCATATCAACTTCATCGTAGTCACCATCTTCCACATAACAGCAGTTCACCCTACATGCTTCAATGTAGAGCAAAGCTCGTATATCCTGCTCGGGAATATTAAGTTTTGTTGAAATGGTTTTTACAACATATTCAAAATTACCTTCTGTGTCCCAGTCTATTTCGTCTAAAATAAACAACGTCACATTAAATACTGGGTCGCCTATTACGCCCATGGGGTCAATGGCACAATAGCCGTCTTTGCCTAGTAGTATATTTTCAAGATGTAAGTCGCCGTGTAAAAGTAGCCTATCAGTATATTTTTCCCACAAAGGTTGGCATATCCCCTCAGCCTTTATCATCTTTTGGCATAAGCCGGCATAATCGGGGCGGGTTTTTATAAAAGTGGTAATTTCGCTAACCCACTCCATATATGTATCGTATTTATCCATGTTTGCAGGGGGTTTGTGCAACTTTTGAACCAAGGAGCAAAATTCATTTATCCGTGCGTCTTGACTGGGTTCATCGGATAGTTGCGTTCCGGGCATTATACGTTCAATCAATAAAACGCCATTGTCAACATCCGCTTCATATATTTTGCACAAACCATTGCCGCCAAAGTCTTTTAGTAGATGGTATTCAGTTTGTGTCAATTCTAAAAGTGAACCAATTTTTAACACACAATCACCATATTGTTCTGAAATGCAAGTAAAAAGACAGCTCCAAGAATAGTAATCTATCTGTTCAAAGTTGGATAAATTCCATTTCTCTGCATATTTTGGCAAATCGGCAAGGACTTTATTGTAAAATGCCTCTCCAAAATGCTCAACCATTTTATCTCCATCCATGTCTTTAACCTCCAGCAATACAAGCAAGTTCTTTACGAAAGAAAATACATCTCCCCGCTTCCACAAACCCAAGTTTTAAATGAAAATTAAAACTATCCACATTATCTAAAAGGCAATCGCTTAAAAATTCACGGCAACCATTTTTGCGTGCCCAATCTTCGCTATATTCCACAAGTTTGGATGCTATGCCTTGTCTTTGGTGAGATTTACGCACATAAACAGCCTCTAAATACCCACATGGAGCATCAAACTCTTTGCCGTTTACGTATTCATTGCGCAAGCTGGCGTGGCAAACGCCAATAGCTGTATAGCCGTCAAAGGCAAGAAAAAATATTTGGTTTGTATTTTCAAAATGTGCTAGATTTTCTCTTAAGAGTTCTTCGTAAGAAATACTGGGAGCTTGCGTTTCATATAGTTCTGCTAACAACTGGGTTAAAATATTTATGTCGCCCGCTTCTGCTTGGCGGTACCTCATTTAATTCACCCCCGCCGCATTTAAAGTATTTTGCATTAAAACGGCACGGGTCATTGGACCAACGCCCCCAGGGACGGGGGTTATATGGCTTGCGACTTCCTTAACAGCATCAAAATCCACATCACCGTATAATTTGCCGTCTGTGTGACGGTTTATTGCTACGTCAATAACAACAGCACCAGCCTTAACCATGTCGGCGGTGATGAGATTAATTTTGCCCACGGCGGCAACTAAAATATCTGCTTGGCGGGTTATTTCTGTCAAATTTGGGGTGCGGCTGTGGCAAATGGTAACTGTGGCGTGCTTGTGGAGCATCAGCATTGCCTGCGGCTTGCCCACAATATTGCTGCGCCCAACGACCACGCAATGCTTGCCTGCAGGGTCTATGCCGTAATGCTCTAAAAGTTTCATTACTCCATAAGGGGTGCATGGTGCAAAGGTGTAATCACCAACCATAACACGTCCCACATTTTGCAGCGTAAAAGCGTCTACGTCTTTTTCAGGAGCAATGGCTTCTATGACTTTTTGTTCGCTATAACCCTTTGGCAGCGGCATTTGTACCAAAATACCGTGAATGTCCTTGCGGTTGTTTAATTCGTCAATTAATGCAAGCAATTTTTCTTCGCCGGCATCTGCTGCAAGGGCAAAACGTTCGCTGTGTATGCCACATTCGGCGCAATCTTTTTGCTTATGGTTTACATAAACATGGCTTGCGGCATCTTCCCCCACAATTACCACAGCCAAGCCTGGGCGTATGCCAGCTTGTTCTATTTTTAACTTAATTTCTTTTTTAATTTGCTTTGACAACGCATTGCCATCCATAATTATTGCCGACATAAATATACCTCCGAAAAAAGTAGTCCTAAACATTTTAACCGCAACCCCAAAAAATGTCAAGCGATACATTGCTTTAAGTAACCACAGGTTTACTCAAGTCTTAATAAAAAACGCACAAAATTTATAAATTCACTTGTTTTTTTGTAAAATAAATGTTAATATGGACAAAAGCAGACGGGAGGCGGCAAAGCATGGAAATTAGGTTTATTGAAGAAGGCACAAAAATGGACATACAAGTTTTGTCAACAAAAAATACCTGCCTTAATAACAAAAGTTTTTTGGGTACTTTTTTGTATTTTGAAGGGGGAAGCACCTTTTTAATACAATGCGACGAGCTTTACGTCCATGCAAATTCTTTGACATCGGAATGTGTTTTAAGCATCAGCTTTTTTAAGGGTGCAGAAGTTGCTGTGTTTAAAGCGAGATTAAACGGCACCCCTCTTTTTAACGGGCAATACGCACTTTCGCTAACAGCAATAACGCCAATAGAAAAACACAGCCGCCGAAAAAGTCCGCGTATAGAAGCCAGCTTTCCTGTAAATATTTATAATGCAGATGCAGCACAGCTTATTTCAAAAGAAACTACCTTTGACGTTTCAAACGGAGGTCTTTGCGTTTCCACAAACAATAGACTTCCGCTTATACAGGGCGAAAATTATCATGTAGAATTTTCATTAAAACCCCCTCAAGTTTTTTCGATGACAGCACGCCTTGTGCGCAGCGGCGACCACAACCAAACCGTAAGCTACCGCTTTGACCACGCTTTTGTTTTTGACTACCCCGAAGACAATGAAAAAACAAGCAAGCTGGCTTTAGCCCTTTTTGAATATAAGCTAAAAAATATTTAGGATGATGTGTATTGATAAAAAAATATGAAATAGACACGCCTTTTGTAGGCGTGCTTATACCTTTTGGCATAGCTTGGGCTGAAATAAAGACATATCCATCATCACGCCCAAACGCGCTTCTCGTGACAATTATTGCAGTTTTTATTGCCGCAACCATTACTATCATCATAGCAAAAAAACGCAGAAAGTAAAAATTCCGCCGAAAATGGCGGGATTTTTTATTGCAGTTAAAATTTACAAATAATGTTTAAAATATTATCTGCTATTGCCTTTACAACAGGCACACTGACAGTATTGCCAAATTGCTTATATGACTGTGTATCGCTTACAGGGATTATAAAATTTTCTGGAAATCCTTGAAGTCTAGCTGCTTCTCTTGGAGTAATCTTTCTGGGATTGTTGTTTTCTTGAGCTATTAAAACCTCGCTTCCATCTTTATAATATCTCGCCGAAATAGTATTTACATATGGGCTGTTTTTAGAAAAAAGCGAGTAGCCAAAACCATTGCCTTTATCCTTATGTTCTTGCTTCCTGCGTTGATGCCCTTCCCAAAGTTTGTCGGATATAGTGTATTTGTTGTCAACATTATCTTCTAAAATATCACCTACACAAATTTGAGTCTTTGGGGGTGTTGGGAATGCAAACTCATTCCAATTAGGAACTTGCTGAATATCAAATCCAACAATGTATATACGCTCTCTGTTTTGTGGAACTCCAAAATCTTTTGAAGAGAATATCGTTGTAAATACAGCGTACCCTAAATCTTTAAGTGTACCTTCTATAACCTTAAAAGTTTCTCCTTTGCCGTGGCTCTTTAAGTTTTTTACGTTTTCAAGCAAAAATGCCTTTGGTCGTTTTTCTTTCAATATTCTTGCAATATCGAAAAATAAAGTGCCCCTAGTATCTTCAAAACCTAATTTTTTTCCTGCCATGCTAAATGCTTGACAAGGGAAACCGCCTACCAAAATATCGTGGTCAGGCACGCTCTTTTCATCTATTAAAGTAATATCCCCATAAGGAGTTTCGCCAAAGTTGGATTTGTAAGTTTTGATTGCAAAGCTGTCAATCTCACTGCTAAACACTGACTTGACTTTTCCTGTTAATTGGAAGCCGAGCCGTGTCCCGCCTATGCCACAAAATAGGTCTATCATCTTTAATGGTGCGTCTTCATTGTTTTTATATGGCATATTTTCTGGAAAGTTTAATATGGAAGTTAACTCTAATTGGGAGGGGAGTGTTTCCTCTTTTTCCCACCTTCTAATGGTTCTATCTCCGTATTTAGGCATACCAACTGCATCTGCTAATTCTTTTTGTGTCATGTTTAGACGCTTTCTTTTTTGTCTAATTAATAAACTTGCTGATTGTAAATTGATGTCGACTTCTGGTATAATAGACATAAAGGGCCTCCTATTTATATTTGTGGCTATAAAAGGACTTTATGTCCTCTATATGACACAATTATACCACGAGAAGGAATATTTTGCAAGCAAAAATAAAACTTTAAAAGAGGTGGATTATGAACGAAGCCAAACAGAAGATTATCGAACTATTTAATGAAAATGTAAAAGGCAAGTCCGTGTCTTATGAGGGCATAAATCAAAATCATGATGGCAAAAGAGGTCATTGGCTGGAAAAGCAATTCAACATCAAGGCAAATGCAAACAACGAAGCAGACCTTTACGGCTATGAATTGAAGAATGAAACCAGCTCAAAGACTTCTTTTGGGGATTGGGCTGCTAATGTCTATATTTATAAAAACTCAAAATATTCGGATTTATTTGGAGGGAAAAATATCAAAGAGAAACAAGATTCTTTTTTAAGGATGTTTGGCAAGTATAACGAAGAAAAGTCGAGATACTCGTGGTCTGGAAGTCCATTTCCTAAAATGAACAAGTACAATGATTTCGGTCAAACAATGCTATTAGACGATAACGAGGATGTCATCATCTATTATTCATTTAGCAAGGACAAGCGTGAAGATAGGTTTCAAAAAGTACCCCATCAGCTACATATGGATAATGTAACATTAGCAAAATGGTTTGGGCGCAGCTTCCCCAAAGGATTTCCAGTTACAAAAAGAAGCACTACCCTAAGCCAAAAACTTGAGCAGAAATTCAATGACCAAGGCTGGTTTACTTGCAAAACAAATACCCAAGGTGTTTACACAACAATTTGTTTTGGCAAGCCTATGAATTATTCCGCTTGGATTGATTTGGTTGAAAAAGGGGTTGTGTTTTTGGATAGTGGAATGTATGAGGGAAATTCAAGACCATATTCTATATGGAGGGCTAATAATGCTTTTTGGGAAGATTTAATAGAGGAATGCTATTAAATCTAATACATGACTTATGCGCTTGCATTACCTTGGTGCAAAAATAGCGTCAAAAATTATATTGGTGCGCTGCGGCTCGTCCCTTTGCATAGGTATGTCGCTTACAATGTCTGTAAATAAAATACTAATGAGCTCACCTTCGGCAAAGTGGTAGGAAATGTGGTCCCGCACCGCTTCCCGCATGATATTTGTGCCGTCAAAGCCAGAAACGTCATCCATGCTTAACGAGTTTATCGCCGCCCTTATTTCGTTATACATTTGTTGGGTGTTTATATTACCTGTGTTGCTATCTACTTCAAGCACCACACGCGCCCCAAAAATTGTGCGGCTTCCGTCTGAGCCTGATAAATACGTGTGTATGGCGGGTATTTGCACCATGCGGCTTTCTGGCTGTGAATTAACAAAGCGTGAAACCATGAAAATGCCCACTGCCAATAAAACCAGTAAAGGAATAGTTACCAAAATCGCATTTCGCCTATTTTGTTTTTTTGTTGTACCAGCCATGCCATTCCCTCCAAAAAATCACCATTTTATAGTATTGTATCACAAATGCGCAAACTTTGCAAACCATTCTTGCTTTTTTTGCAAAAATGTTATAAACTTATGTTGTGAAAATGCGTATATAATAAAAATAGATTTTGTGGAGGGCAAAATATGCAGTCTGAAAAAATGATGATATTGAAAATGCTGCAAGACGGCAAAATAAATGCAGAAGAGGCAGCAAGACTTTTAGCACAAACGGAAGGGGTAACACCGCCGTCCATTCCCGCACCAAGGGTTACAACAGATGCCCCAAGGTCAAATTCGCCTACTGCCCCAACTTCTGCTGTAGATGGTATGGGTAAAAAATTCAGCGAATTTGCAAAAAGTGTAGAGCCAAAAATTAAAAAAGCGGCCGAGGTTGTGGTGAGCAAGACGGCATCTGCGGCAGAGAGCATTTCTAAAAGCCTATCATCTCATGGGTCAAAGTCCAGCTCCTACGAGCCGCCTACCAGCAGCATAGGCAGCCAAACTGCCGCCCCTTCTCCAAAGCCAGCCGCAAAAACGGGCGGCGTGGAAGAGGTTATAGAAATAAAGGTTACAGAAGGCGGCGCAGAGCTTAATTTATCGGGGCTAAACGGACAAGTCCTTGTAAAGGGCTACAATGGCGATAAAATTTCTGCAAAAATTTTTACTATTGCAAAACGGGCGGGAGCAAAGGCCGCACTTACCACATTGGGCAACAAATATTATTTGTCTTTTGACGAGAATGATTTTGACCGTGTTTGCATTGATGCTTTTGTGCCGGAAACTATGTTTAATAATATAAAAATTACAACCATTAATGGCGATTTGAGTCTTGCGACGGTGGATGCCACGCATGTTTTTATTGAGAATATGAATGGACAGACTGAGGTAGTGGGGGTTAATACAGAAAATTTGACAGTAGAGTCTAATAACGGGCATCTTGCCCTTAAAGATGTTGTTGCAAAAAATGCTACTGTTGAAAATTTCAACGGAGCAATGTCTATTAGTAAAGTTGACATCGGAATCTTAAAGGCGAATACTTTCAATGGTGCAATAGACATGCAGGTTGCAACGCTTAATGCCCACGACAACTACACATGGAATATTGAAACGGGCAATGGAAAACTACACCTTGTGTTGCCGACATATACCACCATAGGCTACAATATAAAAGCTCATGCGGCTTTGGATGCGGTTAAATTGGGGTTGGTTAGCATGGACTACGCCCGCAACGAAAAATCATTTGTGGAAGCAAAATCAGCGAATTATAACAGTGCATTAAAAAAAGTGGATATGGAATTATCCACCTCTAACGCACCTTTGGTTATAAATTAGCAAAAATTTTTATTGAATAATCCCGCCGCAAACAATGCGGTTTTGAGCATCATAAAAAACAGCAGACTGCCCCGGCGTTATCGCACGTTGGGGCTGTTTAAATTTTGCAATAATTTGTTTGTCTTGAAGAGAAATTGTGCAAGGGGCGGCTTTGTGGGCATAACGTATTTTTCCAAAAACCTCCATGCCGTCATCAATATTTTTGTGAGACATAAAATTTAGGTCGCAAATGGTCATTTCATCAAAAAACAAGGCATTTTCGTCCGAGGTCAGAACCACCTCGCAACTTTGTGCATTAATTGCCTTAACAAACATAGGCACGCCAAAGCCGCCCAACCCCTTGCGCTGACCAATGGTATAGCGTCCAATGCCGCTGTGTTGTCCAAGAATTTTGCCGCTTTCATCCACAAAGCTGCCCATGGGCAAGGGCTGTCCGAGATATTCTTCCAAAAAAGAGGCGTGATTACGGTATGGCACAAAGCAAATCTCTTGACTGTCGGGCTTGTGCGCCACACGCAGCCCAATTTTGTCGTAAGCAATTTTCCTCACATCATCTTTTGGCATATCGGCGATAGGAAAAAGCGTTTTCGCAAGAGCTTCTTGCGAAAGATTATATAGAGCGTAGCTTTGGTCTTTTGCGGATTCTGACGCTTGTATGGTAAGTCGTTTTGTGTCGGGGTGCTGTGCAATGGTGGCATAATGCCCAGTGGCAACAAAATCCGCCCCCAAAACCTTTGCTTTAGCGAAAAGGTATTCCCATTTTACGTAACGATTACAGGCAATACAAGGATTTGGCGTACGCCCTGCAAGATATTCTGACACAAATCCGTCAATGACTTTTTGGCGAAAAATATCCCGAAAATTAAGCACATAATGGGGGATGTTTAACTGTGAGCAAACGTATCGGGCATCCTCAACAGCAGTCATTCCACAGCATCCACTACGTGCTGCAATTTCTTCTGCAGTTTCGCTTTGCCAAACAGACATTGTTATACCAATGACTTCATAGCCTTGCTCTATGAGTAAATATGCGGCAACAGAGGAGTCCACGCCGCCGCTCATTGCCATTACAACCTTTTTTTTCATTGAAATGCCCCCGAAGTGAAATTATAGCTAAAAAACTTGTGTATAATTTTGCTAATGTTTGAAAATAATACTATTGCAAGAATTACCAAACCGAAGGGAGGTTTGCGAGGTGGATAATAAAAATAACAATAAAAGCGGCAACCAAGGCGGTCAACAAGACCACAGCCAAGACCACAACAACACTGGTGGTAACAAAACCGGCAACAATAGCGGCAAGTAATTATTCAAACCCACGGCTTTTGACCGTGGGTTTTGCTTTGCGGAGTAAATCTGCGTTTACTTAAGGGAATAAGCGCAGTATAAAATGTAACATGAAATTTGCTTCGTTTATAGGTCTTGCTATAACAGATGCTTCGAGCAAAGCCTGCATGTCTGTCGCAGAATTTGCAGAAAAATACACCACCACAATGCCAAGCACAAGCCAAGTGAGCAAAAGTCCAAAAACAGCACCGACGGCTGCTCCAAGCAGTTTATTTAATGTTCGTATAACAGGCAGCTTCGCCACAAGGTTAAGAGAGCGGGACAAAACCGCCAGCCCTATTAAAACCAGCACAAACACGACAACAATCGCAATTATATTAATGGCAAGACCAGCTAAAAAACCTGATATATAGTCAACCACACCTGTTGCGTTAAGGGATTCTGCAACAGTTTGGTCGGAATAATTTTGCAATAAAGTGTCACGGACGGCGGCAGGCAAAGGCAAATTTTCTATAAATTGAGTATATGTACCATGTATGCCTTGCTCAAAACGTCCCTCCAAATTTAACATACGGGAAATTGACGTAGACATGGATGCGTAAAGACCGTCAATGCCACGCAAAAAACGCCCAAGCGAAGGATAGAGTAAGTTTGTTAGAAAAATGGCGATAATGAAGCTGGTAAAGCCAAGTATGGCGCGTATGAAACCACGCCACATTCCGCCCAAAATACAGGCAGCCATTATTAAAATTACTAAAATGTCAAGCCAGTTCAAAAAATTATCTCCTTTCAAAAAAACGTATTCCGCCTTGCTGTATAATGACAAGTTGCTGCAAATTGTTCAAAAAGCCGATGGATACAATGCTATCGGCATTTGGAGACAACCGCCACAAAATGTCACCATTTACATTATACCCAAAAATTCCCTCGCTGTCTACAACAATTATATGTCCGTTACTAATGAATACATGCGAGGGCTTGTCTTTTTCGACAGAAAAAACTTTTATCCCGTCTGCATTGTACACTTCAACATTGTTGTGGATGATTGCAAAAAGGTTCTCGTCAAAATATGAAGCGGAAACACGATTGGCAAGGGGCATTGCCCAAACCACGTAGCCCGATGGGGCATCTATACCAAAAATTTGAGCATCAGACACAGCCACTAAAATATTACCTTCCATATAATGTAGTTGACCAATAATTTGCCTTTCAATATCGTTAGATTTTGCTAAAATATTACCGTAGGCGGTTGAAACCAACTTTACACGTGATAGTACGCCCGCCATGTTTACTTCCGTAAGAGCGATTGCTAAATTTTTTCCGCATGATGAAAAGCGTATTGCCATTGGCACCGAGCGGCTTGTGTCAAGGCTAATAAGTTGCTCGCTATATCCCGAAAGGTTATACAATGCGACATGACTGCTATCATTATTGCGGAGAATTACAGCAATTACCCCATAATTATTGACGGCTAAATTGGAAATGGGGTATGGAGTTATTGAAGTAAAGATAAAACCCGCAACACTGTATAGGTTGACAATATTGCCTCCAACTGATGCCACTGCCACAAAATCACCATTTTGGCTAGTAAACGTTCTTGGGTTGATAAGACCGTGTTTGTGCGTAAAAACCCTTTCGCCGCGGCTGTTATAAAAACTAATTACAGAGTCGTTTATCAAAAAAACTCCATGGCTTGTAATATGTGTTGAATTTATCTGCTCAGTTTTTGCTTCCAAAGTCGGAACAAATTCTATTTGAGTGCGCCACAATAAAAGCCCTGCGCCAAACACTTCCCATAACAAAAGCATTACAGCCGCAAAACAAAGCAAACACAAGGCGACCCTTTTTTTATTTAATCGGTATTTTGTAATCCCATATTTTTCCATATAACTAGTATAACAAAACTAAACCAAAAAATCAACCTTTGGTTTATTGCAAAGCTCGGCATGGGGTGGTATTATATTAATAGAAAGCGGAAAACATCAAACAAAGGGGGGTGCGAAACGTTGTGGACATTGGAGGTGTTGGTAATTTCTTAAAAACATCAAGAAAAGAATTGGGATTTACACAGGGGCATGTAGCAGAAGCCCTTGGCATATCCGCCCAAGCTGTTAGCAAATGGGAGAGAGGCGAAAATATGCCCGATGTTGCATTTTTGCCAGATTTATCACGGATACTGCAAGTAAGCATTGACGAGATATTATCAGCAGGAAAAGCAGAAGATGCTAATATCGAAGGAGAAATAGATTTTAACAGCTTGATAGATAACAAGCTCTTTGACAAAGTGCTAACCCAAATGGGAAAGCTAAAACAAATGCAAGACCTTGATATTAGCCTTGATTTTTTCGTGTATCTTAACAACACGCAAAAATCCGAGCTTATAAAAATAATTTTGAGTATAGACGACTATGGAATGGTGCTGGACGAATTGTTGCCTTATGCTTCAAACGTCCATAAGGCGGTGGTTATTGAGCATATATTGCACCGCAGGGATTACGACTTGCTAGAAGGCATTATCACACATCTTTCAAACGATATGAAAACGGCTGCATTGCAAAAACTGCTTGGTGAAGGCAGGTTTGATACAATAGAAGACATCATGCCCGCCTTTAACCGCAAGCATAGAGATATTATGGCAGAGCATTTTGCCGCCCTAACTAACCCAGATGAAATAGAAATTATAGAAAATTTTATACCATTTTTTGACAAAAATCAAATTAAAAAGATTACAGGAGGAATTTAATATGAAAAAAATTATTGTGAAGGTAAAAGAAATGATAAACAGCAATGCGAATTTTAACGCAGACCGCAACGCCGCACAAGATGCAATTAACCAGCAAGCCGCCAGCCCAATAGCAGGCTGGACATTATAG
>Ga0131853_10009394_pt1 | contig 17889 bp, 17 predicted proteins | sample TergutLab28metaG_FD_92764 | JGI IMG/M metagenome (GOLD analysis project Ga0131853, IMG submission 92764) | Labiotermes labralis P1 segment gut microbial communities from Petit-Saut dam, French Guiana - Lab288 P1 (version 2) (version 2) | ecosystem: Host-associated > Arthropoda: Insects >... | reverse complement strand
TTTCTTCCTTACGGAATTATGACCAGAAGGTGTCATTATTATTCAAGGAGTTGATTAAAATGCCAAGAAAAGCAAGGGCTTTTCAAATCTTACGAAATAACTGTACTGTTCGAATAAACACCGAAGCGAGAGGCGCTTTATAAAATTTGAGGTTGAGAATCTCACCCACAGCCCCTAAACTTAAAAATTAAGGGGCTGGTGATTTCCTGATTATGAAACAAATCCTTATTCTTTTGTGTTATAATAACATAGCAGAGCAAGAAATGAATTATTAAAACTGGTAGAGTCATCGAGGTCTTACCAACGGTGAGGTGAAGATATATGTTAAGACTGCGGAGCTTTATGATTACGACTATCATTTGGACTTTAACAATAGCCGGCTTTATGATGCTTTTCACTGTAGCTTTGTACAATCTTAATTTTGGGAGACGGGTCAACGCATACAGGACATATGTGGGATATGAACATAGATTGACCAGCTTTTATTCAGGGCATAATAAAATGACTGCCTATATTTTCGGCGAAGACAATGACATCGGTTTGGTTGTAATATCTCATGGCCTCGGGGGAGGCGGGCTAAGTTATTTAAGAGAGATAATGTACTTTGTAGATAATGGCTGGCGAGTTTTTGCCTTTGACAAAACCGGAAGCCACAATAGCGAGGGAAGCGGTACGCGAGGCTTACCGCAATCCGCGATTGACCTTCATGCAGCTCTCAATTATATAGCAAGCCGGAACTGGGAAATTCCTATAGTACTGTACGGCCATAGCTGGGGCGGTTTTGCGGTTGCGGCAGTGCTAAACTTTGACCATGACATTAAGGCGGTGGTAAGCCTCTCGGGTTTTGCGGAGCCTTTGATGATGCTGCAAGAAGGGGCCAAGCATATAGTTGGCTCTGTTAGTAGTCTTTTTACCCCATTTCTTTGGACATATCAATGGATACTTTTTGGGAATTATGCAAGCCTTTCCGCCATTGAAGGAATAAATAGCGCTGATGTTCCTGTTAAGATTATTCATGGCAGGACGGATAGTGTGGTATCATATGAAGGAGCCGGAATAATCGCGCACCGGGATCGAATAAGCAATCCGAATACGCTGTTTGTGTCGAGATACTACCCTAATCGCAGCGGCCATAATGACCTTACTCTTGATCCTGTGCTTATGCATGAAATAAATGAGTTTTTTATGAGGCATTTGAACTTACAAAGCTAGACTAGCGTAGAAAAATTCCTGTCTAGCGAGCGCATGTACTATCTGCAATGAATTAATTTCTAAATTTTCGCCATTAGGTAAAAGCCTTATATGTGCGTTCCATCACTATTGCTAATTGGAGCGCCCCTCTTTTTTCATCATCCGATCCAAAATTTATTTCCGCGTAATATTCATTTTAGATATTGACAACAACTCGTCATCATGGTATATTAGTTATGCGGTTAATTACTATAGTGACTAACTAGCATACAATAAGGGATGTGGAACTATGCAGCCCGTCTTTGACCCACAGAAGCCGCTTTTCCTAAGTATTGCCGAATGGTTGGAAGACGCCATCCTAGCCGGAATATACCAAGAAGAAAGCCAGATACCTTCTATTACGGAGATATCAGTACAGTACAGCATCAACCCCGCAACAGCCCTAAAGGGCATAAACCTGCTGGTGGATTCCGGACTGCTGTACAAAAAACGCGGCATGGGTATGTTTGTTGTCACCGGGGCGAGCGCGAAGCTTTTGCAGCGGCGACAACAACAGTTTTTTGAAGATTACATCCAGCCTTTGATTGGCGAAGCTAAGAGACTGCAAGTGACCGCCGCAGATCTGCAATCTATGATAGAAAGAGGGTATAACGCGTGACAATTCAGCTTAAAGAAATCAGCAAGCGTTTCGGCAAAACACAGGCGCTTGACCGAGTGAGCCTGCAATTCGGCGAGAAAAAAATCATCGGACTTCTGGGCAACAACGGCGCAGGCAAGAGCACGCTGCTGAACATAATAACCAGCCGGTACTTGGCAGACAGCGGAGAGCTTACGCTGGACGGCGAATTGATGTACGACAACGACAAAGCGCTGAACCAGATATATTTGCTGAGCGAGAAAAACTACTATCCTGAAACCATGACCGTAAAGGATGCACTGCGCTGGGCGGCCATCTTCTATCCCAAGTTTGACACGGCGCTTGCACATAGGCTTACGGAGCGCTTCAAGCTTCCACTGAAAAAGAAAATCTCCACGCTGTCCACAGGCTACGAGTCCATCTTCAAGATCGTAATGGCTCTTTCCACAAACGCGCCCTTCCTCCTGCTGGACGAACCGGTGTTGGGGCTTGACGCCCAGCACCGCGACATATTCTACAAGCTGCTGATAGAGCGCTACAGCGAGAACCCCTGCACTATCGTGATCTCCACACATCTGATAGCCGAGGTCGCCGGCTTGATAGAACGCTGCGTCATCATCAAAGACGGTCGCATCGTTAAGGATCAACCCTGCGAAGACCTGCTGCAAGGCGGCTACACCGTCTCCGGCCCTGCGGCGCTGCTGGACGAATATCTGCGAGGCAAGAACGTTCTGTCCGTCAACAGTCTTGGCGGACTGAAAACCGCCTGCCTGAACGAACAAATGCCAAGCCCAGCCGCTCTGCCCCTTGGGCTGGAAGTTGGCAAGCAAAATCTGCAGGAGTATTTTATTCATCTAATGAACGATGAATCCTTCGTAAGCAAGCAGTCTAATAAGGAGGCGTAACATTGAATAACATGCGTTTAAAACCTGCCTTGCGCTATCAATTGGAATATATGGCCAAGGCTTCTTTGAACACTGTATGCGTTATCGCGATAATCGTTGTTGCTTTTAGGCTGCTTGGAGCCATCTTTATGATAGGCGGCCAAATTGATAACATCAATATGGCCGTTGTAGCGTTCGTATCGCTCTTTATCGTTGGCATAGCCAGTATTCGAGAAGACCTCAGGATGTTGCTTCAACACGGTATGGGCCGTTATACCACATATTTCAGCACGCTTCTCATAGGCATTATCTCCGGCATTGTTCTGGGGCTGTTCTGCGAATTGCTGAACCTGATCGCCGACCGTTGGCACGGTTTCCCCATGACCGGCCTGATCCCTCACGACGGGCAGAGCTTTTTTGTCGGGTGGCTGCTGCACGCGAGCCTGCTTTTCCTTGCCTGGCAGTTAGGCGTGTTTATCAGCCTTCTTTACTACCGCATGAGCAAGATGCAACAGATTGTGTTCAGCATATCCGCAATTGCGCTGTCTGTATTCGTGCTGACACATGCTATCAATAGCGTCGCTGATTTGGAATTTGCAGCCCCTATTGTCTTGCCGGCTCCACTTAGTCTGACAGCTTTCGTAATGTCAAGCACAGCCCTGGTCGCCGTCCTCAACTTCCTGCTGCTGCGCCGCGCCCAAGTCAGAGAGTAATTATAATATAGTATCATAATATGACCTCGAAGCAGTAAACAAGAGACTCCCCGCTGTTTACCCCGACGCATACAACGTAAAAGAGTACAGAATGAGCGATATAGGTGAAACTTTCAACAGACGAAATGTAAGATCGCCTAAAATCCGTGCAATACTCTTACGGCCGTTACGTTCAAGGAAGAAAACAGATAACCCCGGAACTATAATAATTCCGGGGTTTATGCGGTTAACAAAACTTGAATCAAGCAAATCAAAGCTCAATAACAATACAGAAATACGCGGCAATATAGAAGGATTGCAATTTCAACAAGCACGAGTTTTATCCCCTGCACAATTTTGTATAAATTCGTGCTTTCATGTTATCTAAAACTTTCACAATGTAAAAGTTGGTGTAGCCTAAGTGGTTTTAGACAACGAAACGCGAACAAGAACGAATTTGCCCGAGGGCTCACGGATTACAATTTATTTTGATTTTCTATTGTCTATCTTGTAATTACGCATACTCATTCCACTAAATGCCAAAGTGGAAACATTATGCAATACGGCCGATGTAGGAGCTGCAATAAATCCAACGGCTCCAAGCAATAAAAGAACCGAGTTATAGCCTATGATGGCTTGATAATTTCTACGTATGCGGTCAAAAATACCCTCGCTTAATATTCGCAAATCTACCAAACCGTCCAAGTTTTCAGACAGCAAGGTAATGTCGGCAATCTCTCTTGCAATATCGGCCCCATCCTTCATAGCAACGGAAGCATCCGCACATGACAGGGCGGGTGAATCGTTTACTCCGTCTCCCACCATGATAACTATATGACCCTGCTCTTTGAATTTACTTATGATTTCCGCCTTTTCTTCCGGCAGCACTTGCGCGTGGTACTCTTCAATTCCCAAAGCTTCGCAAACGGCTTTTGCCGCCGCCTCTCCATCACCTGTAAGCATAACTATTTTACTTATACCATGAGTCCTAAGTTTTGACAATACCTCTTTGGCTTCCGTACGTACCGGATCATTTACACAAATCATTCCAGCCAATTTTCCGCCCATAGCCAAATAGACTACGGAGAATCCACCGGTTTCTGAATTTATAACCAACTTTTCCATATCAGACAGAGGAACGCCTTCATCTTCAAAAATGAAATGCTCGCTCCCGATTACTACCCGTTCATTATTTATGGAAGAAGCTATTCCGTGCGCAACCACGTATTCCACATCCGCGTGCTCTTCCTCATGTTCCAGATTTTCTTCCTCCGCCTGCCTCACAATGGCCTTTGCTACGCTGTGAGGGAAGTGCTCTTCTAAGCAGGCGGATATTTTTAAGACCTCATCTCTACTAGCTGTTCCGAAAGGCACCACTTTGGCTACTTGAGGATATGCGGCGGTCAGAGTTCCGGTTTTGTCAAATACCATCGTATCTGCTTTTGCATAGGCCTCAAGATATATGCCGCCCTTTACCAGTATTCGCTCGTTGACGGATTGATGCATACCGGAAATAATACAGATAGAAGTCGTAAGCCTAATGGCGCAAGAGTAGTCTACCATCAGAACCGAAGCCGCCTTGGCCACACTGCGAGTTAATAGGAAAGTTGCCGCAGTGGCAAGAAAGTTAAACGGTACGATAGAATCAGCCAGCTTTTCAGCCTTACTTTGCACAGCGGCTTTTAAGGCTTCGGATTGGTCAATCATAGTTATAATATTTTGAATCCGTGAGTTGTCCGCAAGGGTTCGCACCTTAATTAGTATAGAGCCTTCCTCAACCACCGTTCCGGCGTAAACACTGTGACCGGCGCTCCGTATCTTTGAAAGAGGCTCACCTGTCATAGAGGCTTCATTTATCAGGGATTCTCCGCCCACGATTTCGCCATCCAAAGGAATTATTCCGCCCGTGCGTACCCGGACGATATCACCAACTCGCACTTGAGTAATAGGAACCAGAATATCAGCCCCATTTGATTCAGTATCCGCCAGCCATACACTGTCAATATTTAAAGCAAAATTCTTGGCCAATGTCTGCTGTGCCTTTTTCCTGTTATGTTCATCCAAAGTTTGTATGATAAGAAACAAGGTCATGGTATTGCCTGCCGTTTTAAAGTCGCGCATCGCGATAGAAACCGCTACGGCCGCGGCATCCAGCACATCCAAGTTTATCTTGCCTTCGCTTAAAGCGACTAAACCGTTTTTCCAATAATAAAAAGCCCGCTTTACAGTAAAAAACATCCCTATGGGTGGAGGTACAAAAAATTTAAAAAAATAACGCCTGCAAATAATCTTTGCCAAACTAAAGGCGAAATTGCCATCCAGTTCTTTTACATTGCTCTCAGTCCGTTTATGGGATACAGGCAAACTGCTTCGGTCAAGGTAGTCAACTATGCTAAGCACATCTTCCCGATGGCCTGGTTTGTAACAAACCAGCAAACCGCCATTTACGCTGTTTGCCTCCGAAGAATGTACCCAGATGTTTGACAATAACAGATTCTCTATGCCATACCCCTGCTCCGCCGAAAATGCGCTTTGTCCCATGCGCAGCCGTAACCGACCCGGCTTATCGTATATGATTTTATAACGCAAGCAATCACCCGTTCTTTCCGCTGTCGGATTCTTCAGCGGCTTTTTGCGCGGCGTCCACATACATATCGGTAGCTTCTTCCTTCATATTATGGAAGGTTTCTTGGGCCTGCTTTTGCAGCTTCATTCCCGTAGCCAAACCTTTAACGCCTAATTCGCGAACTTTCTTGCTTTTTACAGCTTTTGGCACAATTACGGCAGCGAGTAACCCGCCTGCAAAATAAAGAAGTCTTTCGTTATTAAGTATCCAAATTTTTATCCCCATCGTGATTCTCCTTCTAAAATAAGTAAACTAATACGAACCACACTATTATACAAGGAAAAAACAAGCATGGCAAGTCATAATTATTATATCTGTTCGGGAACCCTGCGATGCCGCGTACCCGCAGACGTATGGCGAAAAATTGACCTTAAAGATGGTGTCACAGGGTTCCCGGACAGGTCTATTATAATGCCGAATATCCTGTGAGTATCGGTTGCGATGATTTCCGTTGGGGCTTGTAAAACGCAATAGACTCCGTTATACTGTAGAAAACACTACAATTGTGAGGTAAGTTTATGCTAAACGTACTAGAGAAGAGAATGGTCGGCGTCTCTTTGACAAAAGCACAAAAGTGCATTGCGGACTATTTTATCAAAAATCAGGAGCGCATCGGGAACCTTTCGTCATTGGAAGTGGCAAAGGAAATCGGTGTGAGCGATGCTTCTATCATTCGCTTTTCACGGAAAATAGGGTATGATGGTTATGCGGCTCTGAAGCGGGATATATATGACAATCTCGCGGATAAAGCCTTAGATAGCATTGGACGTCTTCGCACGACGGAACGGCTCTGTATCTCGAGAGATAGGTTTTCAAAGGAAAACATGCGGGAATACTTCCTAAAGCTCATGGAGCAGAATTTGAAAGAATCCGTGTACGCAAATCGGCAGGAAAACTTTGAACTAGCGGTAGAAGCCCTTCACGGGGCACACAGAAAGCTGGTCATAGGCTTTCATGGCTGCAGGGGAATCGCTCTGCAGTTTAGCAGATTGCTGGCTATGATAGAGCCCGATGTCTCCCTGATGCTGGCAAGTGATCCTGAAGATTATATGCGTTTGCAAAACTTAACGGAAAGCGACGTGGTCGTTGTCTTTAGCTTTGCGCGGTACTATCAGGCGGACATGGATTTCATCCGCTATGTAAAGCGCAAGCGCGCAAAGATTATATTAATTACCGACAGCGTGCTGGCGCCCCATGTAAAACGTGCATATATCGTATTTATTGCGGCCACAAGTCATATGAGTTTTTTTACCTCTCAGGCGGGGGCGATTTCTATTGCAGAATACCTGATTACCTTGATGACAAAAACCTATGACTATGTACCGCGCCTGGATGAACGAGACTCTCTAATGGCGCATCTGGTAATGAAGGAGTGATGGTCGGTATGATAGGAACAAGTAGTGCATAATATATAAAAATTTTCAATTTGAGTTGTAATATTCATGAATACGATGAATGTTCGACAAAATGTCAAGGGAAATTTGAAGAGTTGCATAAAATATGCGACTCTTTTTGTTGCTTCCTACAAATGTTGCATTTACAACAAAATTAATATTGACAAGAAGCATATACTACAAGTATAGTGTTTAATATAACCTGAGTTCGTCTAAGTCGAACCAGCCGCATAAGCGGCTAAAAATGCGAAGCACTTTTCAGGTTAATATATAGTTCGATCACAAAAAATAACAAGTCGGGTGATGACAGTGGTTGTATATGTTGGTGAATACATACACCCAGATGCTCTTGCCGTATTGCAGCAGAGCGCTGAAATTGTAAATACGTTTGACAATATTGAGAACATTGACGGGATGATTATCCGTGCGCATAAGGTGGACGCGGATATTCTGCGCCGGGCGAAAAATCTCAAAATCATCGGTAAGCACGGCGTGGGCTGTGACAGCATCGACTTGAACGCGGCAAAGGAATACGGCGTCCCCGTGCTGAACACGCCTTTTGCCAACACAAATTCAGTGGCGGAATTAATTGTTGGACTCGCACTTACGCTTTGCAGACATATTTCTTACGCAGACGCGGGCTGCCGCAATGGGGAATATTCTCGCATAGCCCCGCCTCAACTAACAGGAATTGAGCTGACAGGGAAGACCCTGGGCCTGATAGGGATGGGCAACATCGCACAGCGGACGGCGGAAATTCTGCAGCAGGGATTTCAGATGAAAGTGGTCGGCTATGACCCCTATATAGGCTCTTTGACTGCAAAACAAATGGGTTTTGAGAAAATGGAAAATCTGTGGGAGGTGCTTGTCGAAGCGGATGTTGTCAATGTAAGCGTACCTCTCACAGATGGCACAAAGCACCTGATTTCCGGCGATGTGTTTGATGCGTTTCGGAAGAACGCCATTCTTATCAACGCCGCACGCGGAGGCATTGTAAATGAAAAGGATCTATACACTGCCTTGAAAAGCGGAAAGCTTAGAGCCGCCGCTTGCGACGTGTTTGAGGAAGAGCCGCCCACCGGTAAAAACCCGCTTCTTACGCTGCCTAATTTCTGTGCGACGCCCCATATCGGCGCCGCGACGGAAGAGGCGTTGTACAGAGTTGGCATGGAAGTTGTAACGGAGGTGATTAAAGTACTTAATGGGAGTCAGCCCAAACACAGGGTTGTATAACCTGTAAAACAAAAAATGCGAAGGAGAGGCTATTTTATGAAAAAACAGTTTATGTCGCTCGTTGCCATTCTCTTAATGTTCGTTCTGCTTGCAGCATGTGCACAGCCAGCTCAACAGGCACCCGCACAAGCTGCTCCGCAAGCGCCCCCGCAAACTGCCGCGCCGGCCGGCGGAGCAGACCCCGAACCAGCCGCGGACTTCCCCGGCAACGCAACTATCACGCTTATTGTGCCTTGGGCGCCCGGCGGCGGCAGCGACCTTGGCGCGCGCATTGTCCAGCCCCATCTGGAGGATTATCTTGGGACAACCATCATTATCACAAACCCCACCGGCGCGACCGGCTGGCTTGGCTGGGAGCAAATGCTGACCTCTGATCCCGACGGACTCACAGTTTCGCTTGTAAACTTCCCGGCGCTGTTTTCCGGCTACCTGGATCCCTCTCTTGGCCGAACCAGATATCTTGACGATTTCCATTTTGTAGCAAATCACGTATCCGACAAAATGATGCTTGTCGCCAGAGCCGACGATAATCGTTTTGCGACTATTGAGGACGTTGTCGCGTATGCCGCGGATACGGATATATTGTTCGGCACAACCGGCGTTGGTACGCAGGGTCATATGACATTTGAAATCATACGCCAGGAAATGGATATTCAGATGACAATGATTCCTTTTGGCGGCGCCGCTGACGTTTTGGCCGCACTGTTAGGCGAACACATTGATATAGCTACAATCAGCGTCGGCGAGACGCTCGGCCCCCTGGAAAACGGAGACGTCAATCCTCTTATCACCCTGGCTGACGAACGCTCCATGTTCCTGCCCGATATCCGCACTTGGAACGAAGTTTACCCCGACAACCCGCACACCATGTCTTCTCAGCGCGGTTTTGCTCTGAGGGCCGGTACTTCTCCCGAGATCGTCGCCGTATGGGAGAACGCTTTTGAATACGCGCTGAATCATCCCGACGCGGTAGAAAGAATGACTGAACTCGGACTTTACGTTGACTTCATGGTAGATGAGGAATACAACAGGGTCATTCGTGATTTTGAGCAGCTTGTAATCGGGTTGTCCGAGTTCATGGGGTGGTAGTTCTCTGCGAACTTGACTTAATGTATTGGATCCGCCCCATCCTTTGGCAGAAGCGCCACCAGGGGATGGGGGCTCATTGGAGGAGTAAGATGGATGCAAAACGTAGAGTAAACAACGATGTATACATAGGCATCGCTCTTGCGTTGCTCTCGGCTTTTTTTCTCTGGGAAAGCATAAACATGCACGCCGGTGCCGGGCTTTTCCCCAGAATTATATTTACTCTGTTTCTCTTTCTATCGCTCGTGATTGCGGCCTTGGGCGTCAGAAAGACCATAAACCCCGCGCTTTGTACGAAAGATGACTATCTGCTCTCATTTAAGGTTGTAAAGTCGCCGCTTATCGTCTTCGGCACAATTGCGTTGTATGTTGTCTTACTCAATAATTGGGGGTTCTATATCTCCACAACAATTTTTATGCCGCTTTTTCTGTTCCTATTCGGAGAGAGGCGTATTGTTCGGATTATTTTGACAACGGTTGGAACAAATCTAATTATTTACCTCTTGTTTGTTCGTTTACTTAATGTCGTATTACCGTAGCTTAACTTAGGGCGTGTTTGAAAACCGGCTTTGGGTGAAATTTTGAGGCAATTTTTCGCTGGGCTAGGAAGCGCCGACGACGCATAATGGCATGATTCTGCTAGGAGGCGCTGACAACGCCCAGCGGAAAATTGACCAAAATTACGCACAAATGGGGTTTTCAAACACGCCCTATCAAAGATTCGAGGTGAGAAAACTTTGTTTACCCCTGAGATGTTTGCGAATTTGTTTTCGACACACGCAATCATAGGGCTTTTGATAGGCACGGTCGGCGGATTCCTGATTGGGGTCCTTCCTGGCATGACCGCGACAATGGGCATTGCACTCCTGATTCCGTTTACCTTTGGCATGGAACCCGCGGCAGGATTGATAATGCTTTGTGCGATCTATGGCTCAGCGGTTTATGGTGGGGCTATCCCGGCAATTTTGCTGCATACGCCCGGAACGCCCGCGTCCGCCGCTACCGCCAAGGACGGCTACGAGTTAACGCTGAGAGGCGAAGGGTATCGCACGGTAGGAGTTGCCACCGTATCGACGGTGTTTGGAGGGGTTCTTGGCGTTTTAGTCGTCATATTTCTAACACCGCCTCTTGCGAGGCTGGGTCTTCGCTTTAACGCGCCTGAGTTCTTTCTGATTGCTATTTTAGGTCTCTCTATCATAGGAAGCCTTGCCGGAAACAACCCGATCAAGGGCGCTGTGTCCGGTCTTCTAGGTTTGGCAGTCGCGCTTATCGGCATTGATACGGTTTTCGGGGTCGTTCGCTTTACATACCAAATTCCGGCACTGGAAGGCGGCATCCAAATGGTTCCCGCACTCATCGGCCTTTTCTCCATCTCTCAAGTGCTGGTTCTGGCGGAAGAATTCGGATCAGAAACAAAAACGAAAGTCGTGAGCGAGCTGAAGGGTAGATTTCTTCCGCCACTGCCGGAGTTTATTGCAAACATTCCAAACTTGATCCGCTCTACTTTCGTTGGTATTATCGTAGGCATTATCCCGGGCGCAGGCGCTGATATCGGGGCATGGCTGTCTTACAACGAGGCGAAACGATTTTCCAAAAATCGTGAAAACTTTGGTAAGGGAGCTATCGAGGCCGTTTACGCCGCCGAATCGGCAAACAACGCCACCGCCGCGGGCAGCCTCATACCCCTGTTGGCGCTAGGAATACCGGGAGGCGCGGCCGTTGCGGTTCTTATGGGCGGTATGACCATTCAGGGACTAACCCCGGGTCACAATCTCTTCGTCGAGCACGCCGCGATTACTTACGCAATTCTCTTTGGATTTTTGATATCAAAGATTCTCGCGGGCGTTGTCGGTTTCCTCATAGCCAAGCCGGCCGTAAGGCTGTCTAGGGTTCCCAACTTATACTTAATCCCGGTTATCGTAGTCTTCTCAGCCGTGGGAACCTTCGCGCTTAACATGAGTATGTTTGACATTACCGTTATGGCAGTGTTTGGTATTCTTGGATACCTCATGCGCAAAACCGGCTTCCCCACTGCGCCTGTAGTACTGGCTATTATTCTAGGGCCGATGGCCGAGGGCGGCTTCCAGCGCTCACTGCTTATGGCCAGAGGCGAAAATCTCTTCACCTTTTTTCTGGGACGCCCATTTTCTGTGCCGATACTCTTGCTCATCGTGCTCTCCCTGCTCTCGCCGCTCATAACCAAGGCAATCCAGAATAGGTCTTTGGCAAAAAAATAGGTGGCGTAATATGCAAAAAAAATCGATCACCAATTTTATTCATTATTAAAACAAAAATTTAGACTGAAGGAGAATGACAAATGGCAATCGGATTTCGTGTGTACACAAAGGTAAGGCGTGCAAACCGTGAGCTTGTTGAAGCATTTCGAGGGATTCCAGTGGCCAACGTAGCAGACAACATGGGCAGGATCACCTGTATCGACACAGGAATTCGTCCCTTTATCAACCTTCCTATGCTGGGGACAGCGCTCACGGTGAAGGTCGCGCCCAATGACAACTTGATGCTCCATAAGGCTCTTGACATGGCAGAGCCCGGGGATGTCATTGTTGTAGACGGCGAGGGAAGCATGGCTCACTCTATCTGCGGCGACATTATGTACAACATCGCGAAGAAGAAGGGGGTTGCGGGCTTTGTGCTGGACGGCTGCATTCGTGATGTTGACGCGCTGGTGACTTTAGAGTTTCCTGTATATGCCCGCGGCGTACAGCCTAAGGGCCCTTATAAAAACGGTCCCGGTGAAGTTAACGCGCCCATCAGTTGCGGTGGAATTGTAGTGCATCCCGGAGATATCGTCTACGGCGACAGTGACGGCGTAGTAATTATCAGAGAATCCGATGCCCCCAAACTCATCGAGCTGGCTAGAAAACATGTAGCCAGTGAAGAGGCGATTTTTGAAGGCATCAGAACAGGTACGCTTAACCGTGACTGGGTGGATAAAACCTTACTGGCAAACGGCGGCGAAGTCATTGACGATTATTGTAATTAATATTGTTCTCAATCAATTCATTAGACTTGAGAACAATATAATAAAGGAGCTGGACTGCATGGAAACACGGAATGTAAACTGGGAAGCTTTGCTGGAATACTGCCGGAACCTATTCATGTCTTTAGGCATGAGTGAGGCGGACGCGTTTGTATCGGCAGATAATTTGGTGGACGCGGATTTGTGCGGGGTTGAATCTCACGGGGTAAGCCGCATGGCCGTTTATATGAAACGCCTGGCGACGGGTGTGGTGAGCAAGGACGCCCGTATGGCTGTCTTGCAAGAGCACCCCGCCTCTCTAGCTTTAAGCGCGCAAAACGCAATGGGCATGGTCGCCGGAAAATACGCAATGGAGCGTTGCATTGAAAAAGCCAAAGAAAACGGGTCTTGCTTCGCGACGGTAAACAACTCAAACCACTACGGCATGTCTTCCTATTATGTGAACATGGCGGCCAGAGAGAACATGTTTGCCATAACAGGCACAAACGCCCCGCCGAACATTGCGCCCTGGGGCTCTTATCAAGCGTACCCGGGGACAAACCCCATAGCTTTTGCCGCACCAACCCACGGCGATCCGGTATTGCTTGATATGGCGCCCAGCGTTGTCGCAATGGGCAAAGTGATCTTGGCGGCGAAGCTTGGGAAAGATATCCCGGAAGGCTGGGCCCTGACCAAGGACGGATGCCACACCACAAACCCCAAGGAGGGAATGGAGGGAACGGTTTTGCCGATCGGCGGCCCCAAGGGATACGGCATTACTGTCTTTGTTGATATTATGAGCGGCATTTTAAGCGGCGCGCAGTTTGGCCCGCACTTGAATAACATGTGGAAGGATTTTGAAAATCCTCAAAATGTCGGGCATTTCTTCTTAGCTGTAGATATCTCAAAATTTGTAGATGTGGATGTATTTAAGACCCGTGTGGAGCAGATGGCGCGTGAAATCAAAGCGTTACCCAAAAATCCCGGCGTGGAAGAAATTCTGATGCCGGGCGAACCCGAGCAGCGCCGCCGCCGGGAACGTAAGGAACATGGCATCGACATGCCTCTTGTTGTATACGAAGAACTAAAGGGTCTTAGCGATATCTACAGCGTCGCCTTTCCCCTTTAATTTGGGATAGCTCACAGATGGGCGCACAATGTGCGCCCGTTTTACAATAAAGTTATTCTAAAGTTTATCCGAAAGGCGTTATAAAAGGAGTGAAAGCAACTATGCAAGAATCTATTCACAAGTATTTCAGGGTCGGGTTAGTCGCGTTTATGGCATTTCCGGCCGGACTCAAAGGCGAAGACCCGGACATCCTGGCCCGTGTGAAGCAAATCGCCTGTGACGATTATTTCGACGCAATCGAACTGACTTGGATAAAGGACGCCGAAGACCGCGCAAAGGCGGCGAAGCTGCTTGAGACGTCTCACATGACGGTGGGTTATGGAGCTCATCCAAGGATGCTTACCACCGGAATGAATGCCAACCACATCGACGAATCCGAGCGCCTAAAGGCGCAAGCAAGCCTCATTGAGGCGGTTGACGAAGCCCATGAGCTGGGAGCGGAGGCGATGGTGTTTTTGTCGGGCAAGTGGCAGGAGAATACAAAGGAAGAGTCCTACGCCCAGCTTCTCAAGACAACACGAGCGTTATGCGATCACGCCAAAACCAAGAATATGCTGATAGAGCTTGAAGTGTTCGACTTTGACATAGCAAAGGCGTCGCTTATAGGGCCTGCGCCGCTTGCCGCGCGTTTCGCCGCCGATATGCGTCTCACCCACAACAACTTCGGCTTGTTGGTCGATTTGAGCCATATTCCAATGACATACGAGACGCCGGAATTTGTCATCAGGACGTTACGGCCATACATTACCCATTTCCACATCGGCAACACCGTATGCGATGACCCGTCCGCGCCCGGCTACGGCGACGAGCATCAGCGCTTCGGATTTCCGAACAGTTCCAATGATGTTCCGCAACTGGTAGAATTCCTTCGTATACTGCGTGATGAAGGCTTCTTCAACGCTAAGGAGCCGTACGTGCTGTCGTTCGAGGTCAAACCGTGTCCTGATGAAGACCCCGATATCACCATCGCCAACTCGAAACGTGTACTAACCCGCGCATGGGCGCTGTTGGAGGAACGCAAATGAAAATAGTCATATTAGACGGGTACACCGAAAACCCCGGCGACCTGAGCTGGGCAGGCTTTGAAGCCCTTGGCGAGCTTACGGTTTACGACCGCACACCTATAACCGACGAAGCCGCAATCCTAAAAAACATCGGCGACGCCGACGTGGTGTACACAAACAAGACGCCCATCACAAAGAGTACGCTCGAGAAAGCTCCGAACCTAAAGTTCATCGGCGTTCTGGCCACAGGCTACAACGTAGTCGACGTTGCCGCCGCCAAGGAAAAGGGCATACCTGTCAGCAACATTCCGACTTACGGAACCGCCGCGGTGGGGCAGTTTGCCATCGCGCTGCTGCTCGAGATATGCCACCACGTCGGCGCGCACTCCCAAGCCGTAAAAGAGGGGCGTTGGTCAAGCTGCCCGGATTGGTGCTTCTGGGACTACCCCCTCATCGAACTGTCCGGCAAGACGATGGGCATTGTCGGCTTCGGCAGAATCGGGCAAGCCACAGGCCAGATCGCCAAGGCTCTTGGCATGAACGTCATCGCCTGCGACGAGTACCCCAACGACGCTGGAAAAGCCATAGCAGACCATGTCTCACTAGACGAGCTATACGCGAAATCTGATGTAATATCGCTTCACTGCCCTCTGTTCACCACAAACCAAGGCATGATAAACAAGGATTCCATCTCAAAAATGAAGAATGGTGTAATTATCATCAACACCTCACGCGGCGGCCTAGTCAACGAGCAAGACTTAGCCGACGCTCTTAACAGCGGCAAAGTCTACGCCGCCGGCATAGACGTCGTATCGTTCGAGCCCATCAAACCCGACAATCCGCTGCTTAAAGCCAAAAATTGCCTCATAACGCCGCACATCGCCTGGGCATCCAAGGAAAGCCGTGCAAGGCTAATGGACCTTGCAACAGACAACTTGAAAGCTTTTATCGCCGGGAAGGCGATCAATGTTGTAAACTGATTAATCGCTTTTAGCGAATATAGTTGAATACAGTGAAATAAAGCCCAAGTCGATACTTTTGCGGCGAAACTCAAACTAATTTCAACACCAATTACTCACGAATGGCTCGAACTATTATTACAAGCTTATTGACTGAATTTGTGATAAAAATTAGTAATTACTTCTTTAACAAACATAATCGCGTCTGTGTAGGCGCGGTTTTTATTTGATTCCTATATGTTACCCAGCATCTGCAGCAATGAAAAAAGACAGAATAGATAGTTGTGGGAAAATAGGCCTCGATACGAAGCTATTAAAGAAAGTTATTGGTCTTAACTCTGGGCTGTAAAAGCCCATCGATTTGCCTTTGTATATATTGTATGCCAGTTGCCATATTCAGACGGCAGCGCTCTCCACCTGCATGACATACAATAGAGTATTTAACGCTTCTAAATTATTTATAGCTGGCTTCTTCCGCGGCTTCGGGAATAGGTGTTCTATCCATTTACTATGCTTTTGTGTAAGCAAAGTATCGCCTTAAAACTTAACGAGTTAGGCGTACTCAATCCCACCGCCTATAAACTGCGCAGAAGTTAAGCTGCAAAAATCCCGGTACAGAGTTAAATGACGTCCTTCGGATGGACACAAACATATGGCGTATATAACTGACTGATAAATAATTTATATTTGATATTATGACATGCAGTTGTCTCATTTACCCTGCTATACTTAAAATAGATCAACACAAAAATAATTCTTTGGGGGTATCACATGATTGAATCATTAAAGGCTCTTTTGAAAGATTGGAAAGAAACAAGAAGTATTACATTAGGCTTCTTAAATGAATTGAGTGACGCAAACCTTGATAAAAAATTACCCAGAAAAAAACTAAATACCATACGGCTGCAAGCCTATGAATTAACGTTGTTCCAAAGGGATATCGTCAACTCCTTAGGTACAGACGTGTTAGAATATGAGGAAGAGTATATTTATGTAAATATACCAACACAGAGCATTATTGAAAAAATGGCGGAGCTTGACACCCATCTGGAAAAAGCCCTCGAATCCTTAAAAGGCACCGAAGTCATGGAATACTATGGCCAGCAAAGAAATGTGCATCAAATTATTTCAATGATGATAGGACATGAAAATATGCACATAGGTCAAATTATTGCGTTTTGTTATGCAACAGGGATAGAAATTCCCGAAAGCATATCAGAGCCGATGGCTCTTGAAGGTTAAATTCATTGCGATTTCTTTAGGCATACGATTGTCTCGTTTGCGCTGATGAAGAGCGTTAAATTGTGGAGGTTTTGAAATGCCAAAAGCCAAATATCAACTTGAAGATTTTCTTGCACTCGTTTACAACGATTATAAAGGCTTTGTTCTCACAATCAATGAAATTATGGTGCAAAAAAGTTATAAACTGAAAATTCAGTTGACAAAATCATATGGGCTTCATATTTCATACTCTCAGCCCAAAATAAAAACGGTCAAAGGCATTATCGCGTATCTTCTGATTCAAAACGGAAAGCTCATGATTCGTATTAACGCAGATAACCATGCAAAGTATTCAGACGTTTTGAACCGCCTCCCCGAAAGTATATTAAACCAAATGGACAAGGCTGATAATTGTATGAAAATGATTGACCCACAAAAGTGCTGGCAGGGGTGTATGGGATATGACTTTAGCATAGGGGAGAAACATTACCAGAAATGCCTTATTAACTGTTTTTTGCTTGATGTAGGTTCTGACAGCTTTCCATTTTTGGTTGAGCTAATCGAAAGTGAAAGCAAAGAGAGACGCGCAATGTGTGCACAATAGTGCCTAATAAGCATTATTGCAGTTATTCAACTTCGGGCCAAGCTGACCAATGTCATTAAGTTAAGAAAACCCAAAAGAAATGAGCAGAGCCAAAAAAGGATTTTGTAAGGCTGTAGCAAAAACGTTCGAAAATGAGTCAAAACGCCTAGAGAATATAGCGTAAAAATGGTATAATAATCATAAACAAAACTCTGGGGGTAAGCATTATGAAACGATACAAAGAGGGCGCAGATCGTAACAACTTGCCCT
>Ga0131853_10009393_pt1 | contig 17890 bp, 11 predicted proteins | sample TergutLab28metaG_FD_92764 | JGI IMG/M metagenome (GOLD analysis project Ga0131853, IMG submission 92764) | Labiotermes labralis P1 segment gut microbial communities from Petit-Saut dam, French Guiana - Lab288 P1 (version 2) (version 2) | ecosystem: Host-associated > Arthropoda: Insects >... | reverse complement strand
CGTTGCGCTGACCACGTGACACCCCTCTATCCGCAAAAGTTGGCACTAACTTCGCCGACCGGCGGCGGCCGCTCTGTCGGTATAGTTCGCGTGCGGACTAAGGCCACGGAGTTTGTTTTTTTTAGGCTGCAGAAATCCAACGAGATGCAACAGTATGCAGATATTTATTTACTGCTAAATTTCTCTACATGTTTCGGGCGTCCATCGCGAGCATCATCAGGAGTACATAAAACTGTAGTTGCAGCCTCTGGTACAGATCATACTATCTGGGGAGCAAATATCTGCATACTGTTGCATCTCGTTGTATATCTTCAATATAGAATTACGATGCACGGAACAACGAATATAAGATTTTCCGCAATGGTTAACATGCATGTACAGGTTTACATATGCACAAACAACTGAGACGTAATTCTTAGCCCATTCCCTACCTTCAAAAGTACAGAAGGACGTCATTATGCTCTGTCTAGGCATGTGAGCTCAAGTCCTGTTCATTTCGAAATACTTGACCAAATTTTATTTAAAAAACTGGAATCAAATTAGTTGCCCTTCCAACAATGCGAGATGGATTAATTTTAAGAACGTCAATACTGCAGTCAATTCTGCATGTTAATGTTCATTGTTCTCATCTTGTAACTGAAAAATGTCGGAATATATTTTAGCCGGTAACATAAACGGAATATGTCACTTGGTAGAACTAGGAATAGATTTAAGGATAATATTAAAAAATATGTTATAGTTATAAACGAGTGTGAAGTTATGGACTGATACCTGGTGCGTGATAGGAACCAGTGGCAGTCTCTTGTGAATACAATACTGAAATCTGATTTCCACATAGGGCGGAGAATAAAACAGACAAGTAAGGGTCAGATTTTCCAAGAAGATTGTTGTCCAGACTTAAGCAGAGAAATTTAATGTGTAAGCTAAGATACATTTATTTTATTAAACTACTATGAATATCTTAATGGTGTTTATCCCGTGCGTTTCGGATCAGTAGATTTGTTGCTACAACCAATTAAAATGCACAACACCATAAGCATATAACAGTACAGACACTAATCCGACATGTTTCGGCATGAATATGTCATCTTCAGCAAGAACATGTCGCGAGCTGAAAAGAAGCTGCAGTTGAGAAAATAAGATTATGAACGTATTATATCATCTTATCAAACGTAGCTGTTTGTAAGTTTGATTCATGTACTACCCGACGATGTAATATCCATGTCCAAACATGTCGGAGTAGTGTCTGTTCTGTTATATTATATATATATATATGAGATATTGTTATTAATTTGTTGCAATAGTAAATATATTTATCTATGAGCGTATTTATAACGACTTTTGTGTCAATGGATATTTTGCATCTAAATTAGAATAGTTATTTCATGAGAATATTCGGCACGTCTATCGTTTTGACGCTGAGCTAACTCCATAAAACAGATCTGATGTTTATTGGACCGTGCATCATTGTGATAGCTGAAGAATAAAAAACCAACTAGATGCCACTTGCTATATTTTATTTTACTTCTTATAGGCTCAACATGTTTCGGGCATTACTATGTCCGTCATCAGGAGCTTGCGACTATGCTGTTGAAATTATTACATTGGTCGTTTCGTTCTGTAAAGATGGCGGAGTTAACTCCAATGTAGTAATTTCAATAGTATTGTCGCAAGCTCCTGATGATGGACATAGTAATGCCCGAAACATGTTGAGCCTATAAGAAGTAAAATAAAATATAACGAGTGGCATCTAGTTGGTTTTTTATTCTTCAGATATCCATAAAACAGAGTCCACTTTGAAAACACATACTAGCTTATAATTACAAAGAATTTTTTACCTTTTTGGTTTCTTTCTGTAAATCGTTACCCTCATTGTGTTTTACCACGTTTCAATATTACGAGATTATATTCTCAACACACACAGAAAACAATTTGTCTTGAACTAGGAGTAAATTCTAAATTGTCCCATGTGTGTTTCTAGATTTCGTGCTTAACATGAATTAGTTTAAGCAAGATTCTCACTGCGAATGTTTCTATGTCACTGTAAAGGAAACCAAAGTGAAAGAGAAGGAAAAATTTATCTGCATGCAATATCAGATGTACGTAGGAGAATTACGAACCAGACTATGACAAAACTGAATCCTGTAAAGATTACATGTGACAATTTATGTTGGTTCCATTTGTGACGAAGTTAAATGAAGTGGCAATACAATGGAAGAGCACCCAATATATTGTGATATAGAGTTCCAATTTATGGAATCCTTTTGAATGCCATATTTAATGTCTTGATTTAAGTTCGCGAAGCTGCCATTGATAGCTCACTCAGCTGTGTGTGCCCCTAGAGATGTATCAACTGTTCACTACACGAATTATCGTGGTGACGATGCGTGACACTCTCTGAACGGCGGGGAGTATAATCTATATCGCCACCACACAATTTTACAGTGTAGCCATCTTCACATGAAAATGAAATAGACAGAATGGCTTTGCTGAATGTGTGATAGTAAACAAACAAAGTATAAATGTGGAGTGGGACTGAACTGACCCTAATAAGGACCTGAGATAGATTGCGGAATCTCAGAAAATTCAAATCTTCTGCAATGTGACCTTGTGTCGTTGGGTGTGTAATTGCCGACGTTGTTAAGGATCATGGTACTTTCGTCTTCAGGAATAAGTGATATTCTAAAGATTATTTAACCTTGAAGATGATGGCGATACTATCGTTTGAAACGTCGGGTACCCCATAACCAACGACGGAGCGTTTTCACCCCATAAGACCTGAATAATCAGGAAAGCCCCTCTGGGAACATTAAATCTCATATCTCAGAAAATTTATACCAAAGCTTTTAGTGGTTTTCACATATCTCAAATTTGGTTTTAATGCTAATATGTAGCTGGAGTCAATCAATTTGATTTTCTTTACATTTCTGCTGTAATATTCAAGAATATTACTGGTTCTGTTCTTAAAATATAGATGGAATTTTCTCCGAAGGTTTTTGGACGTGATATAAATTTTCATTACGCAATACTAGTTTCTCACTAACAAGACTCTTTGTTAGTAATCTTCAGTAGCACCGTTCGTTGATTTTTTTTTTGTTTTTTGTTTTTGACGTGATGTTCCTCGTATGTACTCAAAACTTGGCCGATTGATGTTACCCGAAGTGGGGACTATAAGATAATCAGCGAATACATTCAGTAAATACAGTCGATATGTCAAATGTTTTTCCGTGCTGGTCTTGTGTGTATCGTGACGGTTACTATGAAGTTTATTCACTTTGTATGTAAAGATATTAAGCTGGTAGAAATTTTCGAATTTTCGTAGGAATGTTTTGGTTCTGTCTTTAGCGTAGAAGAGTTTTTACCCTGAAAACGGGTGTAGCACATTCAAACTTTAATATTTCCTTCTTTAGTAAATAACACCCCTTCGTATTTTTAATTAATAAAATTACCTCCAAAAGTAGCTATATTTATTGTAAAAATATCTTCTTAAAGATGACTTTTATTACAATTAGTAATTGTAAATGTATCACGTAAAATTGATAACTCACTCTAAAGACATACGTAATATATTAAATGCATGTAATATGTGTAATAATAATAATAATATATTTTACTATCTGTTATGTATTTACATAAACCATGATGACACCACTTTACCCGAAACATGTAACTTATTATTAGCCGGATATTGTTGTGCAATAATGTGGTTATGCTTGACGGTAGTTTTATTAATGAATTTTTATAATTCCAGAGACTTATAAAGCAGGAATACTGCATTACGATTATTCATACGAGATTGCTATAATATCTGCATGATTCTTCATACAAAATTCTAGCACCAAGTATACAAAATGCCGTCACGTAGGGCCTTCATTAATGAAAAGAACAATCCTTCGCTTCTTTCTGGCTTCATTAGACTGCAATGCAATTCGCATGTTTAGACACTGCACTACATACGACAAGTATATTGTTCCTGCCAACCAAGAGTGTTGCTCCAGCTGTTGGAATTTGGGCTCTGTGTACAGCACGCAAGCTTTACCTATGCTCTGCCTGTGAACAATGGAATTACTGGGCATTCTCTTGTCCTATTTTTTTAATGTCTACAAACCCTGGAGGTGGCTGCGGCATGAGCGATGAAACTTCAGTCACCGCCTCTCGACCCCAAGGTGGTACCCTGGGTACTTTGCTCAAAATTTCAACTAATAATTTTTACTTCTTTATTCCTTCAACCCAGAAGCTGTAGGCAACAGGCTGCTTCATATAATCAGTATTTATCTGCCATACTGAATGACATCACATCCTACAAAACTGTATTCTTCTTAGACCAAGACCCCCTTTGCTTGTTCCATGTCATTCATTAAAGAGTGTTATGTACTTATACAATAAACCAACAAATGCACATTTATGAATATGTTAAATCACATATTAGGTTCTTCGCCAACATGTTTCGGTCATTCCTGTGACCATCACCAGTGTGTCGTATAACAAGAATACAATCAATACACAAATAAGTGAATAAAAATGTATAATAAAACCACTTACTATTACCTTAGACTTTCTCAGTTGAATTTTTATCGCAAGTTTCGGTCCGGCAGAAAAGCTTTAAGGCAAATTGGCAACACTGGCCTCAGCTGCAGAGTGACTTGGTTAATTTGTAAATCGACATAATGAGATTACAGATAAAAACAAGAACATGTGCAACAAAGAGGGATCACAGGCCCCTGAAATTGTTATCTGTGTCTCCTCCTCTTCGATAATATCATTTATAACACGTAACAAAGTATTGTCCATAGACTTTGATGGATGAAACAAGGAAACGTTAATAGTCTAAAGTTTGATTGGTGTTAGTGTAGATGGTATAGACTATCAAAACTATTCGTATTCTGGATATAATATCTGCAGTAACTCCAATGACCATTTAAATGCGGACACAGTTCAGCATAGAAAGATGACGTGAATCCAAAGTACGACCACTGTGAGAGATTTAAATTTCGCAAAGAGGGGTTTGTTGTGAATGTGGCAAAGCTAAAAATTTAGTGTTGAACAGAAACTGTCGTAGCATATGTGAAAAAGTCACCGTCGTCTGCACGAGCTCCATGAAATGTGTCTCGAATAACGGCCCCTCCCACAATACACCTCTCATTTTTCAGCATTTCAAAGACTTAATTTAACTTTAGCACACAGTAAACCGTTTGGGAACAATGTGAAAAATGAAACTGTGTGTTAAAATAGCAGCATCTAACAATGAGCCCTCTGCACGCGTTCACTACGGCTCATTGATTCGAGGCAACACTAATGATCACCAGGTTTTGGCACTAACGTCAAGGTTCTTAGAGAGAGTAAAACATGTCCCTTATTTGAAGAGGAATGTGGGTGTTCCAGAAATGGACTGGAATGAAGATGTACTGGCTTAAGCTTACTGACGACATTTTGGAGTCGAGAGGTAATTAGCACCATACGTCTGTACACACAGTTCAATTTGAAAATATCGCCTGGGACCGATGTATGAGAAATCAGAAATGTATGCTGGGCTGCTCTGATATAATGTGATGCTTGTGGCAGCATCTGATTCATGTGTCCGGCGTCAAACTAATATTTACAGAAAAAGTGGCTTTTAACATCAAAATTAACAAGAGCTTTAGGATTTTATTGGGAAGAAGGAATTATCCTTTAACAAGAGGTTTGCAAAGAAACAGTTGTAAAATTCCTAAAAATATTTGCACATTTTGAAGCAGCTCTTCGAGAAATTGCTGATTAAAAGACTGAAACCTATCATTGAAAGGAAAAACCTAATCTCGAACCACCAATTCGGATTTCGGAGCAAATACTCGACAATTGACCAGGTACACAGAATAACCAAAATTAATGAAAACACACTCGAAGAAAAAAAATTTTGCTCAGCAGTCTTCCTGGATGTAACGCAAGCCTTTGATAAGGTATGGCACGAGGGACTAAACTAGAAGCTGAGAACTATCCTACCCAAGCAATATGCAGAAATTCTGGAATCATACTTAGCAGAGAGATTCTTTAGTGTAAAGCAAGGAGATGCTTCTAGGAAGAGTGTCATCCCCGTCGTGTGTGTGTGAAACTAGGAAAAGGTATGTAGTCAAAAACAACTTAATCACTGAGGTGTATTTAATGACTATGTGATGGAAACAACTACATGTTTCGGCCTGTATTGGCCATCATCAATTTCCCTAGAAAACTTGATGATGGCCAATACAGGCAGAAACATGTAGTTGTTTCCATCACATAGTCATTAAATACACCTCAGTGATTAAGTTGTGTTTGACTGCATACCTTTTCTTAAGGAGATGCTTATTCTGAGCTTAAGGAAATAAAAGCAGGAGTGCCGCAAGAAAGTGTATTAGGCCCAGTTCTATACCTACTGTACACTAGTGACCTCCTAAACTTAGAGACCAGCACTGCGGCTACCTTTGCTGATGGCACTGCGATATTAACAGCAGGCAACAACAACGAGGAATCTATAGGGAATTTACAAACAGCCATAAACCAAAAATGGACAAAAAAATGGCACATCGGGATTAATGAATCTAAATCGGTTCATATTAACTTTACCAACAGACCCTTGGAAAACATCCCAGTAATTATCAACAATCAGAAGGTACCGTATGATAATACAGCTAAATACATTGGCATGACGTTAAACGCTAAGCTTCGATAACACGAATGAAATCAAGGGTCTCTTGAATGATGAAGCTAAAAAGGGACTATAGTTAATAATAACATTTGAGTTGCATTCAGAAAGTATTAATTAAGTAGTTAGCCTCATCATATTAAGTAAGTGAGAAGCAAAAATTACAATCAGTTTCGACCTGATCTTAAATAAAACCAAATTTATCCTCACTTTAAATTAACTGAAACCAAAGAAAGAGGCATGTTATTGTTATTAATAATAAAATTGAATTAAAATCCCTGTTAAAAAAGTGACAGAAAAAGTGAATGCTGCTAACTTATCACTACAGCGGTTAAAATCCTTTTACACTTCTATTTATATAGCTCAGAAAAACTAGCATGACAATTACCTATTACTTATATACAGTGTTGAGGTACTCCTGATGATGGACAGTGGACCTTTCCAAAGCTTGTAGAGCACTTTATCATATAAATTTGAGAAATTGTGCAACCTGTTGCCTTTCATTATAAGAATGTATCAAACTGCACGGTCCTCTGAATGTCAGAATTTATTGCTAGTCTGAGAGACTAATAGTCACGAAATATTTTTTTCCATGGAATAAAATATCTCGTAATCCGTTCTTTCTTAACTGTTTTGTAGAATGTAGGTCAACACCTTATATTTAGTGCCACATTAGGCTGCCGTTGTACTGTTGAATGTACAGGAATTTCTTGTCTTCTGATACAACCACTTTAATTTTTGCATCAGGAGTAAAAATTGTCTATGTACAAAAACGCATCAGCGGCTTGGCCCTTCCAAGCCTAGTGGTTAGTGCAACCTGCACCCGGTTTAGAACTGCTCCCTCTGCACTTCACTCGCGCAGTTTATGATTCTCACACTAAACGGAGACACTATCCCTATACTGCATTCACCGGTTGATCTTCTAACGAGAGGAAACTGTGACCAATGCATTTTGGTGTCAGGTAATTAGTGTACAATTGAGGGTCGCACTTGCTAGTGTCAATTAAAGTACACAACTTGCAGTTTCATCGTAACATCCAGTAAATCTAGGTCCACGTTCTTCTAGCTTGGTGTGCAGCGAGGTGTTTAGCTGGTTACCGGTATTTCGGGACAACATATCAGTCCCATATTCGAGGACCAAGCAGTTCACGGCACAATCCAGACGAGGGAAGCCCTCAACTGCACCCCTACAGTACCCTGAAATCTCGCAACCAGCAGCTGGCAATATGGCTGCTCCCTGTCTCACACCGCATATAAAGTAAAGAATTGCCACATTTGAAGTTGGAATGCGAGACTTCTTTGGACGGATCCAAGAAATTGCATTGTAAAGAGACGAATCCGAATTCTTCGATATCTGCTAGGTAAGCTTTCGCGAATGATGAAGCCGAAGTGAGTTAATGGATGTTCCTGTAGAATTAGTTATTGTGACTTGTAAAATTGTGTTGCTGTAAAAATGGTGAAACCATAAATTGAGTGGGTAGCTGTGAATGGAGTTTCTAGATAATAAGATAATATTCTTGCACAATAGTGAACTAGGTTAAGTAGGAGGTTAAATATTGTGTCTAAAAGTGGGATAGATTGAAGAATTTGCATTCCACAAAACAAAACACACTGTTTTTACTATTTAACATTGCAAGTATGCCTAATATTTATAGAGTACTGTCACGTCATCTTTCAACCTGCATCTATAGATAACTGTTGTCACGCCGCAGATTAGCTTCAGAAAAAAAAAATATTTTGTCTGTCTTATACTTGAGAAGGCAAAAAAAAAATAAAACAAGTCTTTTAAGTCAAAACACAGGCGACATTGCTTTCATGTTATAATGCCTGGAAACAAGTGATAAGACTGTAGCGGAAACAGGCTTAATTGATTACAGGAGGGGGGGGGGGGTTCGAGAGCAGTAAAAACCATCAGAGTGATGGAGTGAACTGGAAGATACAAGGTGGAAATTGAGATAAAGGTTTAGGAAAGGTCTAAACTTAATTCATCAAATAACGTCTAGTCCCTTTATCCTTAGGGTTAAAACGTGTTGTTAGCGACGGCGACGGGTAAGTGATGGCTGTAATCTCTGGAGACGAAATTCTCATGCACTTTACCATTCACTTCGGCAGGATTAATTGCACCCGGTGCTAGTATGAACCATATTACGGCCTCTAATTAATTATAAACTGCCCTCATTGTGCACGATGTCAGAAGGCGTGCACTGTACTACAGACGAATAAACAAAAGTAAATAACCAGTACATATAAATAAGTAATATAATTCCAGTTCCTTGTATATTGAAAGGTAGGGTCGATAAATTAAGTAGCGTTGAAAGTTTGGATGTGGGCACTGAATTGGTAACGAAGTAGAATGAAACGGTCGCGGCTCAACGTATAATAACGTCCCCAGCACTCACACACAGAGAAAGCCACAAAATTCCTCAGGTTAGGTTAGGTGTCACGGTTCATATTTGAAAATGCCCGACATGGGGGTAGCTTTGAGGAGCCAAAAGTTTTCCTCCTTGCTACGAAATTTTAGAGGTACCTGAATTTTCGTTACGCATTTCAGAGCAGCCTGCCAGCGAATTTTAATGCGATTTCATAGACGCCTGATTCTCCCTGTTAATACTGCAAGTTTCCCGAATTCAAAATTGCATATCGATGGAACATGAAGACCTAAGCATATAAGCAGAATGGCAACGGTTTTCTTATTATTACAGTCTGCTTGACGTTATTACAGTAACTGAAGAATAAAAAAGCAATTAGATTCCACTTATTAGTTTATTGTACTTCTTATAGGCTCAACATGTTTCGGACATTATTATGCCCATCAGCAGCAGCTAGCGACTATGATGTTGATTACCACATTGGTCGTTTCGTTCTTGGTTTGCTGTGTATTGGAGGTTAGGTGTGGTTAGGCTGGAGTAGTGTCCAGGCTGCAGCCCGGACACTACTCCAGCCTAACCTAAGAATTTATCACGATGCACGGTCACCTGAAAGTTTGTTGATATTAAGAGGCGATGACACGGTACTGTAGATATATCTCTATACAGTACATTGATAATATTTTGACCAACTGTTTTACCATTCAAAATCTTCAAATTTGCTTACACAGTGCATTTGTGCGCTTCCGATGATCCTCAGGGCAAACAGCGAGTATGACCAAGTGGAGGTCTTCTTAGTTGTTACTCAAAAGAAAAGCAGTGAAAACCTGAAAATTTGTGTCAGGGATTAGGAACTTTATTTTCCGCTGGGATGCGATACCATACAATTTAGTAGATAAATACATACATCTCGGAGTGACAGCTGCCTCCTTCTTCAAGGCAAAAAACAAATAAGATGAAGGCAGTTTGCCCTTCTGACCGGGAGGGAGGGGGGTGTCCTTCTGTAGAACTCTAAACGGCTTCAAACCGCAGCACGAACATCTGACCTCACAGAATATTTCGCCAGAGAATTAAACGAGTGGGGCAGTGTTTTCTGTGCAGCAGGAGCCGTAGTTTTATGTATCGTCTTCTTCTTCTCCACCTCCTCCTCCTCCCCCTTCACCCTCTTCTTCTTCTTTAGGTGCTACAACTTCAATCTTTGAATGTTTTGGCCTTCTCAACTTATGATTTCCACTTATTACAATCCTGGATGCAGCTAATCTAATTCTTTATTTTCAATTTCTTCATGTCATTTGTATCGTATTACTTAAAGGAATGAAAGTGTAATGGATTAAGAAATGAGCCTTTTTCTGCCAAAACTCAACTTTTATCATCCGATAATTTCTCATCCCGCAAAAAAAAAAACCACTGAGAATAGTTTTAACAAGGTAAAGGAAACAAACCATCTGAGCTAAAATCTTCAGTTCTTCGCTGCCACACACAAATATGTGAAATCGCCTATGATGCAAGTGCTTTGCTGGCGAGTAGAAGGAAATTGAGGTAACTGTGGCGGTCAGGTTTCCCCAAGAACCCACTACTTGGAAGTGGAAGTAGAGGAGGTTGAGGATTCCAAAGAGGTGAGCGAGCTTGTTATGGCAGTGGCAGGGTGTGGTGTCATTGAATTATGGCTCCCGTCAGCATGGGTTTCAGTCCCCATGCAACCCGAACAAGGGTGGACAAAACCTAATTTACATCAACGTCATTCCTAACCGCCAAGAGTCGGAACTATACAAGATTTTGATTGAACCTCTCTTAGTGTAAAGCTTTTGTAAATAATACTGGGTGATTTTAGGTTACCTTTACTCTTTAACATGTATTCAAAACAAACAATAGACAATGCATTGCAACGAAAATCGTAGAGCAAAAGTAGACAACAAAAAACAGTCTCTGGAAACGACGCTGGTTGTTGGGCGAAGAAAAATTCTCGAAGCTTTGATTTGCGTTCAGATGACGTTAACTCTCAGCCCAGATTTTAGTCTGATAAACGTAAAAACGACAAACTCATGGCGGACAATAAGCAATATTTGCATGTCGAATTACTCACAAACACTTTGAATAAGAATTTTGAGTTCGTAGAGAGTTTGTGGTATTTCCGTTGTAGAAATTCCATTTTAAGTATGTGCCCTTGAAAAGGAAATCCAGCGGATTTCTATCTGGGTTCAAAGCAATAGTGCAAATTTTTGGATTCTGTCTTGCAATAAGCAGATTTCATTTCCCTTACTAAAGTAAACTCTGTACAGCTATGCCGGTAAACAAACGTTTTTCATTCTAAGAACACTAAGAAGTCAACAAATATAGTCTGTGGACAAAATTCAGAAATTATAAATGTCACAGCATGTGACACACAGTGCTTTCTATGTTCCGATTCAATTGTCCTTATGTAATGCATCTCCAAAAATAATTCGCGTTGTTGGACTTAGGTTTGTAACAAATGGAGGGGTTTGGAAAATTGTTGGTCCTACATTCGCACCCTGAAACCATTTGCGTGACGTACGTGTAAATTTCAGTGTAAGAGTCGTGTTAGTGACAGCGTGCAGTTTGGTAGGAATTTGTCAAGTCTGTGTTGAACTTAAACTCTCAGTTTACGTCTCTTCTCCCCTGAAGATGTACGTAGTGGTTTCTTCAAAGATTTGGTAAATTTCCAAAGCATTATACAGTGTCAAATCCCAGACGGCAGTAATGTTCAGTCACAATTGTCAGAACTCCATAACACAGGTTTGAAAGCAGATCCACGCGAAAAAAAAATCGAAAAGTGACATTGTTGAGTGATTTCAACCGGCTCAGAATAGGACAAAAGTGTGGGCTGCTCTAACATTGCGAAACCCCCCCCCCCCGAATTTTATAAAGGGTTGAAAATTTCTTTAAAAAATCATTATTTTTTTCTAAAGAATTGTTATGCCTAACGAAGTTTGTTGGCTAATTGCACGTATTTTGTTTAACAAAACGCGCTCTGTTGTTAAGTAACAACACCATGTGTTCAGATTTTTAGTACTAGTATTTTTTTTTTAATTCTTCTGAGCCACCATGCTCTTTCCTCTTCTCTTTAGAGATTCCTCTGATTTTCTCCCTTTTCTTTATTCATCTCTCTCTGTCTATCTCTGTCTTATTCTACTTCATTCTTAAATTTGTGTTCACGCCTCAAGATCTTGTACTTCCACAGCCACAATCCAACATTCCTGTCCCAGTGCCAGGAATACCATCAGCGTAGACACAATGTGGCCGAATTTCAAGAAGCGTGAGCCCACTAATTCACTGGTTATTCACGAAATTTATGCAGAGTGAAAACGTATATGTTATGGGACTAATGAATAGCTTTCCGGGAAGGAAGTAGCAGATATTTCACTTTTGCCTGGAGCAACGGAGGAAAACACCTCTAAATATATATATCGATAGTGACACGTTTTCGAATCATAGGTTGTACGTATGACCATTGACACAAACAAGATTTCAGCTGGTACTTTAACCCGTTCAAGAAATGACGTAAATTTATGTACCGTTGGAGCACGTACCGCGCAGTGAGCACTCTCCGTCTCTGGTACACATACCAGTCAGTTAATGTTGTATAGGGAAAAAATTACTCTTTCTTTTGAGATCCATACAAAACACATAAATACACTGTTTTTCGCATAACGTAGAATTTTTTAACGCTGAAGTTAATGACACATTCACTAAACACTGGGCCTTATAGTGTTAACGCACAAGTATGAAATAAAATGTGGGAACTCATATTGTATAAGCCTCATAAATGTCAGCCTACTTGAAAATGACTTCTGTAAGAAACACATCAGTTAAACTACTTAGTTCCTTAGGGTAGAGTCCTTAATTGAAAAGTTAATACGTTCTATGTCATTAAATAAATCCCACGGACTTTGTAAAACAGAAGATTCATTACAATATTCATAAAAAGCTGGTAATTATCCCTTCCACAGACAAATTAATCCTATCCCCTACTCCATCCTATTTCTTTAAGATCCATTGAACAGAACTTGAAAGGGCACCGCAGCCGTTCTGAATGCAATGAACTTGAGAAAAATCTCTTACAACTGCCGAGAATCGAAACACGTAACTTCCGTCTTCCAGCCTGTAGCTTCGTAATGATATCACAGTTCCTTGTCGTTAAGTAAATCATTTATGATGCAATAGTTCAGTCGGTACAATGACTGAACACACCGGAGTTCTAATTCCGAGAGGGACAAAAGATTATCTTTCTTCAGCACGTCAAGACCGGCTCTGGGGTCCACACACCCCACTAGAAAAAGTTCTTGGGGTGTTTATCCAGGGGTAAAACGGCCGGAACCGAAAGTTTAACACTCCCGTATTTAGTGTTCACCTTAACCCTTACCCTGCTAACGTGGAGGATATGGTGAGATCCTAATAATGTCATCTTAACCCTCACCCTGCTAACGTGGAGGATATGGTGAGATCCTAATAATGTCAGCAAATGGCAAATGGAATTTAATTCGGCGTTTAAAGGGTTAAGAATGAGTAGAAATGTGCCTCTACTGCCTCTGTAACTCGGACAGTGTTCCATTTTTAATTTCCTTCTTAATTAACCTTTTGGCGCCGGAATTATTTTTTTTAATTTTAACACACCCTGTATATAAAATGTGAATAGTACAGGAAACAAATACGTTAGAATTATGAAACAAACTGCATTTTGAAGAGAAAAAAGGGAGAGTATATACCATGTTTAGAATATTCAGTACCTATATTTGTTGAATAAATATATAAAATGCAACTTAAGAGGTTAGCGGTGCGGTACGACCACTATAGTTCACATTAGGCGTCTAAAGGTTAATGAAGTAAATGTATACTATGATGAAATGAATATGCACGTGGAATTATGAAGGCACAAAATGTGTGCCGCATTTGGGTTGGGAAGCCTTTAGTTAACGACCATTTGGAAGACCATATAAAGGGTATGAATATATGATACAGAAAAATGTTAGGAAAATGTGTTTTGAAGGAGGAAGTCAGATAAATGGGGATGGATGATTATCGTATCCAAAGACGAAATTTCGTAGTAGGAATATTTTAGCTTTTGAGTACTTCTATTGTAAAGGAAATAAAACAGTACCAGAAAAAGTGGCTACAACACGTACAGAGGATGGACACAAACAGACTACCAAAACAAGCACTACAATATAAACCAAAAGGACGAAGGAACATAGGACGACAGAGGAAGAGATGGAGGGACAAACCTCATCTTGAGGATCAAGGAACAGGAAACACACCTAACCCTTCAGGAACATGATGATGATGATGAGTACTCCTATTAAGGAACTAATTAAAATTAGTTTAATTGTTTAACTTCATTAGTTACCTCACGGGAGGTTAGATATATTCTAAAATGTAAAATAGCAAGCATTTCCCAAAAATGTGATTCCTAAATATCGATTACAAATACATCCAACATAAAATGTGTATGAAGCTCGAGATTCGTGCAGTAACACATAAAAGTGGTGATAAAATTTGTCACATCTAACTGCAGACTAATGAGGCTTGACAAATTTTAGTGAAGATAGAAAATATCAATTTTCATAAAAATTCGTGCATCGGTTTTCAAGGGACACTTCATGAAACGCGGTTATGTTCGTGTTTGGACAGCCTTGAAATTACGATCTCTGGTTGTAAAGGAACCAACATGTCTACAGAAATTTCAGGGCATGGTGTGCCGTTGGACGGGTGCAGAGCGAGACCTTAACACTGTCCACTGCCAGCGCATCCATTCGGTTTCTTTCTTTATTAACTGCCTTCCCTAACGTTTCACACAAATATATTTGAAACTGACCCTCCTCCTGACCCATTGACATAGGGTACAGTAACTAACGTTTCCACAATCTCAGGGACAAATGCCTGTAGACAGAATTAACGAACAGCAGTATATTCTGCCTCCCTTTCAACCAGAATGATCTTCGGAAACTGGCAAGTTTGACACAAAAAGGTGTTGAAGAAGAAATGGGTGGAGAAGGGCGGTGGATGTGACTTCAGTGTTAACAAGCCGAACACATTAGCCAACACAATAAAAATTCCACCACTTGCAAACTTCCTTAACTTATCTTACTTGGGGGTTGTTCCTCATGAAATGACGTGAAACGCCAAATTGATGCAACTAGGTAATTTTATTGATGTATACTTAGCTCGACATGTTTCGGTTACATACGCCCATCATCAGGAGCATTAGATGTTGAGTTAAAGCATATGGTTTTCTGCACCGAGTTTTTGGATGGGTGGTGGTCTTGAGAGCCGCTGTACGGTGCGGTGGTCATTATAGACTTCTTTAAGCTGACAGTGTGTATCTCCCAATTTTCCATGAACAACTGCTGTGTTTGCAGAAAGAATCACTGTTGAAAGTTGCTGATTGTCTGGAAAAATGTTTTCTACATCTCCTTAAGTACTTGTCCTCCGTAAATGAATTTTTTTTGCAATGATTTATGAAGTAGCAAAACTTGCACTGAGGTTACAAAAATTTAAAATAATAAATAAATAAGTTCTTTAACCTCGAAGCAGGCCGTATCTTATAATCAGAAGTAGCTCAACTCAAGTGTCGTATGAAGTTTACTTGCGGACTGCGCGTTTGGGTTTACTGGTCTGCATATTGACCCTTAGAATTTCTATGTTAATGTATGAACTGAAATCTGTATGGACTTATTCTAAAAATGTTTCGTTATGTAACTTCTGAAACCGGATTTTTAGGTGAATAATAACAACTGAGGGTTGTTTGACCGTGCATCTTCCTCATGAAATAATTTCAAATGCCAGCTTGATGCCCTGCACCATCCGCACCATCCGCACCGTACACACGACCTACGCAGCGGCTCTCAAGACCACCACCCATCCAAAAACTAGGTGCAGAAAATCTTATGCTGTAACTCAACATCTAATCCTCCTGATGATGGGCTTATGTACCCGAAACATGTCGAGCTAAGAATACATCAATAAAATTAACGCATATTCTCGAATCTAATCCGCACCCTTTTTACAGTTTCAGAGGGCTAAAAAAAATCACATGCGGATTAGAATCGCTTGCGGATTAGATTCGCGAACTAACTTTTTTAAAAATAAATCGGCAAAAACTAGTGCGAAGCGCTTTATTCATGAGGTGCATATGGACATAATTGGGTAAAGTGGCCGGAGCGTGAATCTGACCACAAACCATTATACAATGTGAAGTTAACTTGTGGGGCTATAATTCTATGCATCTACATGAATTTACGAAGCATTTAAACGGCAGCAGCGCTAATCAGCTGCGGTGCGTTTGTACCGCTGACAGTTAAATGGCCACTTCACACACGGCGCGTTAGTCAGCTAACGGTTAAAGCATTGGTAACATCCAGTATTACTCAATCAGTCTGCCTTGTAGGCAAGAGACGGTTGAAGGAAAGGTGCGGATTAGAACCGCGAAGTAACTTTTTTTCGTTTAAGAAATCGGCAAAAACTAGTGCGGATTAGATTCGGGTGCGGATTAGATTCGAGAATGTACGTTACCTTGTTGCATCAAGATGGAATTTCACATTATTTCATAAGATATCTTAGTCGGTGGAGTACAATCAAATCGCAGTCTTAGGCCACTACATAAATAACAGACTTGAGTAACGCTATTTGGAATCTTCTGAAGGAGGTTTTACGGGGCAGTCGGGTTATTTTGTTACGAGTAGTTACATAGTGCAGATCGTTCTGTGTTTGCCGCTATTAACCAAATATATATACACGGCGTTTCATAATGTGCTCCGTGATTACAAACATTTATAACAGGAAAGCCAAAGGACCTACCTTAATGTTTTTGTTCACAGCCACAGGAAAACTTTTTTTTGACAACTAGAGATATTCGATGTGTGCATCACGGATGACACGGCACACATGGGTGCATCGATATTCTTCACTGCTGCAGTGATCCTTGCCTTTAGGTCAGCGAGGTCACATGGCAATGGTGGGACGAATAACTTTGCATACTTTGCACGAAATGCACGTTGCACAGTAACCACAGACTTACTCGTGTGATATTCCAACAAACAAAACGACTTCTTCCCCGGAGCGGCCATTTTCTCACTACATACACTCGCATCATCTAGCGGCAGAAATGTGAATTACGATCAAAAACAACTTACTGGGGGGGATTTAGTTGCTCTCTCTATCTGTACAGGTTTCGTAAATACGGGTTTCCTATAATAATTTTGTGTAATCTCGGAGTAATTTATTAAACGCCCTATATATATATATATATATATATATATATATACATAAATATATAATAAAATTAGATTACTGAGGTAAGAACCCAAACTTACATTTTTACAAAGACAGAAGACCCTGCTACGAGGTTATTCGCTGTTCGCGTACGCAGTGATACGAGCCTCACACCTTTCACAATCCAGGCTGCAAGCAAATTGTCGGCGCACACAGGTGCAATAAGATTGTGACCCGACTTTAACTTTGTTGCGGGCGAGAAAACTGAGGAAGAGTGGGTCTGTTCCCGACACGAGTAACAAATCTGTCCCTTGCCGAAACCATCCGAAACGGCTATTCAATCGGTAAGTGGGGGGCTTTTTCCGAGGTAAACGGCTGCAGCGTGAAGCTTAGCACTCAACTCCACCTGGTACCGAGGGTGAGTGAGTCGATCTATCCACCACGTCCCAAGTATGCCTTCATGGCATGCGGAAAAACATCTTATATATAAGGAGACGCTCTATCACAACTGCTTTTCAACTTTGCTTTAGAGTACGCCATTAGGAGGGTTCAGGTAAACCAGGATGGCTTGAAACTAAATGGTACACATCAGCTTCTGGCTTATGCCGATGATGTTAATATACTTGGAGGAGGTATACAT
>Ga0131853_10009392_pt1 | contig 17890 bp, 20 predicted proteins | sample TergutLab28metaG_FD_92764 | JGI IMG/M metagenome (GOLD analysis project Ga0131853, IMG submission 92764) | Labiotermes labralis P1 segment gut microbial communities from Petit-Saut dam, French Guiana - Lab288 P1 (version 2) (version 2) | ecosystem: Host-associated > Arthropoda: Insects >... | reverse complement strand
GAAGAGAGGGGTAGAGAGAGAAAAAAAAGTATGTTCCACCCCCCACTTCACTTTTTTATAAAAGAAAAATAAGTTGTGGGTGGGGGGAGGGTATTTAAAAAAAAAAAAAAGGGGGGGGGGGGGGGGGGGGGGGGGGAAACACCCCAAAAGTGAAAATGTTTAACAAAAAATACCTACAAGTCAACTATGCACGCACACACACACAAACACGCACACACGCGTACATGGACACACAAATCTACCTTACAGAACAAGTGCTATTTAACAGTAAGATCTACATGCAAGTGTCATAAAAAAAAAAACATGCTGTCACACTGAAACGCTTTATTTTGAATTTAAAGTGTTTATGTAAAACATCACCTGTTGAAGTATGAGGTAAATTGATTTCCTCTTTTCATTATTGATACTGTGTTTCCATCATATAGTATCCAGTAAGTCACATACACAAATTCAAAACTGTGAAGAATTAACATAATTCAGTACACATGTCACATTGCTGTGGCCATTTCTGTAAGTTGGTTCCTTCCCCCACCTTGTTTATTACTATTAAAATGTATAAGAGATTTAAAAGTAAAACTATGCATTGTCACAGTCAGAGATATTCAATGCAGTTTTCATCTCTCCTCCAACTATCATGCTGTGCTTATCTACGCACATTCTTTCATTATTGTACCTCCAAGACGCACCTTTGTTGTGATCCAGAAATTCTTCAGTAAAAATGGGAATGTCAAACCCTGGATAATCAGCTTCCTTTTCTGTATCCTGAACACACAAACAAAAAAATCATTTTGTTTCAAAAATATATTATTATTTACAGTTCACACGGTTTTTGTAATACCAAGATGGTTACCAATGCCTTACCTCTTCAGGCTGAACAGCTGCTTCTACTGGTTTGTCTTCACGCTGTTTCTTTTCAGACTGTTTCTGGGTGAAGATTTTGTATGCTTCTGTTTGTTTATATGCCTGCAGTTCACGCATATAACGTTCACGATCTTGCTCTGCTGCATCTAAATAGTGCTATAAACAGTTAACAAATATAACTGTTGCAACAGAAATGTGGTAAATTATACAATTATATTTGTTGTATGCTAAAGGTTGGTTTACTGAGGAATTTGTGGTTCAACTTACAAAGAGATTTTCCTTTCTCCAGCAACACCCAGAATAGAACCAGGACCCACCCAATGTCCCATTCAGTGGATACCACCAGCTCTTTGCCTGGAGGTAAGCTGGCTGGGAAGATGACTATTTATCTCCATCTAATGTTGAGGTTATGAAAGTGTGGAGCTAACTCCCACTCCCCCTATATGCCTTCATAGCATACACAGGGACACCTTAATCTTTACCTTTTACTTAACACATGTATACAAAGTTATAAAATCCCAGTATCAGCATTTATTATTCTTGTCACAGTAATACTTAACAACTGAATATGTGCCCATTTTTTATAAAAGATATCAATATGTTTGTGGAACATCTGGTGGACACAATAAGTCTATTTTGTTAATAAGCAATTAATACTAAACAGAAATCCCTCACCAGTCATGGTTTTCCATTTGTATCCAGTTCTGTTAACTGCTGCACTTTATGTACTCATAGTTTATAATATGTGTACATTTGAGAAAATGAGTGGCTTCCAATCTACATTTGCTGGAGGCAGGGCTTAGAGACTTGTGACACAATTTTATATTTTATGTCTAATTTATTTTCAAATATGTCACCACAATTTTTGTGTTAAGGAAGGGAAAGTAACACTCTAAGGCTTTGATAAGGATTAGTGGTGGGCAATGAGTCTTCACATTCCAGTTTCCTGTAAGGTCTTATTCTTGGCATGGGATTACTGCCTACACCATTAATGTGTTTGCATAAATGATCAGTTTCTTTGAGAGAGATATCCCCAGAGAATATTTGAACCAGTTCAAGTTTATGGCATTTGGAGCATAGTATAAAGAAGAATTGCACACTTAAAAAGAATTGACCTGTTTCATACATGTGTGTTAAAAGATTACAGTGGGCTGGGCATGTAGTAAGAATGCTTGTCAACAGAATCCCTAAATGAATTCTGGAAGGAAGTTTCAGAGGATGGCCTGCCAGAAAGCGTAGGAATAGATGGGAAGCCAAAGTGTGGAAAAATGCCGAAAGATTTCTCAATACCAAAAACTGGCATGCAGCAGCAAGGCATAGCAGTGATTGGAGAAAGAAAACTGGTGAGTCCATGGCCAGGAAATGGGCTGAAGAGACAAAGGAAGAAAGAGGAGGAGGAGGTCCTCCCCTCCCCCTGCCATACACACAAAAATTCAATTCTTCTGTAGAAATATCTTCTTCTCTTCAAATATTGCATTTCAGTTCTTGCAAGAAATGTGGACTGTTCAGATAAACGATAAATTACTGCATGGATAAAAATCTGAAGGCGACATGTCAGTGTGACTTTATGGCCTCGACAGAAATAAAGGGGTCGGAGTGGGACGCAAAATCGCAGTTGCACTACACACAGCCCTAAAATCACATAATGGCACCTGGTGGATTCACAATGGAAACATGTTATTCTGAAGAGTTCACATATACAACATGAAACCACAACAATGTTCTAATGATATTCTCACTGAGACCATGGACTGCCTATGACTAAAAACAACAACCCATCTGCCACTGTGGATGCAGCTGGCTCACTCAATCAGCCAATTTTGATGTTATACTGAAGCTGAAAGGAAGTGACAAATAATACAGGTCACATAAACTAAGGGAATTTGATATATATACAGGTGCAGAAAAACTCCATGCCCAAACTTCATGAGGTGAAGGGGGGGCGGGGGGTCCAAAACAAAGATTTATTTTCAAGCAACTATAGGTCAGCTGTGCATCCTTGCAGTGCCAGGGACCATCAAAGTGGGTCTGACTAAGACTGGAAATTAAGCAAAACCACTGAATTACTTGGGGTGGGGGGGAAGTTGTATTTTGTACAAATTTAGAGCAATTGTTCAAACATATGGCCACTGACCCCAACACACAACTGACAACGATGCAGCAGAGACAGACGTGTGCAATCAAAAATGCCAGGCTGCTGCCTGATGGTTGCAGCTTCCTCAATGATACGGGCAATGAGCTCCTCTTCAGAATCAACATCTCACAGCCACTTACGATTGCTGGATTAGAGGGGGTGGACCTGTGGCTTGGCCTCCCAGGTCAATGGACCTCATATCAATGGACTTCTTCCTGCCAGGCCACATTAAAGCCTTGATTTACACATCACCAGTTGATGCTGAAGAGAATCTTATTGCCCATATTGTTGAGGCAGCAGCAACCTGACATTTTTGAGTGCTTACTTCAGTCTCTGCTGCATCGTCAGCTGTGTAACGAGTCAGTGGCCATCCGTTTGAACGATTGCTCTGAATTGGTACAAATACAACTTTCTTTTTAGAATAATTCAGTGGTTTTGCTTGATTTCTAACCTTAGTTGGACCCACTTCGATGGTCCTTGGCACCACACAGATGCATGTTTGACATGTAGTTGCTTGACAATAAATCTTTGTTGTGCTCCCTCTTATCACCTCATGAACTTTGGCAATGGAGTTTTTCCGCGCTCTGTACACACACACACACACACACACATATATTTACAGAAATGACAAAGACTTCGTTTGGAAAATATGTGTACTCCACTAAATACACCTTTCCATGTTAGTTATACAGACATGTGGGATGAAGGAACAGGTCAACATTTGTGCTTATAAACAAAAGCACTTACTAGCAAATCTGACTGATGGATGAAAGAGTGTTTTTACACATGTGGAACAAGCAACATTCACCACACCTTACCCATCAAAAACCGACATTCACAGAAATTTATTAGAAAATTACATAGCATAAAGACATTAATAGAATTCTGAAATTAACTGTAAAGTAGAGCAATTCTTAATACATGTTATTACCTGCTTCTGACTGGCTGGTAACTGACTCCATTCAATGGCCAGAAGTTTAGTTATTTCTGGGAATGGAAGATTTGGATTTTCTGACCGAACTTTTTCTCTTCGATCATTCAAGAATCTCACATAACCTGCAATGTAAGTGGATTATATAATTTGTGCCAGCAAAAATCTACAAGAACTTTTCATACCCTTCTCTCTTATAGAATTGCATACCTGTAAGTGGTTGTCTAGGGGCTGTCTGATCTCGTTGAGCCTTCTTGCGTTTCTTTCCTTTGGGCCAACCACCACGGGTTTTGTTTCCATTATCTGAAGAGTCTGGTCCCTTCTCATCAGAACTACCTGTTGTTTTTGGCTTCATTACTGTGACAAAGAAACACTACATCAACCTTGTGCAATGTATGCAAATGATCCTCAGCCTATTAACATTAGTTTTCTCTTGTGTTGTACATTAAGACCAACATGGCTCTACATGCTTCCATTCCCCCTTCCTTCTCAACAACAATCAACTTCTTCTAAACTAAAGAAACCATAAAAATTAACCAACATATTAATCAGATGTACAGAACAGACAACTTATTAAAAAAGGTCAATAATTTTCAGAATTTTTTCAGAAAAGAATGAAGAGTTAGCTGAACTGACCACAACCTTTTCCCCCCATAAATTCACATGTTCAATAAATTTATAACCAAGCAAGCTGGCTGAAAAAGTAACATCTATTATGTGTATTCAGTTGGTTCCTGATTATAATCTTGATGGGGAAGATGACTGAGGTTTTATGTTGCTCGATAATGCCTCAATTAGATCATGACTACTTCCTTCTACCAGTTTTACAATTCATCATTCACCAATTGTCCTATCATCTGATGCCATATTATCAGACACATTGAGAATATTGTACATATGTATATAGATATGATACATTTATACTGGTAGCAGTTTACTGCACTTGAAAACTAATAAATAAATTACAGAACATGTAAAAAAAAAAAAAATAAATTTCCCTTTTAGAAATCCATGTGCACTGTACCTGGAAGTGCATTAAATTCAGGCAAATGTACATGCCCAGTAACTCTTTATGCTTGAGTGGAATACTTTTATGGAAGAACTCTGAATTTGCATGCTCCTACATCACATGGATACTTACAAAACTTTTCACACACACACACAGTAAGTAAAGATAGTGGATGTGTACTGACAAGTACCTGGAAATAGCAGTTACATCCAAATACACGTATTTCAGACTCAACTAAAAAACTGAAATGTGATATACTTTATATTAGACACGTTGTTCACATTGCATTTATGCTTGCTAGACCCAACACTACACAAAAACAAATAAAGTTAAATATGCCTGAATGCATAAAATTCATAGCCTGTCACCAATTTCTGATTTATTTCAGAAGCAAAGTCAATGTTGAAAGAAGCATGGAATTATACAACCAAAGATATGCTATAAACAGACATGAGGCCAGTACAGGCAATGTTCCCTAACCCATGAAACGTTTATTGATAAACAGTTTGAACTGCATAAGTTACAATGCCTCATTAATGAGTGGGTTTGAAAGAATATACTGAATGTAAACCTTGAGGACTGCTGACTGCAGATGACTGTGTCTCGGACACTGGTGCATTCTGCTGGAGTACACTGCTTGCAGAAGTCTTCAGTGGCTCCCCTGACGGCTGCTGAGATTCTGCTTTCTCTCCCGGTAACCCTGAGACCAACTGATCCATTGCAACTGCACCTTTGTTTGGTATGTAACATAAAATGTCCTATATACAATTGAATTTAATATTTATGGTTCCTAATACTATGTGTCACATAGTGGAAGAATACGCATAACCGGAAAACAGAGCAACCGGTAATTTGACGGACTATGAGAATGGGAGTAATAAAGTACTTGCAAGCATACACAGTATACTTCACATTATGCACAATTGGCTGACGTGTACCCTTTGATTAAAACATTTCTCAAACAAAAACAGAAACCGAATTAAAACCAAGCTATAACTTACGGTGCTACTATTCGTTGAAATATGTTAAGTCGGGGCGACTGGCGACTGCGCCTAACGCACGGTACTTTTTCTGTCCGTTAACATCAAACAGTACTCATGCAGACCTATAACCATAACGATATTTACTTCTTCATGCCACCTTCTTGCCACGCCTGCCTTGGTCCACTCGCGTAACCTACCACCGACACAACTACTCTTCATGTAGCAAGGTTTACCAACATATTCATATGGGCAATTGTGATCCGTTGTCTAGTTCACCACGGACAATCTGTTTAACACTACAATCTCCTCGCTGTGGCATGGAGTAGGAACTGTGGTATTACCGTGTTGACCCATGATTCACACTCAAACTCAACAGAGAAGTACTATGTATTGTCTACATCGGCTAGAGTGGTGGTACAGATCTGTGGTGGTTACACTTACCAGGCTATAATCCGTGGCAGTGACGAATCCGTCAATGACCGGCACCAATGCAATACATGTTCAGTGGTCCGTGGCATGGGTAACCGTCTGGAGCAAATTACGATTTGTCATCCGTGCATCCGTACGTTACTCCACTGTAACCCGTGTGATTTGTTGCTACTGTATCACAGTACATGCGAACAGAATGGGTTGAAAGTTTTTGTGGTCCTGAGAAGCTGTGCATGGCTCCCCCATAATAAATAAAATTAAAGATGACTGTAAATTAATATAAACTAATCATGATGAGAGTTTTTTGTCAGGTCAATAACAAGCAGCACTCAACGAAATTTATTCGTCTCTTTTGACCCGTTCAACCAATTTTGCCACCTTAGGCGACCATCTAGTTCGAATCCCAGTCTTGGCGCTCATGGGTGACAGTATTAAATAATTCCGTGCCGAGATTCGAATTCAACGTTTAGGCTTACTTTTGTGGCATTTCGTGTAAAATTCCAAGATCTTGAAGTACTGCATATTCCCTGGTTTTTTTTTAAGGTTTATTAACTGTCACCAAAATGCACTTTTCATATACATGTGGGTATTTCACGCAATACATTTTTATAATAAGGTAAATTGTTAGGATCGTTATGTCAAGATCGTCAAAAACTACTTCGCAAACTATGTCTGTCGCACCTTTTTGTGCATTCACGTTCAAGTTCCGAGTCTTAATGAACATGAATCAGAGTTGTGAAGACCTGATGGGCGTTACCACGTCCGTGGTAACGTCTACCTAATCCGTGTAATTCATTTCCATTCATTGCTAGAATGTGGTATAGCATTCTGGGGGAATTCTACTGAAAGCGTCTAAGTATTTAAACTACAAAAAAGAGCAATCAGACTAATGACTGGCTGTATTGTCAGAACATCTTGTAGACCTTTATTCCCAGTGTTAGATATTATGACTTTGCCTTCTCAGTACATATTTTCTCTGATGAGATTCTTGTCTCGAAACATGGAGTTTTATTTATTTAATTCCACTATCCACAATTACAATGCAAGAAATAGAATTCTATTAACTATATACCAGAAAGGATTATATTATGAAAGTGTAGGAGTTTTTAACAAATTACCACACAATATAGCTGAACTGATTTCACGTAATAAAATTTTCTTGGCTAAATTAAAAAAGTATCTGTTAGGAAAAGCCTTTACTCAATAGATGAGTATATGAATGATCACTCGGACGGATGAGGTGTGATTCAATCTTAAGTTCGGGGAATTCTTAAATTGCTAAACATGTTTTAATGTGTTATGTCATTGCTGCATGGTTATAGCTAGCACAACGTATATCGGTGAATTCTTGTGTAAAGCTTTCTATGTGTGACGGGTTTCCTCTGTGACTTCTATCTGTCTCAGTTGATTGTCTTCGTATTGTTTTGTGTGACGTGCTTTACATCAATATAGTACCTTGGAGCTCTCAAGATATTACAAAGCGACAAATTATGTATGTATGTATGTATGTATGTATGTATGTATCTATTCACTGATAATACTATCCCACATGGATCCCACTCGTATCCGATTTATCATTGAAGCCATTGTTCGAGTAATGATCCGTGGTAGTGATTATTCTGTAGTGATGTTTGGACCAAGGCGTGTGGATTGTGTTGTGCGTTGTCGTAGAGGTGTGCAAAGTCCGACTTAGATATAATCTAACAATGTGAGAGAGACATGAAACTGGCAGAATTATTACTGGAATACAGGTTACTGGGATAGAGGAAACAAGAAGAAAACAGTCCGACAAAATGGCTTCCAGGGGTAGCATCGATGGTATAGAAGTAGCAGAAACGTCATTCAATGTCAACTCCGACGAAGACAAGGGTATAAAAGAAGGAACTACAGAAGAAGATGGTAGGAAACACAATACGATTGTGTGAATTTTATTTATTACTTTGAGACTAGGACTTTGTTCTCCTGCTAGGCCCTTGTCAACAGGTTTTCTGGTCTTGTAAGAGTCCCAGACTTTGACACAGTCAGTCAGGTGTTAGTAAAAGTACTTCACACGTACGATTCTGTGTATGTTCGGTACATACAGTTTTGGCTTAATAGGGTTTTGTAGAAGTGCATGACATGTTTTGTATCTGCATATCACCGTTCTAACGACACAGTGGTTCTCATGCTGCTTTATGGACCTTCCCATCTTGCTGCATCACTAACACGTTTTGTTTAGAAATGAGCGATAACACTGCGCACTCGTAGATGATAAGTGAGATTTTTTTTTCACACAATTTAAAATGGCTTGTTAGGATTATGGTAGTTGTGATTATATTTTGACATTCTTAGCATCAAGATACGCCACCCATTTGCACCTTGCTACATCAGAAAAATCCGAATGCGGAACTTGGGTAATTATTTCGTTTGCTTCTCTTACAGAAAGGGAAAAGGCCTTAACAAATCCAACAGCAGATGTAAGTATCTTTGTTCATTACTGTTGTATATGGTTGATATAGATGAAGCCAGTAGATCCCAGTAAGCAGTAGGTGGTACAATACAATTTGATATCCATCATGTACAGAACATTTGTAGAAATATGGCACCTTTACAGAAACATATACCCATGGTAGAATAGACTCTAATAAACATAATTACATATAAGATTTCAGTCACTGATAAATCTTTAAGAGTCGATACTGAATGTTCACATTTTGCTAGAATTGTATACATTTTGTGTTCACTTCAAATTACTGATACATGCGTGTACAATTTTCATCCTATAGAACTGTTAATTACCGATTACATGATCAGCATGACTACTGCTTCAAAAACTGGCATAAAACATAAGTTTTTAATTCAGAGATAGTTGGATGTTAATGTAAATGGTAAATGCTACTTTAAACTTTCCTCACCAAAAAATAATTTAAGGTCCTTGCGCTTCTGTGTTTGCTTAAAGATACAGATACAGTACTCAGCCAGTGACTGAACAGCTGAGCCAAAATATTGTGCATACAGCAAAATATTGTAAGGTGGAATGGGTATATATGACGTAGGTATGGCATCCTTTAGTCTACCATTTATGCTTTGAAAAGAAATCTTGTCTTATGTTCAGCAGTGTGTCAGAATCCCTGAAAGATGGTATGAATTGAATCATGGTTTTAAGGGAAGAATGGGTCCTTTTATGTGGAATTTAAGTGGAATAGTATTGTAATTTGTGAAATATCATTTTGAGTATAGACTTACAAAGTAATATTTTTAGTCTTACCTGTTTATGACATTTTCCAGCTTAATAAGTGTCACTCATTGAACTGTAACAGAAATGTCTTAAGAGAGTTTCACAGTATGAAGGTTGCAGGAATTGATCTGTACTGGAGCATATGCAGAGAGAAAGACAGGAAAAGATAATTTAGTAATCTCGTTACATTATGGTTTGCAATTCATGTGTTTAGGTTTAGAATTGAACATGCATATGCAGAAAACAGTGGGTGGGTATGGGATAAGAAGATTTATGCAGTGAAGGGAAGGGAATTTAAAACTGCATTTTGAAGAAATTGTGGCATTTGCATTCTGCTAGTTTCCGGTTATAGTGTTTGAGTAAAAAAAGGATAGTATTAAGAAGTATTTTTTTCTTTTTATTGCAAGCTTGTTCTCCTTTCCACAAAGATTGGAGGGACATGGGTTTTTTTGTAAGGTTTTCATTGAATTTTTTTTACCTTCAGATGGCGGCATTAACAGCTGCAAATGCATCCAGTGGACCCAAGACTCCAACTGGCATTACACGCCACAAGTCAGAAAGAGAACGGAAGATTGGGCATCGGCGTGTTGGTGTTGGTGGAGAAATTACATACAAAAAAGTATGCAGTCTTGGTTTAATTTAATGAAGAGAATATGGTTTTGAAATATGCATGACTCCATGTCATATTTTGCATATAATAAATGTGTTGATTTCATATCTAGATCCAAACAACTCAAATTATGGGTTCCATCCAACTTGGTATTCAGCATGCAGTCGGGGGACTGGCATCAAAACCAGAAAGAGATCTTCTTATGCAAGATTTCATGACAGTAGAAACAACCAATTTTCCAAGTGATGGTTCCAGTCATACACCTGCTCATCATTATTCAGAATTTAGGTTCAGAACATACGCTCCTATAGCATTCCGGTACTTCCGTGATTTGTTTGGTATACAGCCAGATGATTTTTTGGTGAGTAATAAAACTGTAAGTTATTCTGCACCATTTTTGTTACTCAGTTCTTTACCCAAGTAAAAAAATTCCTGCCATGTTCATCAAATATTAAAGGAATGCACTTAGAAAATGCTCCCTCTTAGATGCAACATGCCTGTGTTTATGAAGATGAGCCTGTGATATGTACATTTTGTCCCTCCTCCCAACAACTCTTGAGCCAATTAGCAGATCTTTTTTTAAACTTTTCAAGTATGCAGTGACACCTCTGTTTAATGTTTCTGAAAGGACTGCTGGAAAGAATGATAAATGCTGGAAGACTTCAGTTAGGGGAAAGCTATATGTGTGTGAAATGTGAGAAAACAGCAGAAAATGAAAACTCACAGTATGCAGATAGACCTTCAAAAATAAAGAACAAATAAATAGTTGCTTATTACCAGTGTGCAAAACGTTTTTTTCCCCCAAAGAAATTTGTAGTTGATAGATGATTTTTTGAACCCCCAACCTTTCGACTAAGTAATGAATAGTTTTCTTTCCCACAAATACACAAAACAGTAAATTTCTTATGGTGAAGGAATGAAAAAATGTGATATGTTTAAGAAGTGTAGTGCTATAGTACTAACTGTTTTTAGGTGTGTTCACAAAATTGCCAAAGGTGACCTTTAGCTTTGTCATGTCTGTCAGTCAGTCCACATGGAACAAAGCTTCACACTGGACAAATTTTCATTGAATTTGATATTTGAGTATTTTTTGAAAATCTGTCAAGAAAATTCAAGTTTCATTAAAATGTGACAAGAATAACAGGTACTTTACGTGAAGACCAACATATATTTTTGATCGTATCTCGTTCAGTTCTTCTTTGAATGAGAAATGCTTCAGACAGAAGTTGTAGAGAAAGTCAAAACACATATCAGTAATCTTTTAAAAAATCTTGCCATTTGTGAGGAGATGCACGTACATATTGTTGAGCCAGACATGGCATGGATGATAGTATTGGCGCATGCGCATTGCGTGCTGGATAACTAAGGCTACAAATGTACACTCAGAAAATGTAACACATACTGCTTTTCCACTGTAATAGTGGTTGCAGGGTTGTGCCTGAATTTTATGCCAAACATACACTACATCTCTTGCTTATTTTTTGGAACACAAAATTGTTTTGAGATAATTTTTGGTAGAGGAAGAATGATGATTTTGACATGTTACTCATTTATGACATTTACAAGATCTAGTGTGAAGGCATTCCTTCCCAAATATTTGAACTCTTCTACTGTTTCGAAAGACCTGTTATCAGTCTTTATATTGTGACTTTGTCCTGCATTCTGATCTCGAGACATACCATGTGCTTAGTTTTATCCGCATTTACTTCTAGTCCAATCTCCTTACTAGCCATTATCAAATCTTCTGCATTTTCCTTTAGAGTTTGTACGCTTCCTCCTAACATTGACATCATCAGCGTAAACCAGAAGCTGATATGTACCATATAATTTCAAGCCATCCTGGTTTACCTGAACCCTCCTAATGGTGTTCGCTGAAGCAAAGTTGAACAGCAGTAGTGATAGAGCATCTCCTTGTTTCAAACCATTCCTAATAGGAAACATGTCAGACAAATTCTTGCCTACCCGGACTCTACTATAGGTTTTAGTCAGACATTTTATTAGCTATATCAGTTTCATGGGGATACCAAACTCAATGAGAATATTGAACAAGACACCCATTCTAACTGAATCATAAACTTTCTTGAAGTGTATAAATAGTTGATGCACTGCTTCATTGTATTTCCATTTTTCTCAATTATTTGACAAATGTTGAATATATGATCAGTAGTTGACCTTTTGCATCAAATCCACATTGATGATCCCCAATAATTTCCTCTGCATATGGAGTTAAATTTGACAGCAGGATGTTGGATAGAATTTTGTATGTGGTTGGCAAAAGTGATATGCCCCTATTATTACTACGTTCTGTTTTATCACCCTTCTTATAGTTAGGTACAATGACCGACTTTTTTCACTCCCCAGACAATTCCTCCTTATTCCAAATATAATTAATATGTTTATTGATCTCAGAATGAATAGTCTTACCCTCTGCTTTAATCAATTCTGCTGCAATTTGATCAATACCTGGTGATATGGGTCTTTTTAGATTGTCATTACCCTTCTCAAATTCAAAAGCATTTGACTCAGGCACTAGTGGTTCTGCTGTATATATGTCTGTCTGTGTAACATCACTAACCCCATGGACATTGAACAGCTGTGAGAAGTGTTTCCTCCACCTACTCAAAATACTGTGGCAGTATGTAACCAAATCTCCCTTTTTATCCTTTACTATATTAGTTCTAGGTTGGTAACCCTTCTTAAAATCATTGATGCCCTATACAAGTCTCTGATATTTAGTATCTGACTGTCATTTTCAGGTTCATCAATAGTAGCTTTCAGATAATCCTTCTTTTTGTTCCTGAAATGTCTGCTAGCTTCACGTCTTACATTGTTTATATTATTTACGTTGCTTTGGTTTGGATCCTGTAACCACTACAGTTAAGCCAGCTTCTTTTGATCTAAAAGACCTAAACATTCTTCATCAAACCATGGTCTTTGCTGCTTAAATTTGTAGATGTAGACTGTCTTTAGCTGAGGTTTTGATATGCTCTTTAATGTTATCCAAAGCCCTATTTATATCCTTGCTTTCACTTAAGCACTCCAAAGCTGCAAACCTGTTTGAGATCTCAGTCTGATACTGTTTCTTAACCTCCAGCTCATTTAGCTTCCCTAGATTAAATCTTTCCACATCAAATTTCTGTGCAGCTTGTTTACTTTCTGCTACTCTTTCCCTAACTTTTGCAACCACCTGATTGTGATCAACATCACAGTCAGCTCCCCTGAAACTTCGTACATCGAGCATGCTTGAATGCCATCTCCTTTCTGTCAGTATGTGATCAATCTAGTTTTTAGTCTTCCCATCTGGAGAGTTCCAGGTGTAATTATGAATGTTTCGGTGTGGGAACATCATGCTCTTGACGACTAGATTTTTTTATGTGGTAAAGCTGACTATTCTAACACCATTATCATTACTATCCTGATGTAGACTCTCCTTCCCAATTGTTGGTTTGAAAATATTCTCTCCCCACTTTTGCATTAAAATCTCATAACAGAATTTTCATATGGCACTTAGGAAAATGATAAAAAAACCTGCTGTAATTCCTCATAAAAACTGTCTTTTGAATCATTACTTTTCTCCTCACTTGGTGCATGCACATTCAGAACAATGTTATTACACCAGCGACCTCTCGGAGCTATATATGACATCCTCTCGCTAACAAACTCTTCTCTCATAACTGTTGTTGTTCCCAGTTGATGATTTTCGTTTCCTTTTCCGTAGAAAAAATTATAATCCTCTGCTCTTCCTGTGCCCCTTGTGTCCCACCTAACCTCCTTCACACCCACTAAATCTAATTTATTTGTTGCTAATTCTCTGGCTGCTGCTGTAAGGGAACCTGACCTATACAGGTTCCTTACATTCCAAGTACCGAATCTCATGTCCCTTTTCCATTGTTTAGGTTGTACCAAAGTATCAGTCCAGGCCTGAGGCTTTCTTTTTGAACAATTCATTACATGATATGTTTTTACAGTGAGGATTTAGCACCTTGCCCAACCCCCAAGCTAGGGGACCACCCCTTGTTGGCTGTTTGCAACTGCTTATTCAATATATTCATAGGTACCCTCCATATTGGAGGCCATTCCTCCATCCACAACCTGAGGACATGGCATGCCGTGGTGACACGGTCCCACTTTTCACGGCTCTGTACTGCCTAGACGTTACTTATTCAGACTACCACCTTTTTTTTTTTTTTTTTTGCTCAAAAACACTTCAAGAGGCCATTGATTCACCACAAACCAAGCAGTGAAGGTAGTGGTTCATGCCTGGCTTGTCACACGGTTTATATTTGTATAAACGGCCTTCAAAAGCTTGTCCAAGGTCGGACTTTTAAGTGTGTTGATAAGCTAGGTAACTGTGGAAAAATGATGCTCAGTAAATTCTGTATTGTTGTGTTAATTTTCAAACGTGTGTTACCTGTACTTTCTGACTGTCCTTCATACAGAGCAGTTACTTATATGAAGTTAACAGTTTTAGAGATGCAGTTCTGCTTGTCATCAAGAAAGGCTAGGTAATCATGCTAGCACAGCAGAGGCATACATGATTGTAATACTTGTTTGTTGCAGATTTCAATGTGTAGTGCACCTCTTAGAGAACTCTCAAATCCTGGAGCTAGTGGAAGCATTTTTTATTTGACGGAGGATGATGAATTTATTATTAAAACTGTACAGCATAAGGAAGGTGAATTCCTTCAGAAACTTTTACCAGGTTATTATATGGTAAGTTTGGTGTGCGGAGTTTATTTATGGTGTGAGGTTAAGTTTCAGTTTTATGCAGTTATGTCTGTTGTGGGATATGACCCAGTCCCTGTGGGTAATTATATTCTGATGTTTCCAGGGAATGTAGTGCCTTCATCTTCAGTTGTTTAAGGTCCTGGAAGAATGCACTATGTTCCATCGAAACATTGGGATCTGCTTACCCATTCACACAGTGTAACATCCCGAAGGAACAGAGTCCTCAGTTACACTGCTGGCAAGACTTCAGAAACTTGTTTTTAATTTTTGTGGTTTGGGTAATATTTTTTGTGGTTTTGTGTAGTGAAGGACTGGCCGTATGAATGATAGTTTTTGTGAAGAACTAGAAGGTATTGTTTGATCCGTTTGTTCTTTCCATTTAAAAGTGCTGTTTGGAAATTATAATGCAAAAGCAGGGAGGGAAAATATGCAGTTTGCACAGAAAGTAATTTCCCGTATGTTTTTGCTTGGCCGGTAAAAGCTAGGAGTGTGAGAATTTAAGTGAAACAAATTTTAGGTCTCTGATTTTTATGTACGAAGTTGTGAAGTTATCAGAGATCAACACTGCAGCAGCACCTCACATTGGTGTTGCTCAAAGATGTACATTACCAACCATGTGTTGTGTTAGAATTCCCTGTTGCCAAGAAAGAATCTGTGATAATCTGTGGAAGGGCTATTTTAAATAGAAGTACTACCGTTGGTCACTGGCTGTAAAGAGTGATGGGTTCGAAAATGGGAAAAGCAGAGCTCCATGATTTGCCTTGCTCAGGCTGTGTGGCACAGATGTTAGTCTCAAAATTCTGCAACATGCTGATGTGATGATTGATGAGAATTGATGCCTCTCAATGCAAAATCTGGCACTTAAGCTTTAAATCAGCAGAGGAAATGTTAGTTGCATCATTGGAGATTTCTGATATTTGAAGGTGTGTGCTAGATGGGTGCCTCGGAGCCTTCCATGCAAAACCAAGAGAAAAGCCAATTCATCCAAGTTGTTGGTAGGAGAGACCTTATTCCAGATTGTTTCAGCCTGCATTAGGACACTGAAGAACTCGGGCAGTGTTTCAAATGAGTTTCAACTCACACGAATCCACAGAACTCTTGCTTGAGCATTTCAGTGCAAGTCTACCCATAAGTTTGAAGACTTTGTAAATCATCACAAAATATGGTTGGACGACCTTACCCCATTAATCCTACATCCCCAATCTAGCACCCTCAGATTTTGACTTGTGTGGAGCCCTGAAGAGTGCAATCTATGGTAAGAGGGTAGTTGACGCTGTGATTTGTGCAGTGAGAACTTGGCTATGTGAGTGGAATGAGGAATAGTACTGTTGTCACAAGGTAGTAGAAGTAGGTGGAGACTGGAAAAAGAGAGTATAGAGTCAAACCAACACTCTTCATTATGTGTAATTTTCATGATTTAGGAATAAGTACTTAATGAGAAAAAAATAAGTGGGCGTTATTGTTTGGGTGAAAACATGAATTTCATAAAGGAATGTGCAGAAACTATACTAGCAACTAATAAGAATTGTGGTATATGAGTGTAGTAAGAACATTGTGTATTCTCATATATCAACTCCGTTCAGCTGAGAATATTATATCTTCATGTTTCCTATATAAACCATTAAAACGAAACTGTACAGCTGTAATATTTTTGTTGTTTATGTGGGTGTGAAACTTGCTTTTTTACTCAGAGGAAGAACAGTGTAATATGTTGAAGCTCTTGTTTAGAAAACCTAAGTGGAAGAGAATGCTTGCTAAGTCTGCCCATAACTGTGTTGCTTACCAGAGACATTTCTTTAGCATTTAAATGTGTATAAATTAAGGAAGGGAAACCTTGTTTTGTTTCTTGATTGTGATTGTAAGTAACATGATTTGAAGGTAAAAAAAGGAAGATTAAATTTATGGTTTAGAGGTTTTTGCTTCTCTTGTGTATATTTGTGTGTGAAAGTCACATATTCTCTGGTACAAATTATTTTTGTGCAAGGGATATAATGAATGGCCCTTCCGTTTGCATTGTGTTATTTAATTGAGGTTTGAAAAAGAACATTGTGGCAGTGTGCATAAATTTTTACAGTGCAGTGAAGGGGTATTGCAGAATTTATATATCATAATGGGCAGTATTGTGCAAGGTGCTAGATTTATTGTGTCCCCAAGCTTCAGAATATTGGTGTCAGCCAATATGTGTATAGTAGCCAGCTCAGATCCTGTGCTATTACTGCTGTCTGAATGTTGTCTGTTATTAGTAATAAGGTGAAGACAGTCTTCATGTGCCCGTGAAATGTGTACTCTTGAACCATAACACTTCCTCTGGGATGGTTTAGCAAAGTATGTGCCCTGGGGAGAATGTTACTGTGAGTTTTGTGAAAGATATTCTGTGTGTGTGCACTGCTGTGTAAAAGAAAGCTAAAAAGAATAGCAGAAAAATTTCATGTGACAGGTTTACTGCCTGTGGAGGGGGACTGTAAATATCATACTCCACTGCAGAAAAATTGGATGACATTGGTGCTGAATTAAAAGACATGCCCTAAAATAACTGTGCCAATTGGCTGTTCAGAGTGGAGTGTCAATACTTCAGTTTACACAGCAATAAAACTACTGAAACTATGACTGTACAGTGTTATATCTGGGAAGCCAGAAGCTGGTGTTGTGGGTGCTTTGAAAACAATCAGTACAAAGTTGATTTCTTTATCTGGAATTAATATTTTCTCAGGTGAGGGGTGGTTTGTATTCAGTGGGACTGTAAATTTCCATGCAGTTCACAGAGTTTCTTTGCGTGACTCTCAGGTCATTGAGCATATGCGAAATTACAGGGTACTGTGTTCTAAAGAAACAGTAAAAGTCTGTGTACTATGTTTGATTCTGGCGCCATTCTTAAGGAAGTTAAGAGAAAGAGAGAAATTTGGGTATCTGGAGAGTATGATTATCATTTGTGGAGGATACTAAAAGACAGAGTTTATATGAACATTTCAGATTAATTACAAGAACATT
>Ga0131853_10009391_pt1 | contig 17891 bp, 12 predicted proteins | sample TergutLab28metaG_FD_92764 | JGI IMG/M metagenome (GOLD analysis project Ga0131853, IMG submission 92764) | Labiotermes labralis P1 segment gut microbial communities from Petit-Saut dam, French Guiana - Lab288 P1 (version 2) (version 2) | ecosystem: Host-associated > Arthropoda: Insects >... | reverse complement strand
GAAATGATCTAGTTGTTGTACTGGATATAGCGCTCCATTATTTTATATCAACAATAAATTGAGTAAATAAAACAACAAGTAAAAAAGAAATAATTAAAACTGTATGTGATTCGGTGAACCACACCCGTTTCCCGAAAGAGGACCATGTACCAGACAACAAAGTTACAAATGGTGATCGTGTAGAAGTTCACACAGACATACAAACGGTGACAACGGTATTTACACGTCTGTTGGTAGGAATATCGGAATAATTTTGTTTAGCGTTAATGGGCATGACAAAATATCAAATAAATTTTCCGCCTCTACAAATTTCAGTCCGCTATAAGTGAATATCAAATCCAATATTCAACTGAAGCACATACCTCAACTAAAGTGAATTATAATTTCTAAACTGCATGAAATTTAAACGGGGACCGCGGTAGCTCGGTGGTTAAGATGCTGTGCTACAAATCGGAAGGTCGCTTGTTCGATTCCATATGGTGTCATTGGAATTTTTCATTGACATAATTCTTCCGATCGCACTATGGCCCTGGGGTCGACTCAGCCTCTAACAGAAATGAGTACCAGGAGTACTTCTTGGGGGTAAAGGCGGCCGGTGCGTAAGGCTGACCTTACCACCATCCTGGGCCATTGTCACGAAATCTGAGAACCTTGACTTCCTGGAATCCTCTGGGCACCTCGGGCCTGTAATGGGACTGATTTATTTATTTTTAATACATTTAAGCAACGTATATTCTGGAATATGATTCCACACAATCACATGCTCATCTAAACACCACTAGATCTTGTTAAATTCAGTTAGACAACAAAAAAATGTAACCCGTAATTTAAGAGTTAGACACTTACTTACTTCCTTACTTACTCCATGGTGCAGAGTCTTTCTTGAGAAGCTAACTGGTTTGCAGCTAGTCAAGAAATTCCCCGCATTTCACGGACCCGAAGGACCATTACCGCACTCACAAGCGTCCGCCAACTGTCTCTATCTTGGGCCAGCCCAATCCATTCCATATACCCACATCCCACCTCCTGGAGATCCATCCTAATATTATCCACCCATCTACGCCTGGGTCTCCCCAGAGGTCTCCTTCCCTCCGGATTCCCCAGCAAGACTGTATACACCCCCCTCTCCTCACCCATACGCCCCAAATGCACAGCCCACGAGAGTTAGACACACGACATCTAAAATAACACAACCGTGGAATTAGTAATTGGCAGTTCGCTTTAATAACCCATTCGTTTTATTTGCATTGTCTTCCAATTATCAGTAAAATTCGATATGCATATTACTTTGATTTAATCCGTGCATCCGATGCATGCTCGTATATCTCACAGTTAAATGCCAAAATGGGTGCTGATGTGACCTACATGATTGTGTTCACGGATTACTGTAACAGTAACACTGTGAAGTATGTTCATTGTATCTGAATTCTCCGTGACGAGGCGACACAGCAGACCAGGAACCAGCGAAAGTCCGCGAAATTTAAGCTCTAGGGTGTTCACTGCTGCAGCGATTCGCTGAGCAACAGATGAACCTCGTTGTGTTGTAGGAAAATCGTCACTATTCAGTACAGCTAGGCGTGAAGTTTATGCCAACTTTAGCCACTCCCAAGCAGCAAATTCCTTCCTGAGACTACGACAGTCGCTCACGTAGTCACAAAGTCGCCCAGCGTGTATGGAAACCCGCAAAACGTTATCATGGCCGCCACAGCACGCTCTCTGTCCTTTTCGCTATTGGCCAGATAAATCCGCGTCACAAGCCGACAGTCACGCTGCTTATCAACATTCACTTCCAACACTTACCATTTAAAGCCTAATGGCACTCCACGTCTGTGCAACACCTGCTGTAACCCTAAACAACTCCGAGTGTTGCCGAACAGTTGGTTGATGCATTTTGTCTGATTAACAGTATAAGTACTGTTTCTGGGCTGTTACGAGGGAGAAGAGGTATAAGAACTGCGCTCTTCTGGGTTATGACACAGGGAGAAGCGGTATAAGAACCGCGCTCTTCTGGGCTATGACACAGGGAGAAGCGGTATAAGAACCGCGCTCTTCTGGGCTATGACACAGGGAGAAGCGGTATAAGAACCGTGCTCTTCTGGGCTATGACACAGGGAGAAGCGGTATAAGAACCGCGCTCTTCTGGGCTATGACACAGGGAGAAGCGGTATAAGAACCGCGCTCTTCTGGGCTATGACACAGGGAGAAGCGGTATGAGAACCGCGCTGTTCTGGGCTATTACGCAGTCAGTAGTGTTCAACGTTACCGCTACTCGTTGCTTAACAGCCCAGAAGTGCGCAGTTCATATCTACATCGCGACGGAAACTTGAAGTCACGCAAAGTACCGATTACTTCCCTAAACAACATTTATCGGTTAGTCTTTTTAATGGACATTGACTGTTTTCTGTCCGGAGTAGAAACTGAAATATTGTGTGTAATTTAGGTGACTGTCGGTGTGTAAAGGATTAACCCACATATACACCTCTGTCTTCCAAGACAGCGCTTCTTTGTGTTTTCCGTACGAGGCTATGTGCGAAATTTTTACTTCTCCCACACTGGCCGCGATACAAATCCCAATGCACAAACCTTTTGACCGAGTTACACATAATACAGGATGTCCTAACAAGACAGCAGGATTTAAAGTGCGCGCCATTGTAGTTCTGTTAGGTTGGCGGCACTGAAAATTTATCATCTGTCATTTGTCATTTTTGCGATTAGTAGTCATGGAACGCTAGACTAAGGAACAACTCGTTATTATTGCGAAAAAATTATTACAAAGTGTATTACAAAATTAAATCTTGCGCTCTTATTGGGACACTCCATATATATTATACAGGGTTATTCGAAATAATTGTCGGTGTTTTAACAACTGCCACCTCGTTCTCCAGATGCAACCGCATGTGATTTCTTTCTATGTGGTTACGTCAAGGATCAGGTTTATGTTCCTCCACTTCCCCCAAGTATCCCGGAACTGAAGGTACGAATCAGAACCGTCATTGAAACTATCACCGCTGACATGCAACAGACGGTTTGGAACGAACTCAATTATCGTATTGATGTTTGTAGAATCACAAAGGGTGCATATATACAGCACCTGTAAGGTATGTAACAAAAACTTGGAGTGTTGTTCTATGAAATAAAAAAACACATGTACTGCTATCTCAAGTGTATTGTGTATGACAAGTTGTTAAAACCCGGACAATCATTTCGAATAAACCTGTATACATTTGCATCATTATCAAAAGCAACTGTATTTTGATCCACATGAAATTACGCAACCTGCAATATCACGGTCAGATGCGCAATATTTTTTGGATTTCGTGTGTTAAACTGTGGATGAATTAAACACAGTTTTATGGTCACTATGGCGGCGATGCGAACGAAAAATAGCATAACAAACGTTATGCTAATCTCTGTAACTTACGTTCTCTATACAGAACTTGATAAAACATTCTGGATTTAATTATCAAACCGTAAAATTGTCTTATCATTCTACAATTCCTAATGAAATACAAGTCTCTCAAGGACTTCCCCTGTAGTGCTGCTACACATAATTATTCAAGGAAACCTGGTAGCAGTTTATAATGTCAAGTTTAAGTCTAATGCTGAGTTAATTTCAGTCACAAAACACAACTATAATTGTACGCTAGATGATGGTATTTATTGGTAAAGTAAATAACTACATGTTTCGGCCTAAACCGACCATCTTCAGGTTATCACAATTACAATTTTGCTCAAAGAGTGTCATATATATAGAGTTGGATATGGATATAGATATAGATATAAATATGGATATGGATATGAATATGGATATGGATATGAATATGGATATAGATATAGATATGACACTCTTTGAGCAAAATTGTAATTGTGATAACCTGAAGAAGGCCGATTTAGGCCGAAACATGTAGTTATTTACTTTGTTAATAAACACCATTATCTAGCAGACAATTATAGTTGTGTTTTCTGATTGAAATTAACTCATCATTAGTCTTTCAACACACAACGCGGATGACACACCTTAGAAGCCAAGTCTAAGTCTGTACGGAAAAAAAACAGTTCCAATGTAATGGTTTTTTGTTGCGATAATAATTCGTAAACTGAATACAGTACGGTCTATTGTGAATCAGTTTAAATGTAACTGAGAGTTAATAACTGCAATCTATACGGAAACTGAAATATTTTAAAGGTAAATGTAAAGTGATCGCGTTACAGGCCGGGTGTGGCTCAGAGGGTCAGTAGAGGTATAGCTCTACTCTTCCATGACCGCAGCACTAGAAGCGGGTGAGTGGTCAGCAGCACGCCCTGGCCGCACTTTACCCCCCAAAAAGACCTGGTACCCATTTTACAGGAGGCTGGGTGGGCCCGAAGGCGAGTCTGGACGGGCGGAAAATCTCGTCCACACGGGGATTCGATCCCGGACCGTCCAGCACCTAGTCAATCGCTATACCGACTGAGCTACCGGGTCCATCACTGAAATATTTTACTCAGTAATTATTAACTCGCTCCAATTTCAATAACTTCTATGTCTATTTAAATAGCCTGACGTGTTTTACAATTCAGTACAAATACAACATGACAATCATTGCTCCTATTTATGAACACCTCCTCCATAATCCTAAACGCCGGATACGAAAGTGACCTTTTTATATATGGTTTGCCAGTTTCAGTTAGCATAGTGATTTAACGTAATAACGTAATTTCAGAGTATTTAAGTCTTTTTTAATATTATCACATACAACATCCAGTTTAGGCCTTCTATACAAAGCAAGAACAGCCGCTGATATGGACACCGCCTACAGACTTCTCTGACCTAGCAGGCAAAAACAAAACAGTTTCTGCGAACAGCATCACGTTTGGTGTTGGTGTTGTTTAACCTTTTGGCGCCGGAATTATTTTTTTAATTTTAGCACACCTGTATATAAAATGTGAATAATACAGGAACCAAATACGTTATAATTATGAATCAAACTGCATTTTGAAAAGAAAAAAAAGGAGAGCATATACCATGTTTAAAATATTCAGTACCTATATTTGTTGAATAAATATATAAAATGCAACTTTAGAGGTTAGCGGTGCGGTACGACCACTACAGTTGACATTAGGTGTCGAAAGGTTAATACACATCGTTGAAGGACAGTAAGGTTTGTGAAAATCCACTGATTGGCCGTACTACTTCACTTTGAGGAGAAAAGTCATAACTGTACGTGCAATCCGTTGTTACTGATTGATCTGGTTGTAATCCGTAATTACATATCTTCGTTCGGTTCTGGCGAAAAGGTGAGAGGGTCGCGAAATCGGTAAAAGAAAACCCGTAATTTGATTGGAAGCGTAAACTAAAATTTTCCAATACTTTCCACATCCTTCCCCCGATTTGGATAGAAATTCGCTACCAGACAAATAAGTAAAATGTAAAGCAGTCTCGTTACAGGCCCGAAGGGGTCACGAGGGTTCTAGAAAGTTAGAGTTCCCAGATTTCGTGACACCAGCGCAGGATGGTGGTAACGGCTGTCAGCCTTATGCATCGGCTGCTTTTACCACAGTAAAATGCTCCTGGTACTCATTTCGTTTAGAGGCTGAGTCGGCCCCAGGGCCATAGTGCGATCGGAAGGATTTTATGTCAATGAAAAATTCATTGACACCAGCTGGTATCGAACCGGCGACCTTCCGATTTGCAGTACAGCACCTTAACCACTGTGCTACCGCGGTCCCCATCAGACAAATAAGTGACTGTGAGGATTGTGGAAACTGTCATAGTGATAGTCATGGTTTACATAAAAGCGTAAGTGAAATTAGGTCTGTACTTCTCATATCTATGAACTCCTGTGTGTGGGGAAATCAGTTAGCTAAACCCACACGCAGTTCGGACGATAAATGACGGGGTTTGTGAATATCGGCGCAGGAAGAGCTACGCTTTATCTAGGGGCGTCAAAAAAACTTCCCCGTATTCTAAATTCCCACACCCTCCTTCACCGATCTCCATGAAATTCTTTCATTGAAGAAGCAAGTAAAAATTTCAGTAAACTATGGTGAGTCCCGTGAAATTTGGCTCATTGCAAACCATAATTGGTTGGCCTTGTGTGTTGTTGAATGGCCGTGTGTATTGTTGTAGTTGTCTTGTGTTTATAGTTGTTAGTTGCCTTGTGTGTATTGTTGGAGTTGTCTTGTGTGTATTGTTGTAGTTGTCTTGTGTGTATTGTTGTCATCTTATGTGTATTTGTTGTACTGTGTGTGTGTTGCTGTTTTTAACTTTAGATGCCGGACTGTTGGTTAGAAGTCAGTATTCGGAAGGTCTTGCGACCGGCCACCTCCGCACAGGTTTTTCTTGGTTTCCCTCTGTCTATAAGCAAATGCTGAGACGGTTCCCAAGATTCCAAGTTGCCAATACATGCTTCTCATGTAGTCCTCCCGACTTAAATTTATTAGTAACCAATTTCATGTTTTGTATACATGTAAAATAACCACTGCCACCGGGTGACAATCCAATTGCAGTTAATAATAATAATAATAATTATTATTATTATTATTTACTTAATGTTGCATAAATTTGTTCGGTTGGGGTACAATCCTGTGCACAAAACCTTCATGTAATTTTGACCAGGAACTTGGGAGTATTTTGGAATTCGGTGTAGGGAAACCAGTCCTTATTTACAGGCATAGAGAAATTTCATTAATTATCTGATTTCCGTGGTATCCGGTACAAGGAAACTGCTGACAGTCGTCTTCAGATTTGGTTAATTTCCTGAAAATGGGCACAGGGAAAGCCGTACATTCTTTATGGGTCATTATTTTCATCATCATCATTACTGTCATCATAATTATTGCTATATTTTTCCTCTTTATAATTCGTGTCAATTGTTACTAACATACACATTGTCATTTTATTTGTTTGAATCTCCGTCTGAACCGTAGTACCGTGAACAAAGGCAAATCTACTGTCTGCTACATTTACAGCGCACATATCCGTCTCTATGCTCGCACACAGAAGAACTTGCGACAGTTCTGCACACTAGGAATGACAGAAGGGTTGGACGTTGTGCATCTGTGCACTCTCTGATGATGGGCCAGTAAGGCCCGAAACATGTAGGGGTTTGTATATTAAAATACTACTATAAATCTGAGGGAGTGTGTGTTTATGTTGGTCACATGGTAACCAGTTACAGCTGTGTAACTTGGTGGCTGAATTTCCTTTATACCTGATGTTGCCCCGATTTTCCCAACGATATTGATCAAACACGTTTTTCATTATAATAAATTGGTCACTGATCTGAATTCTTTACATATTTTTGCCTTCGTTTGCTTGTTTCTTGTGACAGCTTTACCTGCCATAATTTCTTTCCTGTAACTCACGGATACGATATGATATAATATATAATATAATATTTGATATTATACGATGTAATGTGATGTGATGTGATATATATGATATGACACGATATATATGATATGATATGATATATGATATACTATAACATATATGACATAACATGATATATGATATATGATATGACATGATATAGGATATGATACGATGTGATGTGGTGTGATGTGATATATGATACATGACATAATATGCCACGACAATACATAACATGATATATGATGATATATGATACGTTACGATATGATATGATATGATAGGATATGATATGATATACGATATGATATGATGTGATATATGATGATATGATATATTTTTTAAATGCAGTTGGGTTGCCACCCGGTGGCAGCAGTACAGTACACATTTACACATAAACAATACACAGAACAACACAAATAATTTTGGAAGAGTGCGGGCCGTGCCCCGTCTTTGCGAGTTATACCCTGGCATGTGCCTTACGACTGAGAAAAAAGTACGTAAAAACCTCAGTCAGGGTAGCCGAAGAGTGCCATTGTAATGGTATTACCACTTCGTGTGCATTTTTATTACATCAAGTTTAAAGTTTCAGTACAAAGGTTGCTGCCATTGCAGAAATTGTCGAGTTAATAATCACCGAATTCAGCACAATAATAATAATAATATTAAAGAGTACATAAAGTGTCATGAGGCAATGAGATTCTTTCCCAAGCTAAATCGGCCGGGTCGTGAAGTTCACCGCTCGTCTCCATCTAGTGCTGAGTATAAACATATCTGTACTTCCCCCGTACGATTTCGTGACGTGGAAGAGGGACAACTTTGTCTTCGGAGTCAAGACGACATAGTCAGTATAGTGACTAGCCTACTGTTTGGAAAATCCAGTAGGGGTAAGATTCTCTTTTCCAGAACGCTCATACTGCCTCTGGGTACCACCCAGCCACTTAATCAAAAGGTACCAGGAGCCTCTAACGCTGGAATAGAGCGACCGTGGCGTAAAGCTGACCACATACCACCTTGTGTCGAGGTTAAGAGTGAATGCAGCTAAACGTAAACTTCTCCTATTCGCCTTTAAGGAGTGTTCAGGGAAAACATCGAAATTTTTACAGTTTCAAACTACCATGAAAGAAGATCGACATTAGTAACGTCCAACATTTACAGTTTAAAATCCAGCAGATTTTATGCACTAACGAAAACGTCTACACGTGTGAATGGCTACAAAGTTGGGAATTGCGAAAGCAGTATTATACAGAGATCCGTGTCGCTGTTTCTTTTTTTACTGTGGGAGTTAAGTCCCACATCTCATTTGGAAACAGCTTCTGATACTGGACTAGTGTCATGATAACTGGATGTCCCTTTGGATTGCCAGTAATGTAGCGTTAATATTTACATATAACATAAGCCGAATGTATATGCCGTCTCACGCTCACACTGACTCCATGGAAACAAAGTTACACGTACTGATAAACGTGGCAGCTCTGAGTTTGAAACTTGGCCATATGCAATGAATCATCTACATTAAACAACAAACAAGGTAAGCGGATGAAGCCACGAATGGGATAATGAAATCAGAATTGAATAAAATTATTTTGTAAATATAGAAACAATTTCCGCTACGTTATTAAACTTTCCGCCAACAGTCGCGGGACGAACCCCGACAATCTGTGTATTCCCCCCCCCTCCCCCCCCCCCCCGGGAATTCAAGTGCGTATTTTCCCCGCTGATACAGGCCAAGACGCAACAAAAATGTTCGCTTTTCGTGCTGGACTGTCTATATAAAATTGGCTAATATTCTTATGTTCGCATGCAGAACACCCTGTATTCTGGAGAAGACCTAACCCAAAGTCGTTCACATTAAATTGCCTTGTAAGCCTGCTGAATAGGCAGCAGCTGTTTTTGAAAAAAATGGGTCAAAATTTGATGCACAGCTCAATCTCCAAGGAATTTTCTTCTTCAGTCCTGAAAAATCTAACACTTTATCAGGTCCTAATTCGGGTGTAGGCGGAAATAGGCCTTCGTTATATAACATTTTGTACATTTTGTGGATATCTTATTCCATGGCGTTTCAAATACTTATTTAAACACCTACATGGTGTCAAGTGGCACGAGGTGGCGCGGTTGGTTGAGGAATTGCGCTACCTGCCAGGAAGTCGCGGGTTCGATACCCGATGAAGCCACTGGAATTCTCCATTGACATAAACCTTCCGGCCGCTTTGCGGACTTGGTGCGGATTCAGCCTCTAAATGAAGTGAGATACCGGAATATTTCCTGGTGGCAAAGACAGCCGGTGTGTAGGACGGATAACATTAGCATTTCCATATTCTGTCCTGAAATCTGAAAGCCTCAAACTCTTCTAACTCTCAGAATCCGTCCAGACCTGCACAGGGATTGATTTACCTTTTTACAAAGTGTTATATCGCAGGCGACCGTAATTGCCAAGCATTGCGCTTGTGTTCCTTTCCGGACTCTATACAAAACCTATTAATTTCCTTCTTATCTGTGACCTCATTATGCCGATGAATTTTTTGCGAGCTTTGATAATAAGCCCCCTGTATTTGGAATTGTCATTCTGTATTTAAGGATGGAAAGATTACAGCAGCCTGCAACTGGCGGAATCCCAAGTCTTTCACCTAGCAGCTAGCCACTACACCCACTACAGAACTTCAGCCCATCAACATTAACCAGCACCAGCTGTTATCAGAAGTTGCCGAAGTTTATAACCGTTTGAACTATACTGGTTACCATTTTCACCAAGTTTTTGACATTAAAATATCTGCCCTTTGACCTCCCGAGTGTTTTCATGTGTCTTCTGCGACTCTCGCAAAGAACAGGGGTTCTTTTTCATCTTCTTCTTCTTCTTCTGACATTACAACACTACATGGTTTTAGTCTTCTGCACCAGACCATTCCAGGCCTTTCTATTTGTGACGATTTGGCTCCAGTTTCTCAGTTTTAGTTACTTTCAGTCATTTATTACGTCATTTCTCCAACTATTCTTTCTCCATCTTTTGGTTCTTATTCCTAGACGGTTCCAATCAGTAATTTTCTCAACTCCCTTTAAATCTTATGTATATTGGACCGTGCATCATTGTGATAGATGAAGAATAAGAGACAAACTTGATGTCAGAAGTCATTAAGTTTTATTTAACTTCTTCTATGCTCAACATGTTTCGGACATTAATACATCCATCATCGAGAGCCTGCGAATTTTCTAATATATCACCACAATGGTCGTGTGTTCTTATTTCGATGTACGTTGGAGTTTCGGTGTGGTTGGGTTGGTGTGGTATCCGTGTAGCAGGCTGAAGACTGCTACTCGGATCATCTATGAAATATACATTAATCGTATTAGTTTTATATAGATAGCGTGAAGATGAGCGAAATAGGTCGAAAAATAGATTCACGGCACTGAACCTAAATATGTGCATTCTCCATAAAGGTATTGTGTATCATAGTATCAATCTAATGTTCCTAGATGTATCGATCCACAATGGGAATCAAAGTAATACAGCATAAAAGCCACTTTGTACACAGCTGATGTGGTGTTAAGGAGTCAAACGTTTCAAGTGCAAGCCTATATATCTAATGTTTCATTCTTCCAGACATTCAACCTTTAGTCCTAGCGGTTTCTCTACGTACCACCAGGCTTAACATTAAAAAATTCTACACGGTGCTCGCTTTGCATTGAGTGTTTTGTACGGATCTCAGAACAGACAGCGACCTTTACTGTATACTTCATTAACTGACTGGTTTTTATAACCGTGGTGGAAAGTGTTTACAGCGCGGTACGGACTGATTCCTTATATAAAGCAGATTACGTTTGGTTTTTAAATAACCGTGGTAGAAAGTGTTTACAGCGCGGTACGAGCCGATTCCTTATATAAAGCAGATTACGTTTGGTTTTTAAATAACCGTGGTAGAAAGTGTTTACAGCGCGGTACGGACCGATTCCTTATACAAAGCAGATTACGTGGTCTTTAAATAAACGTGGTGGAAAGTGTTTACAGCGCGGTACGGACTGATTCTTTATATAAAGCAGATTACGTTTGGTTTTTAAATAACCGTGGTGGAAAGTGTTTACAGCGCGGTACGGAGTGATTCCTTATATAAAGCAGATTACGTTTGGTTTTTAAATAACCGTGGTGGAAAGTGTTTACAGCGCGGTACGGAGTGATTCCTTATATGAAACAGATAGCGTTTGGTCTTTAAATAACCGTGGTGGAAAGTGTTTACAGCGCGGTACGGACTGATTCCTTATATAAAGCAGATCACATTTCGTCTTTAAAAGGTTAAAATGTAAGCCTTCAATACGTAAGTCTACACTATAAATGTCTGACTCTTGTACCCCAAATCAGCTGCGTACAAAGGTGACTAGTTTGGTTTTACGCTGTGGTACTTTGTTTGATCCCCTGATGGTAGTCTCTTGCGGACCGAAAAATGTGGGAATATAAATTGTGATATTATAACATAGAATATTGTTGGGAAGATGTTTGTGCATTATTTTGCTGCAGTTCTGGAATCCGTATTCATTAGTGTACGGATATATAAATACATAAGTCGAGAAATGTAGCCACAGCAAGTACATAATACACACAAAATCTGTGTTTTAACAGTACAGTTGGGTCTCGTTTTGCGGCGGTTCATTTTATGACGATTCACTTTTACGACCCTTGTCGAGAGGGACCGAACACTCCCGACTTGTGGTGCATCACTGTCGCAACTCAAGCGTCCTTTCTCTACTTATGGCGCTTCGAGCTCTTTTCCTCTGTGCGTGTGTTTCTTTCTTTTTTTTATTTTAATGCAGTTCTTTTAAGTTGATCGTGATTTTTCCACCCATGACGTCCATCAAAAAGACAGAAGAAGAAAAAATCAAAACAGTTGACGTTACATTCTTTCTTTATGTTTTCTGAACCACGGCCTGGCCCTTCTTCAGCAAAACAAAAAGTGATTTGATTGATATTTCTTTCAATTATCTGTGTTATTTTCCGTATACCTAATTCATAAAATTAAACTTGTATGTCATAATGTAAAGAAATATTGTAAATTATAAAATTATGTGACTAATTTGTTTGGCCCATGAACCTATCTCAATTCAAACCATTTAAATAGTACTCGTTTTACGACGATTCGATCTACAACCAAATATTCCAGAACGTAACCCCGTCGTAAAACGAGACCCTACTGTATTTAGACACTTCAAGAAACATGACTCTTGGCTTGTAACGTATCTGGCTATATACGATGGAAGCATCCATTCAAAGTCAGACTTCGCAAACACATTTGAACTACAGAGCCAGTAACTGCTGCTGAAATGTGTTAGTTTCTAGCCAATAAAATTTTATGCACGTCAATAACAATGACCATTACCATGAATGAATGACGTCTGGCCATTTTAATATGTAACAATGTAGTGGAAATGTGTTTCACAGTTTGCGAATATTTCAGTGGATTATTCCTGATAACGATTCTTTTAAATCTAAACAAGTTCCAATGATATCTTTATTAAATATTATTATATGATATTGTTGAAGACTAAATGACATTTATCAATATACCAAACAAACCTGATGCACCATAGAAAGAATTATATTAGTAATTTGTACTAATTACCATATTAGAGATTCGCACATTTCAATAATTGCGGATCAAACTACTGAGCTTTCTGATATAAAAGTTTAATCGTAATTCAGTTAAATTTTACTGTCAAACGCAGAAACCATCAAAATGATCGGATGGCCCGGGGGGGGGGGATTTCAATGAATTTTGCTACTAGAATATCTGAGTTGATCATGGCAACACACGATTTCAGGATGCGTCACAGATGCTAACTTAGGTAATATTTACAATCCAAATTTGGGGAAAAAATTTAATTCACGGTCGTTCTAATAACATAAATTCATCATCACGCATGCGGACATTCTAGCAAACAGATAGACACGATAACAATGATGGTGTACGAAATACGGAACAAAATTTGTCACATGCATTGTTGTGGGATGCTAGAATCTAAATTAGCGAAGAAACTAGATTTGGGCCACACAAATACCTTAACAATTTTCCATATACGTGACGTACTACACAGTAGGACAAGACGCGATAGTAGACCGATTTAGCCTACAGTATACTCTTGTTTGTGCTTTGCTACAAATCGGAAGGTCGCTGGTTCGATCTTAGCTGGTGTAATTGGAATTTTTCATTGACATAAAATCTTTCTGATCGCACTACGGCCCTTGGGTCACCTCAGCCTCTAACAGAAATGAGTACCAGGATTATTTCCTGGCGGGTAAAGGTGGTCGGTGTGTAAGGCTGACAACCTACACACCATCCTATGCCGTTGTCATAAAATTTGGGAACCTTAACTTCTTGGAACCCTCTGGACCAATCCAGGCCTGTAATGGGACTGTTTTTTGTACTCTTCTTTACACAAACATGTTCAATCAAACATTTTCGTTTAAAGTACGTGTTAAATATAGACAGCTACATAGTGGAGAAATTGTAGCCGATCATTTATAGTATAGTTGTTTCTTAGGATTGCTGGCGTCAGTTACGGACGGTTCATAGCCATGCGTTGTAAGTTAATCTGTCAACGTATATTCAGGGCCGTTGGTGATAGGTAGGAGGGGAGAGATTTAAATGAGAAAACGTTAGCACCGGACAACGGACGCTAGCAGTCCTGTGAGATTTAAACGCCGAAACGGTTAGGAGCTGATAACGGACGCTAGCCGTCCAGTAAGGAAGTCAGTCGCGTACGAGAGGTGTGAGTGAGGGAGTACAGTGACTGTGTTATTTTAATAAAATATGGTTTAGTTGTTTAGCAGTCCAGTAAGAAATTCAGTCGCGAACGAGAGGTGTGAGTGAGGCAGTACAGTGACTGTGTTATTTTAATAAAATAAGGTTTAGTTGTTTAACTGGATATAGCACGACTTTTTTTTCATTTTATCAACAATAAATTGAGTAAATAAAACAAGTAGAAAGAAATGATTAAAACTATATGTGATTCGGTGAACCACACCCGTTTCCCGAAACAGGATCACCTACCGGACGGAGCGTGTCGGGACAACAAAGTTAAAAAGAGTGATCGCGTAGAAACTGATACAGCAAACAGTACAATATGTACGCAATTTGGTGACCAATTTAGGATGTCGTGCCGTGAAATAACGCAGCGTAAAGAAATCTTGTACTTTGATCCAACGACCGTTACAGTTTTTGAAAAATGGGACACGACAGAACGCTCTAGAAATGTTATTACTGCGTGTCTTCGAGCGATGGAGGAACAATTTCAAAACGGACTGCTTAACACTATGCTTCGTAGACTGCGTTTGAAATGTGATGGCACATGCGCAGAAACCAGATTTCGTCTTTCGGCGAAACGGACGAGTCCATTTAAATCGGCGGTGGCTTCAGTTCAGTCGACTACTGGCAGCCGAGGTGTGCGCATCAGCGGTAGTAATGCTGGATACAACATGTTCCGAGGTAGTGTGAAGGGTACTGGCTACCCACTCCATTCGCCAGTTTCCCCTTCACTTCCCCCCTCGTGCGTCACCGTGTGCCATCACATTTCAACTGGGGTCTACAACAAACGCTTTTCAATTCTTATACCTCCGTCACCCCCAGCGCTCCAGAACTGTCCCGTTCATGTTTCTTGTTCCCAGAGACGTAAAACATGCCGCTTCTGAGCACTCGATGCAAACGAATCCTTGACGCCGCATTCTTATTACTCCAAAGAGACGGGATGGCTATGTCGGCAAAGTGACTGGCCTACGGACTTCAAGTTTGAGGGGTCTTGGTTCGATTATCAGGAAAGGTAGGAGATTTATCACTTCTTTAAAACATGAAGCCTCGGTCTGAATCCCAACCAGCCTCTTATTCAGGGATACGAGATGTTATTTTTCTGAAGATAAGAAGGCCGGAGCGTAAAGCTGGCAATTCACTACTGTCTAGTGATGAGACGGAGTTATGTTTCCACTACATTGCACGTTTCATGGTGTCCACAGGGAAATGCTCACCGTCGCGTTCTGTGCTGCTTTATGCTATAGTAGAGTCTCGTTTTACGACGGTTCGTTTTACGACGATTCACTTTTACGACCCTTGTCGAGTCGGACCGAGCACTCCCGACTTGCGGTACAACACTGTCGCAAATCAAGCGTCCGTTCTCTACTCAGTACGCTTCTAGCTCTTTTCCGGTGTGCACGTGTTTCTTCTTTTTCTATTTTAGTGCAGTTCTTTTAAGTTGATAGTGATTTTTCCACCCATGACGCCCATCAAAAAGACAGAAAAGAAAAAATTGAAACAGTTTACGTCACATTCTTTCTTGATGTCTTCTGAACCACTGCCTGGGCCTTCTTCAACAAAATAAATAACGAGCTGAGTTATACTTTTTTTCAACTATCTCCGTAATGTTCTATATATATAAAACACTTTGAATTAAAATTGTATGTCATAATGTAAAGAAATATTGTAAATTATAAAATTATGTGACTAATTTCTTTGGCCCATGAACCTAACTCAATTTAAACCATTTAAATAATACTCGTTTTACGACGATTCGATTTACAACCAAATATTCGAGAATGTAACCTCGACGTAAAAAGCGACCCTACTGTACATGCGGCCAGACTCTCAAATACAAGAAGCGAATAACCATTACGATGAAATACACTAAAAAGAAATGAACAAAGAATAATTTTGTGCTTAAACATTTGTGACATCTACGAGACATTGATAACCAACGAAGATAATTTTGTGCAACAACCGACCAAACGGGCGAAAATCTCATACAAAATACCATTAATGAATTAATACGCGTCGGCACGGCAGGGTAAAAATATAGGGCAATGTATCTTTATTTAGCACATGGTGTTGTAGCGACGACGTCTGTATTTAAAATACAACTGTAGGAAAATATTTCACGTTTGTACATAACCGCATATAGCCATAACGACCACATGCGCATCATAACATAAAATATACCAGTTCAATTTCGGCATTACGAAATTCAAGTACTTCCAGTTTGAAGTTTTTTTTTTTGTCCAATGCCACCACATGTCCTTGTGGACTTTGTGGTCCTCCCTCCTGGGCATGGCAGGAGTGTAACCGACTTCTGAGGTTGGGACGCCCATGAGACGCAGTTACGTTGTCCCGGTGATATGAGTGGTGATATAGGAAGATGTAGTGCCAAGAGGACCCTTAAACCTAAATTCTACTAACCTACCCAGACCATGGTCACCGCGGGAATCCTCCCCTTCAGGGAAAATTCCCACTGTAGAGCCGGGAATCGATCCCGGAACCCACATGATTAGTAGTCGGAGACTCTGACCACTAGATCACGAGGTTGGTCGAGTCTGAAGCAATGCAGCCAAAACATCAACGTTCAAAATTAAGAGTGTCGCCACATAACTATAATAAATACCGTAAATTTAAATAATTCAGAGTTCACGTTCCACGCCAGTATGCACAGTTTCAAAATGAATTTTGTCCGTAAATTATAAAAAATTCTGAACTTGATGGAAGACATCACGTTGTGCTAGGAATATACTAAAGCATCAATTAATATACGTCAAGCACAACTATTTTATTGTATACAAGGCTAAATGTTTCGACCTTTCTAAACGGTCATCATCAGGCCTTCTAACAGATCGAGTCAACAGATGCTGTGTACATGTTGGGATGTTGTATCCGTTGTGGACCCGATGAGGAACGTATCTTAGATGTTGTTGCCAGGGAGGACGGAGCTCGTAAGTCTGGTTAAGACGGGGAGTCGGGCAGGTCGCACACACTCTCAATAATCCCCAAGTAGAATATATTGTATTTTTATTGTGCAAGTGTATGGAGTAACTGCATTTACAACTGAAATGTATCAGTGACAATTCTCGCCAGTGGACTCTTCATTACCGTTCGCACTCACTGACTGTCCAGCTTCGTACTGTGCTGCTGCTCAGACACAGTTCGAGCTACGCAGCAGACTGCTGCCGCAGAACAAAGCAGCTATTGTTACATGTGTTGCTCCACACATTACTCGCGCTGATACACTTAGCGAGTTATAAACAAAGCAGCTATTGTTACATGTCTTGCTGCACACACTTGTCTTGCGATACACTTAGCGAGACCAGTTATAAACAAAAAAGAAATGGAAGGAAATTATATTCCTCCCATCTAGGAAATGGTATGTAGTCAAGCACACCTGTGTCACTGAGGTGTATTTAATGACTATATGATGGAAAAAAATTCATGTTTCGGCCTGTACTGGCCATCTTCAGGTTGTCTTGGGGAACTTAAGAACTAGCTATATGCATGCGCGCGCATGTGGTGTAGAGATCTCTACATACCGGCACTATTAGCGAACCGGAGCGGAACAATTAGCTTAACAACCGAACCAAAACAGAAGTCGAATAAAACAATACGAAACAAACCAGATACAGATAATAAACAAAATACATGAATAATAGAAACCAGACAATAACGCTATTTATGGGGGGGTTCTCGCAGGTATGGAGCTGTAGTCGTGCGGAGGCCTGTTCTCTGTCCTTCTCCTTGAATGTGCT
>Ga0131853_10009390_pt1 | contig 17891 bp, 14 predicted proteins | sample TergutLab28metaG_FD_92764 | JGI IMG/M metagenome (GOLD analysis project Ga0131853, IMG submission 92764) | Labiotermes labralis P1 segment gut microbial communities from Petit-Saut dam, French Guiana - Lab288 P1 (version 2) (version 2) | ecosystem: Host-associated > Arthropoda: Insects >... | reverse complement strand
TAGCGGTGGTGGGCTGCATCCTTATTGGCCGATCAGCGACTGCCCACTGGAGTCCGCTGATGATCTGGCTGTAGCTAAGGCGCTGCTTGTCCAGTGGGGTCGGCTTGTTACCCAAGTTGCGCGAGGCCACGGCGCAGAGGCTGTGGACGGCGTGTATGACCTGGCCCGAGTGCCTCGGACGCCCGGCACCATCAACATGAAACCCGAAGTGATGACCATGACGACAGTTGAGGCGCTGGGTGATCGGCCCATTTCCTTAGATGAGGTTGCCGTAGCCTTGCGCGACCACGGGGTCGAAATACCGCTCGACGCGCAGACCAGCCCCAGCGAGATGATCCTGCCGCCCAGCGAGTGGCCCACCGTCTTCCGGTACTGCGGCCTGGCCCAGGAGATTGTCAAGGGCATCCCAACCGACAAGATGAGGCCCAACACCCACTCGTGGGGTGTGGCACAGGCTGTTCGGTTGACCGCCGCTCGACGCTTGGGTTGCCTGTCCGAGGAGGGCCTGTTGGCCGCTCAGGAGGCTTTGCAAGATCGGCTCGACAATAGACGAGCCGCTATAGGGCAGCACCGTACCAGCGAGGTGGCTGAGTTCTTCCAATGGGCTGTTGATCGAGTGGCCTGCATGGACGCCGAGCACCTGGCGGCTGAACATCCTTGCCAGTTGGTCAGGGCCGACGGCTCGGTCACCCTGTCCGATCAGCTGGTGGGTACGGGTGAGGTGGTCGAAGCCGGGTCCGTCACTGATGAGGCTGCGGTCTTGCATGAGCTGGCCCGGATGCGGGTTATTGCTGAGGCTAAGAGGCGGTTTACTCAGGAGGAGGCAGGCCCGCCGCCCGAGTTCGATGCGGGCACTTTGGCCGAGATGATGGCTCGCCCACCAGAGCCGCCTTACCGGGTTAAGGGCCTCATCCCGTCTGATGGGGCGACCCTGGTTACTGCCCAGTTCAAAACGGGCAAGACCACCTGGCTGCTCAATCTCGCCCGGTCACTGATTACCGGTGAGCCATTCCTGGGCCGGTTCGAGGTCGAGCGGATCAAGGACACTAGCAAGGTCGCGTTACTCAACTTCGAGGTCAACTGGGCCACCTTGTACCGGTGGGCAGTCAAAATAGGAGTGCCCATCGACCGCTTATTCATCGTCAACCTGCGGGGGCAAACCAACCCCTTCGCCCACCGAGACCATCGACTGGCGCTTGCGGCCCGGCTCCGGAAGGAGGGCGTAGAGTCACTGCTGGTTGACCCGTTTGGCAAGGCATACCCCAGCACTGACCAGAACAGTGCGGGGGAGGTCGGGGCCTGGCTGGCTCGGCTGGACACCTTCACCCGCACCGAGGTCGGTGCCCGTGATCTGGTGTTGACCACGCACGCTGGCTGGAATGGCGAGCGTGTCCGTGGGTCCACGGCCCTGGTTGATTGGGGCGACTCGTTGGTGACGCTAACCCGGGGCACCAGCGCTAACGATGAGACCCGGTACATGAGCGCCCTTGGGCGTGATGTTGAGATGGCCGAGGACGCACTGCGGTTCGATCCCATCACCATGCGCCTGGAGTTGACCGGTGAAGGCAGTAAATCAAAGGCCACCGCCGAACAACGGGCCGAGGAGGCTATGCCCCTGGTACTTGCCTACATCAAGGACAACCCCGGATGCAGCCGTGACCAGATCGAAAAGGGAGTTCCGGGCGCCAACACTGCGATTCGGGCCGCACGAGACCGTCTGGTCGCAACCGGCCAAGTACACGACGGGCGGGGTACTGGGCGCAGCGGCGGATACGCCTACACCGTCGCCAACGGCACGCTCCCAGCAACCTCGCCCCACCTCGCCTGACTTCGCCCGGGACGAAGCTCCAACCTCGCCCACCTCGTCCTAAAAGGGCGAGGTTGGAATAGGCGAAATCACAAACCAACCTCACCCATACTCTGATGGGCTGTTGCCGTTAGCAATCGAATGGGGGTTGACGGCGCCGCCCCCTTGCCGTCGGCGCCGCCCAGCATGGGTAGCGGGGCCTCGCCCAAGCCTGCTGGGCCGGGCTTGTCCGGGGAGGGTATTCCCCGGTATCTCCGAGCGCCTCTGGGGCCAGGGCCGGTATTCGGGTGGGGTGCTGGCCTCTCGTGCCCTCGGAGATACCTTCCTTGACCTCGGCGGGCTGGGACCCATTCCGGAGGGGCGTCAGGGTTGTGTTTTGCCGTGCCCACGGTGGCGGCTCTTGTTTGTGGTGCTGGTTATCGAGTGAATAAGCGGAAGGCCAGGTCAGCCCAGGGGCAGCCCCCGCCGACCAGCAATCCCGATGAAGCCCGCCCTAGATGCTGGCGGCTCATCACACAGACTCAAAGAAGTGAGGAATCACATGGCTAACGACCAGACCCTAACCGCCACCGCTGAGCCGCAACCCACCGGGCTTGATCTGCTGGCGACGCTATGGCGCCCCGGTGAGGCTGTGCCGATCTGGATCAAGCAGCCCGGTGGGCGACTCCTGCCGGTAGAGGCAGGCCAGCGGCTCGACGAGGTGTTAGCCACCGCCGTGACCGATCACGCAGGCAGGTTGGGGGTGTTTCATGGGGTCAATCCGGTGACCTCCGACGGGCGCATCATCCGACTGGCCGCGCTCTGGGCGGCATTGAATATCAGGCCCGGCGCGCTAGACGAACCCATAGACGCCTGGACGGTAGCCGCGAGGCTATCCGACATGCTGGATGCGACCCCGGCCTTTGTCATCGACACCGGCGACGCCATCTACCCGTACTGGCCCATCCACCACTACCCGCTACGCACTTCTCAGGAGCGAGGCCGGGCATCCGCCGTCCTGGCCCGCTGGGGACGCCTGGTTGCTCAGGCTGCCCGCGACCACGACATTGACGCCGAACGGCTGGACAACGTGTACGACCTGACCCGCGCGCTACCTATACCCGCCAATCCGGCAGCCATCCAGGGACAAGGCGGACGCTCCATCACCGCCATCAAGGTGTTCGCCACACTCAACAAGTACGGTGAATCGGAACTACCTGGTGACCGGCGCCTCACCCTCGATCCAGTGGTATCTCAGTATGGCCGATGGCACCCTGACCCCTGCCACTGCGGGGCCTTGCAGGCAATCCTGGCCAACATCATGCGCGGGTCGCCCCTCCCTGGGATGAGTCGCCACTACTGGGCCGGACGCCATGCCCTCCGACTAGCAGTAGCCCGCCGCGTCGGCTGCATTAGTGAACGGGGACTGGACGAAGCCGAACCAGTGCTGCAAGCCCGCCTATACGAACTCCGCGCCCACGAAAGCCCTCTACGACCAGACGAGGCCACTGAACTGCTCCACTGGGCGCTAGACACCGTGTCCCGCTGGTCCAACGAGCGCGTAGCCGAGGAACACCACTGCATCACCGGATAGAGCGCCGGAATAGCCAAGACACGAGAGATCGGGGCCTGCTGAATCAGCACCTCTAGCTGCGCTTAGTCGGGAAGGGCATCCTCTGGGGTTTACTGAAACCACTGGGGCGAGTGCCCCTGGGGCTTATGGATACAGAGCAGGTCGGTTGCCGTTGCGGTCGTTCCACCCCGTGATGCAGCCATCCACCCAATCCTCATTCGACCAGTCGGCGACTCGCTGGGGGTTTCCGTAAGCTAGCGCCGCCCTTGTCTGACCAGCCCTGAATGTTGTACAAACATCGGAGCGGCCTTGCCTGCTAGCACCTGCAGCCCGTTGGCCTTGACTACGCCAGCCTGACTCATAGCCTTGTTGAAACGAGAATGAAGATGCGGCAGGGGCTCCTGTTCCATCTCCGCAGCCGACCGCCACGAGCGCGAGAACGGCTCCCAGAGTGAGGGTTATTGCGCGCTTCGGGAGGTATTGCATGACTACTCCTTAGGGATCAGGTGGGGTTGGATTGCTTCGTTGGGGCACTGCTCAGTGCTGACGATGCGATATTTGTCATTGCTTGCCGGGCTTGTGCTGTTAGGAGCTCCGCTCGGAGCTCCTCTGGAATCTCCACTACGAGCAGTTCGATACCGAACTGGTTGGCTGCATCCGCGATCCAGCCCGTGATCGAGTCGCGGGCTTCCTGGCTGGCGAAGGCGATGATGGCTCGTGACTCGGCGAACTCAGGCTGCTGGCGCAGCAGAGCCAACTTCAGGATGTCCTTGGCGACCTTGTTGCGCTGGCCGGGCTTCAGCGCGCCCTGTCTGGCGTATACCTCGACCAGCAGACGGTCGTCGGCGGAGCGCGCATCAACCTGGACGGTGGCGGCACCTACTAAGATGCGCTTGCTGGCGGCAAGGTCGGGGACCAGTTGCGAGGCCAGCGTCTCGATGATCGCGGCCTCAGCGTCACGCTGCGGCTGAGAGTCGCTGGCGGGCTTGGCCGTATCAGCGGGCTGCGTCGGGATGGCGGGGGTCATCGGCACTCCTTGTGTCGATGGCGAGTCTACAGGAACACATAAGTACCTGGTACTGATGGGGGCCGGTACCGCAATCTGGACAGGTGGTTGTTCCACTTAGAGTCCGGGTTGGTGGCGCCCTGCGTGATTTGCGGCTTGCGCGACGTCAAACCCAGGAAGGGACAGCGGAGGCACTGGGCGTAACTGCTAGGTATTACGCGGGCGTTGAACGCGGTGAGCGGAACCTAACCCTCGACACCCTGGAGCGGCTAGCCGACGATCTTGGTGTCCCTGTTGAGGTTGTGCTCGGCTCCCGCAGCCAAGCCTGAACCGCTCGCAGAGGACTCAGCCAGGAAGCACTGGCCTACCAGGCTGGGCTGACCAAGAACCAGGTCCACCTGATCGAGCAGGGACGCACCTCTGGCCGGGCAAAGATGGAAGGGCCGTCCAATCCCCGCATGTCATCGCTGGCGGGCATCGCCCGGGTGTTCGGGATGAAGGCATCCGAACTGTTGGACGCGGCGGGGCTGTAGGTGCCGCTGAGTCAGGGCTGAGGTGGGGCTTCGTCAGGACGCAGGAACGGAGGTCGCTACGTCCCGGGCGAAGGCGAAGATCCTGTCTACCTCGGTGATCCAGAACCTCAACTTGTTCAGTTCAGAGGTCTCACTGGGCAGGCGCTTGAGGTCGATTGCAAGATCGTAGAATCCGGAACTTGGTGTGCCTGTTGTCTTGCTAACAACGAGGGCAGAGATCATTGCTCCGGTCTCGTCCAGATGCTTCAGGGTCACGTCCCTGAGCAAGGCATTCAGCAAGGGCATTTCGTGGTCGAGGTCGAGCGCATCGATGCTCGGCGTCGCTGCGATAGCCGCCGTGACCTCTCCGTAGCGGACGGTTGCCTCAGGGCCTAGGTGCATTTGCCGTACCAGGAACTCATCGACTACTGCGAACATGGCGTCTCGTTCCTGCTTGTTGCGTCCATACCACATAGCCCCATGCTAGCCGCAACCGGGTTCCGGTCGGACCTGCGAGCGCCCTCAGGGGCATGCCCCAGACGGGCTGATGTGGGTCAGTCCGTGTAGGTGTAAGCCTCAACTCAGTAGCCAATCTGGCGGCTGACCTGCGGGTACCTTGCCAGGGCTTCCAAGGCATACCCGAAGGTACAGGCGAGGCATTCGGGAGTCACCGTGGAGTCACTGGCCACCCTGAGCGACCGCCCGCAAGCCGACCGGTGAAACGGCAAAACCCGCGAAGATAAGCAGAGAACCAGGAGCGACGTTGGGCATGCAAGCACGGTTGTCCACAGCTGAACTAACCGCTTTGGCTGAGTTATCCACAGGACGAATCACAGCGATGTGGTTTCGCCGCTGGCACTCAACCCAGGAGAGTGCTAATAATGGTGACTATGGTCATAGCAGTGGCCACAGCTGACCCAATCCTGGGTCGGCCGGATTAGCAAAGGCCTCGGCCAGAGCGAGTCTGGACCGAGGCCTTCGTTGCTAATTGGCGTTTGCATCGTAGACCACAGGCGGCTCGACCGGCGACTCATGTCGTCGGTCGGTCGCCGCTGTGTTCAACCCCTCGTCTCTTGCTGGCGCTCGAGAGCCGCCTCCCGGCGGAGATTGGGGTGATAGTCCATGTCCACCTACCCAACCCTCGAACAGCTCCTCGAGTCCGCACGCAAGCGGATCGAAGTCGAGCCCGCCGAGCTAGACGAGGCCAGGAAGCGCCGGGATGCGATTAAGGCAGCGCTTCTGGAGGAGTTCCCCGACTCACGCCTGTACGTCAACGGATCGTTGGCGCACGGCGACGCCCTAACCCCACTCACGGATGTCGACCTCGGCGTGGTGGTGCTTGACCTTGACAACGAGTTCGGTCCAGGGAAGAAAGGACCGCGATCTCTGCAGGATCGTGCTGCCGAGGCGATCAGAGCCGAACTGAAGAGCGAGTATGGCGATCTCCGTGTCATCGTCAAAGGTGAGAAGCGCGCAGTTAAGGTGCGCTTTAATGACGCTGTTCGTGAAGGGTGGGACGATTTCCATGCCGACGTGATAGTTGCCATCGACAATCCTAACGACGACGGCCTTTACATCCCGCGGTTCCACATGTGGGACCGATCGCATCCCGAAGCGCATACACAGCTAGTGCTGGAGGCAAACGACGTCACCGAAAACTGCTACGCGCGAACAGTCCGGCTCATCAAACACTGGAACCGCCGTTGGGATGAGCCGCCGTTGTTCACGTGGTTAATCAAGGTGTTGGCCTTTGAGGCCATCACCGAGCCTGGCCCGCTAATGCGACTGCTTACAGAGTGGTTCGGATACGCCGCGATGACTATCGTGACTGGGCCGGTTCCTGACCCAGTTGGTGTCGGCCCCGACCTTAACCCGTCGATTGCTCGTGAAGTTGCTGTCCGTCGTCTTCGCAATGCGTATGACGGCCTGGTGGAGGCGACGAAGCTGGAGGCCGCCGGCTATCCGGCGTTGGCTCATGCGAAACTTGCCCAAGTGTTTCGCGACCCTGAGATGCTTTCAGGCCCCTCACATGAGGATTTATACCAGGAGCAGTTGCGACGTCAACGAGCAACTGTCGCCACGGTTAGTGTGGCGTCCAGGGCGACCACCCCGCCGGTCCGCTCATGGTCGTGGATCTGATGGTTATGCGCAACCCATTGCCGTATCAGGGCTCGCGCCTAGCAGCCTGGTACGGAGCCGACCCTGTCTGGCGAGGACCTATGGAGGCGCGAGCGTTCCGAGAGTTCCAGGGGCAGATCACACGTCACGTTGCGGCCGACAGTCTCACTTACTCCATCCCAGAGTTTGGGATTCCCGGAGGGCCCAAGGGCGTTTCAATCACCATCAGGTTCGACCGCTACGGCCAACCTCGTCACTTCGGCCTGCCAGCCCGTGATATGCCAACGGTGACGTGCAGGCCCGAGGTTGCGTCGCCCCACCGGAACCCCGACGGCTCAATGTGTTTGTGGTTTCCGGCCGACCCGCCAGATAAACGCTGGCAGAGCGAGCAAGGCCTCGACTGTCTAGTGGGGATCGTCGCAAACCACCTGTTCGCCGAGTACCACTGGGCCAAGACCGGCGGTCATAATGGAGGAGAGTGGCTACTAGACGAAGCCTGTCACGGGTTCCCAGAGGAGGAACGACATGCACGCCGCAATCGCCGCCGCTGAGCGAGCCGGGGCTCAGTGGGCAAAATCCGACCTGATCGCCATCGGCAGCATCGCCGCGAGCCTCCTGATCGCTATTGCAGGTTACGCCGTTCAGCAGACGCTTCAACGCAGGGCGACACGCCATGCTACATATGCCGAGGCGCTGCGTGCTACAGAGGACTACATGGAAGTCCCGTACCGAATCCTGCGGCGCGCGGACGACGGCCCAGCCCGCCTGACGTTAACTGAAAGTATCAGCGACATCCAGTCACGAATCGCGTATCACCAAGCGCTGCTCGACCTCCACGCACCCAAGGCAGTAAGTGATGGGTATCGCCGCTTAGTCTCAGCGGCTCGTCAAACGGCAGGTCCAGCGATGCATTCAGCATGGACGAATCCACCCATCACTGATGGAAACTCGGTCAGTCTGGGCGAGAAGCCATTCGATCGAACGGAATATGACAGCACAAGGGAAGAAGCAGTCAGCATCATGTGCCAAGGCTGGTTGCTCCGACTCTTGGCTGGTCCGACTCGCCGCAAACGGAGTACCTCTGGAAGTTCGGGAGTCACCGTGGAGTCACCGACGCTTCGCAGCGAAGTAGTGTAAGCCTTCACCGGATACGGCAAAAGCCCCGGAATGACGCGGGTTTTGGGTGGTGGCTCCGACCGGTGTCGATCCGGTGACCTCACGATTTTCAGTCGTGCGCTCTACCAACTGAGCTACAGAGCCTTGACGCAAACGCCCGGTTCCCGTTGCCGGTACCGGGCATCTCGTCTTGCTGATGGCCTAAACCATCTGCGCGACCCTGACGGGACTCGAACCCGCGACCTCCGCCGTGACAGGGCGGCACGCTAACCAACTGCGCTACAGGGCCTTAACTGCTCCGTCGCCTGCGCAACGGGGCTACGGAATTCTACACCATCGCAGCCAGGCCCGGCAAACCGTTTCCGACCAGCGGTGATGCAGTGTCGCAGGCGAGACATTGATCGCTCGTACCTCGTGTTCCTCGCGCTGCGCGCTCGTCACCGAGCCACCTTGCTCGGGTCTCAAACGAACAAGTTCGCTCAGACTCTCGCTGCGGTATAGCGGGCCGTGCCCGCTCACAAATGAAATCGGCCCCGTCTCGCGAGCAAGCCCGCAGACAGAGCCTCAATCATTTGTACCCCGTACGGGATTCGAACCCGTGCTACCGGCGTGAAAGGCCGGCGTCCTAGGCCGCTAGACGAACGGGGCGTGCCGTTAAGACCAGAAGAGTCTACCTGGGTGATGATAGTGCTTGTGTTCCTCTACTCGCGAGTCGAATTCGAAGAGGCCGTCGCCGACGCCCTCGACCTGGTGCCTCCTGAGCTGACCGCGCTGATGGACAACGTCGTCGTGCTAGTCGAGGATGACGCCCCAGCCGAGGATCCAGAACTTCTCGGCGTCTACGAGGGGGTTCCGCTCACCGAGCGTGACCTGCACTGGGCCGCCGGGGCGCTGCCCGACCGCATCACCATCTTCCGTAACCCCATCATGGCGTTCTGTGCCGAGATCGATGGCGAGGCCGACGAATGCGGCGCCGAGGGCTGTGAGTGTGAGCCGGATGCTGACCCCGAGCCTCGACCGTTTACCGAAGCCGCCGCCCGTGCCCGGTTCGAGGAGATACTCCGCGACGAAATCAGTGTCACGGTCATTCACGAGATCGCTCACCATTTCGGCATCGACGATGAACGCCTGCACGAACTGGGCTGGGCTTAGATCCTGCACTCTTAAAGCGGCGCAAAGTGAAGCGACTCTCGCTCCGCGTGTTTGCCACATGCCACATATTGTGGCATAATGGCGGTTATGGCAATCACCACGCTAGCGCCAATTGCTCCTCCGCAGACCCGCGCTGCTGCGGTCCGGATGGAAGTCTGCGCTGAGGCTGGCCGTCGCGGAGTCACTCAACTCATGCTGGCGGAGTTGATGGGCATGTCTCGCCAAGCGGTAGGTGGCAGGTGGACAGGTCGTTCGCCTTGGACCATTGACGAGGTGGACAGCCTGGAGATGATCTTTGGTTTGGCGCCCGGCACTTTGATGGCTCGCGCCGTCGTCGCGATGTATCCCGAGAAGGCGATGGTCCCTGCGCTGGTTGGCGGAGGCCATCTGCCCTTGTACCCCGGCAGGGATTCGAACCCTGGACCTACGGATTAAAAGTCCGCAGCTCTAACCGCTGAGCTACCGAGGCGTGTGTGTAGGTGTAGATAAGCCTAGAGCAAGATGAGCCGCTTAGGTGGCTAGGCAGCGGTGGTGGTGGTTTCGACAAGCTCAGCCACCGGGCTGGTTGGGAGGTTAGGCGGGTGAGGCGGTGGATTCGCGGACGATTAACTCGGTGGTCAGGTTGATCCGAGTGGTCACCGGTTTGCGGCCCGCTGCCAGGTCAAGTAGCAGCTCTGTGGCCATCATCGCCATCGCGGGCAGCTTCTGCGTCACCGTGGTCAGCATGGGAGAAACCCAGGTGGCCTCGGGCACATCGTCGTAGCCCACGATCGAAAGATCCTCTGGAACGCGGATGCCCAACTCGTTTGCCGCTCGCAACACTCCCAACGCCTGTACGTCCGCCCCGGCAAAGATTGCCGTCGGGCGTTTGCTGGCGGGCAGCGTCAGTAAGTCATGACCAGCGCTGTAGCCTGTGCCCACGAAGAAGTTACCTGGCCGGAACAGCTCGGGCCGATACGCCAGCCCGGCCTCGGCATGGGCGCTGCGGAAGCCATCTAGCCGCGCGCGCATGGTCAGCATGTTCTCTGGCCCGCCGACCAAGCCGATGCGCCGATGCCCCAGGCCGATCAGGTGCCGGGCGGCCAGCAGGCCACCATTCCAGTTATCCGAGCCAACCGAGGCGACATCCGTCGGTGGCTCGCCATCCGTATCGATCACCACTACGGGAACGTTGCGCCGCTTCAGGCGTTCGAACTGATGTGCCTCCAGGTGCGAGGAGACCATCAGGGCACCTAGCGGCGGACGCGCGAGCGCGGTATCTACCCACGAGTCGGAGGGGACAGACAGGCCGCCTAGCTCGGTCAGGATCACCGACACCTGGTGCTGGGCCGCCGTTGAGAGTACGCCATTGATTAGTTCGGTGGCCCAAGGTGAACCGATGCGGTGAAACACCAGATCGATCAGCCCAGTTTCCGATTTGCCCCCCACGGTGGTGGCTCGACGACGCTGGTAGCCAGCCGTGGCCAGTGCCGCCTCAATGCGGGAGCGGGTGCCCTCGGCCACATCGGCCCGTCCGTTTATCACCTTGGAGACGGTTGGGGCAGAAACGCCGACGGCACGGGCGATCTCAGCGATAGTTGGTCCCTGGGACATCACCCCTCCTTTGGCGTATCGGGTCGGGCAACTTTCGGACAGCAGCGAAAATTTTCCGAAACTTTCCGAACGAGACCAGGCTAACGTGTGCCGCGCGGTGAACAAAACCCCTGTCCGCATCTGATCGGTTCGCGTGTCGTTATCGGCTCGTTACCTAGCGTTTCGCAGGACCAGGCTGGGCGCGCCCGAGGTCAATTTGGCGACGGTTTTTCGTTCGAAATCGGCCAGGTGACTTTCGGAGCCGCTTTGAGGGGTTACCGTTTCTCTCGAAAGGATCGCCAGCGCGATCGCAAGTTGCGGAAAACGTTGTCAAAGATTCCCAGCCGCGATCATGTACACGGGCAGCGATGCCCAGACTGGAGTGCTTAGGTGGCGCAACAAGCCATACCAGCCCCGACGGGAGCCGGTGGGGTCAGCATCGACCTCATCGACAATCACCTGTCGGGTCAGGATCTACGACAGACTAGGAACACGTGGCGTAGAGCCTTCCGCCGTGACTGGCGGCTCTACACCCTGGCAGCCTTGCCGCTGCTGCACCTAGCCCTGTTCGCATACGTGCCGATGTTCGGCATCATCATCGCCTTCAGGCGCTTTAGCCCAGGCGGCCCACTGATCGGCACCGAGTGGGTGGGCCTACGGTTCTTCGAGCTGGCGTTCAGTTCCGCGGAATTCTGGTCTGTGTTCTGGAATACGGTGGTGCTTGGTGGCCTGTGGTTCGTCATCGGCTTCCCGCTACCGATCATCCTGGCCCTGTGCCTAAACGAAGTGCGCAACCGCAAGTTCAAGCGGACCGTGCAGACCATCACCTACCTGCCGCACTTCTTGTCAATCGTGATCGTCTCCGGTCTGATTCTTCAACTCATGCGCCGCGACGGCCCGATCAACGCGGTCATCGGCACCGTGGCTGGCTGGTTCGGCGGAGAGTGGTCACCCCACATCTTCATGCAAGATCCGACCTGGTTTAGACCCATCTGGATTATCTCGGAAGCCTGGCAGACGGTGGGCTGGGGCACCATCCTCTATCTGGCCGCGCTCACCACGGTTGACGATCAGCTATACGAGGCCGCCCGCATTGACGGCGCCTCCCGGTGGCGCCAAACCTGGCATGTGACGCTGCCCGGCATCCGCCCCACCATCGTGGTGCTTATGGTGCTGAACATCGGCACGTTCATGGCGGTGGGCTTCGAGAAGGTGATGCTGTTGCAGAACCCGGCCGTCACCGCAGTCTCCGACGTAGTTTCCACCTTCCTGTTCAGGGTGGGTGTTCAAGCTGGACAGTTCTCGTTGGGTACCGCCATCGGCCTGTTCCAGTCGTTGATCGGCCTGTTCCTAATCATCTCTGCGAACACCGTTTCGCGTAAGCTAATGGGGAGTTCACTGTGGTGATGGAAACCTCCGCGCCGGACATTGGCGCGATCCGAAATTCGCTGACTCAGGTCAAGGACACCCCTGGAGCCAAGACCTTCCGGTGGCTGAACTACTTCGGTTTGACGCTGCTGTGCTTCGTCACGTTGTATCCCTTCGTCAACCTGATCGCCCAGGCGTTCTCCTCCGATGCGGCCATCCGCACCGGGCAGGTACAGCTGTGGCCGGTGGGTTTCAACCTGACCACCTTCCAGGGTGTGTTGACGCACGGCCTGTTCTGGCGCAACTACGCCAACACGCTGCTGTACACGATCATCCACGTGACCGTCGCCATGTTCTTGACGACAACCTTTGCTTACGTGATTAGTCGCACTCAGCTCAAGGGGCGCAACGCGTTCATCGGCCTGGCCGTGTTCACGATGTTCTTCGGCGGTGGCATGGTGCCGAGCTTCGTGGTGATCGGCTTCTGGTACGGCCTACGGGACACCATCTGGGCCGTAACCATCCCTGGCGCACTCAGCGTATTCAACCTGCTGGTGATGAAGTCGTTCTTCGAGAACTTCCCCAAGGAGCTTGAGGAGGCCGCCGCCATTGACGGCCTCACCCAGTACAGCGTATTTACCAGGATCGTGCTGCCGCTCTCCAAGGCCGTGCTGGCCACCATGACCCTGTTCTACTCGGTGGCCATGTGGAATGCCTGGTTCGGTTCCATGATGTTCCTGCGAGATCGCAACATGATGCCCGTGATGATGTATCTGCGGAATCTCATCGCTGGCGCACTGGCCCCCACCGAAGTCGGGGACCTGCAAGATCAAGCCCAGATCGGGGCCAACATCCAGGCGGTAACCATGCTGCTGACGGTGTTGCCCATCATCTGTGCGTACCCCTTCGTCCAAAAATACTTCGTGTCTGGCGTAATGCTGGGCTCGGTCAAGGGCTAACCCAGCCCGATCGTCAAACACGACGAACCCAACGAAAGCCGCCCAACCCCGGACGGCCCATCGAAAAGAGAGAGAAACCTTCATGAGAATCAAGAAGAAGGCAGCGGCGATTATCGCTGCTGGCATCACGGTTGCCATGCTGGCTGGCGCCTGCGGCAACGGTGACGACAACGGCGAGGCCGGCCCGGCCACCACTCCCACCGATGCCGCCACGAACGGCAACGGTGGCGAAACGGGCAACGGCGGCGAGGTCACCCCCACCGCTGGTGTCTGCGGCGACCTTGACATCGACCCGGCCCAGATGGTCGGCGCCATGCCCGACTTCATCGCCGGTGAGCGGTTCGTTTCGCCGGCAGGCATCACCATCCCGATGCTGTACCGCGTCCACATGGGTTACCCCATCGACGAGTGGAATGCGGACTGGAACATCCTCGTTGCGATGGAGGAGCGGAACAACGTTCACTTTGACCGCACCGACATCCTGTTCGACGACTGGGATGGCGTTCGCAACATGGAGATCGCCGCCGGTATGTTCCCCTACTTCATCCCCGTAGTTTGGGGTGGCCAGGAGACTGGCTGGGTCGGTGACGGCAACCTGCTGCCGATGGATGTCTACCTGGCCTGTATGCCGAACGCGCGTCACGCCATCTCCACCTGGCCCGGCATCGAGGCCGAGCTGGAGCTGCGCCGCAACGCCGACGGTCACATCTACAACCTCGGTTCGTTCCGTGAGTCGCCGAACATCGAGCAGTCATGGGCCATCAACGTTGACCTCTTTGAAGAGGCCGGCGCTCCCACCTCGTGGAACACCTACGCCGAGCTGCTCGACGCCATGCGTCTGGTTCGCGACAACACCGACGTCGAGTACGTACTCTCCGAGCGCTGGGGTTCTGGTGACTCCGGTATCCTCGGCGCCACGCTGAACGTGGTCGGCCCGAACTTCGGCACCAACGGTGGCTGGAACCGCAACGTCACCATCTTCGACTGGGACAGCGACCAGTTCGTTTCTAAGATTTCGCAGCCGGGCTACCGCGCGATGATCGAACTGTTCGCCACGATGGTCGAAGAAGGCCTGCTTGACCCCGAGCTGACCCAGACCGATGACCAGGCCATCTCGAAGTTCGTCAATGGCCGTTCCGCGATGATTATGACCAACTCGGGTACCGAGCTGTCCGCCATGCAGCTGCTGGCTGGCGACCTCGGCATCGAGATGAACATGGAAATGGTGGTTCTGCCCGCCGGTACCCTCGGTCACTACGTGGCCGGTGGTCAGTTGGGTCCGGGCTTCGTACTCAACTCCGACATTCGCACCTCGCCGTACTTCGTCGCCGCCTTGCAGTTCCTTGACTGGCTGTACTTCTCCGACGAGGGTCTACAGTTTGTGTTGTGGGGCGTTGAAGGCATGACCTTCCAGTACGACGCCGATGGCTTCCCGGAGATTCTGCCCGCTTTGGTGCAGGCTGAGGAAGCTCGTGTCGCCGAGGCCGATGACGAAGAGGTGAGCGTCCGTGGCACCACCGCCATCTTCCAGCAGGACTTCGGCCTGCGTGACGGTGTTTGGATGCAGTCCTGGGGCGGCACCGACGCCAACATCCTGTCGGCCCTGCCCCCGTCGTCGCAGAACAACGCGCGGGCGTGGCGTCAGCAGACGGTTGAGGTGAAGTCGATTCTTCCGCTCGACCCGGCTGCTCCGCGTACCACCGAGGAAGACGAGGAGTGGAGCCTGATTAACGCTGGCGCCCAGTCCGCCATCGAGACCGGTGTTGTGCAGTTCGTACTCGGCGTGCGCCCGATGTCCGACTTCGACGCCTGGGTTGCCGAGGTTGCCGCCGCTGGCGCCGACCGCATGGCCGCCATTCAGAACGAGGCCCTCGCCCGCCACCGCGCTGGCTGAGCCTCCTAGCAATACCTGAGTAGTACCGGTTGCGGCCCGCCAGCGAACGCTGGCGGGCCGCAACCTTACCCCGCGCCAAACAGGAAGTCGCTTTTATGAACCCCGTTGTAGTTCCCGCCGCTCCCATCGGCACCCTCACCGATGCCTGGCGCAAGGTGGTGGGCACCGGTCAGATGGTGCTTGCGCTGCGCCGCGACTACCAGGATTCCCTGGCCATCGTCCAAGAGCAGATCGGGTTTGAGCATATTCGCGGGCATGGGTTGTTCCACGACTGGCTGGCCATTCACCGTACGTACGACGTGGCCGGGTTCGCGGGCACACGCTACTCATGGACATATCTCGACCAGGTAATCGACGCCTACCTGGAACTGGGCATCAAGCCCTTCCTGGAGCTGGGTTTCATGCCCAAAGACCTCGCCTCTGGTGAACAGACCATCTTCTGGTGGGAGGGCAACATCACCCCGCCTGCCGATTACGCGGCGTGGAATGCGCTGGTGCGGGCCACGCTCACGCACCTGATCGACCGGTACGGGCGCGAGGAGGTGCGGCAATGGCCGGTAGAGGTGTGGAACGAACCGTCGCTGCCAACCTTCTGGCAGGACGCGGACATGGCGGAATACTTCCGCCTGTATGACGAGACGGCACGCACGGTCAAGGAGGTGGACGCCGATCTGCTCGTGGGCGGCCCCGCCACCGCGCCGCAGGCCGACGACTGGTATCTGCCGTTCGCGGAACACACCGACCGCTCCGGCGCCCCCGTTGACTTCTTCTCCTTTCACGCCTACGCCACCGGTCCGGCCCAACATGTGCCGTTTGGCACCTACCAGACCATGCACGGTCAAGGTTCGCTGCTGGAGCAGTTCGGTCGCCCCCGCCGCCTCCTGGGCGATCACCGGTTGGCATCCGTGCCGCATCACATAACCGAGTTCAACACCTCGTATCGCCCCGATAACCCCGTGCACGACACCGCCTACAACGCCGCATACCTGGCGCCAACGCTGGCCGGGGGCGGCGACCTGGTCGATTCGTTCTCCTACTGGACGTTCTGCGACATGTTTGAGGAGGTGGGTGTGCCCACCGCAATCTTCCACGGCGGCTTTGGGTTGCTGACTCACCGGCAGATCAAGAAGCCCACCTTCCATCTGTACGCCTTCATGGCCCGGCTTGGCCCCCAGGTGTTAGCTCGCGGTGCCGACCACCTTGTCACCCGCGACTCGACCACCGGTCGCATCGCGGTGCTGGCCTGGCAGCCCGCCGGAGGCACCGACGACCTAGCCGAACCCGCCGCGCACACGGTGCACTTGTCAATCCCTATGGTTTCGACACGGCCGCAAGCGGCCTACCCAACCACCCGAGGGGGATCGGTTTACTGTCATCGCAGTCGGGTGAACAATGAGGCCGGCAACGCGTTCACCGCCTGGCAGCAGATGGGCCGCCCCGTCTCGCCCACCAACCGGCAGCTAGAGCTGCTTTACGACGCAGCCGAGCCAACCGTCACGCACTGGGCCGCACCCGTGGAACCAGGCGACTCCCCCGACGGTATCGGACGCATAGACTTGCGCCTTGACCTCGCCCAACACGAGGTGACCCTCGTGGAGATCGACCCCGTTCGCGACGAGACTCCGCCCTGGCTGGACGACTCCCGCATCATCGGCCGATAGCCTTAACCCACCATGACTATTCCAGACCTCGATCGGCCGACGCCGCCACCGCCTGCCGACAAGACGCCGAAGATGTTCGGCGACGGTCCCATCTCCGTGTTCAGCAACGGCATCTACCGCTTCTTGATGATTACGCTGATGATGATCGCGGCCTGCCTGCCCACGCTGTTGTTGCTGATGTGGCCCGCTGGCATTCCCGAGGATGCGCCCCCCGCGATCATGATGCCCGCCTTGATGGTGTTGTTCTGTATCCCGCTGGGACCGGCGCTATCGGCTGGGCTGTATGCGATGCGCGCCGCCAGCACCGATGAGGGGCTGACCCCGGTGCGATCATTCTGGCGCGGATACCGGCTGAACTGGCTCGCCGCGCTAAAGGTGTGGGTGCCGCCGCTATTGCTGCTCGCGGTCATCGCCACCACCATCACGCACTCCGAACTGGCTGGGCTTGGCCCGATGTACATCGGCACGCTTACCTTCGTCGCCGCGCTGTTGCTGGTTTGGGCGCATCACGCCCTCGCGCTGACCACGTTCTTCACCTTCCGTTATAGCGATGTGTATCGCCTGGCGATGTATTGCCTGATGACGCAGTGGCGGGCCACTACCGGCGTGTTGGCGATTGCGGTGTTGCTTGGCCTAGCGGTGTACAACTTCCCGGTGCTGGCCGCCGTACTTGGTGGGGTATGGGTGTGGTTCTGGTGGCGCAACATTCAAAAAATGCTGCTCCACATCCAAGACCGCTTCACCATCCCGGCTGACACTCCTGCCTCGGGTAGTTGAGCAGACCCTTCGAAACCGCTTGACGTATGGCTGGTGGTTTCGACAGGCGGGGCCACCGGGCGCGTTGCTACGTTAGCCAGCCGCGTTTGCGGGCCTCGGTTACGGCGCCGGTGCGGTCGTCAACGCCCAGCTTAGTGAAGGTGCGCAGCAGGTGGGTTTTGACGGTGGCCTCGCTGATGAACAGCTCCTTGGCCACATCGGCATTTGTCTTACCCTCCGCGACCAGGGCCAGCACCTCGGCCTCGCGGTCGGTGAGCCGTTCGGCGCTGGTGCGCATTGAGCCAACCAGGCGGGTGGCCACCGAGGGGGTGAGTACCGTTTGCCCCGTGGCCGCCGACCGCACGCCATGCACCAGTTCATCGCGGGGGGTGTCTTTGAGCAGGTAGCCCGTGGCCCC
>Ga0131853_10009389_pt1 | contig 17894 bp, 13 predicted proteins | sample TergutLab28metaG_FD_92764 | JGI IMG/M metagenome (GOLD analysis project Ga0131853, IMG submission 92764) | Labiotermes labralis P1 segment gut microbial communities from Petit-Saut dam, French Guiana - Lab288 P1 (version 2) (version 2) | ecosystem: Host-associated > Arthropoda: Insects >... | reverse complement strand
GCCCAGGAATAGGGCCGAAACATGTTGTAAACCTTACAGTAATCAACCAATAAAATAGTTATGTTTGACGGTAAGTGCCACGCAATATATTGCCATACTAATTTAAATTAACTTTTCTATGTGGGCACTAAACATTTCCACTTAATGTTTATTTGAACTGAAATATCTCTGATTTATTTGCAGGACAGTGCAGATTACTTCATTATTTTATTATCTCCGGTTCATTATATATAAACGCAAATTGTCAAACACGCGCAAAGATTTAAAGGGCCGTCGCGGAGAAAATTCGTGAGTTGAGCACGAAGACTGAATTAAAGGTCCGTAGGATAAAGGTTAATATAGATGGAGGCGTACTTTGTTGTTCGTTGAGGTACTAGGTACTTCGAAGTAACCCCCACGTAGCCATCTGGAATACATTAATGAAACACCGGTTGAGGAGGCATTTTGCATACTGCAGTCTAAGAATGTGAATGTTAAACCACTGATCTAATGAGTAGGGTGCCCGCAATGCACAAACATGTTTAGACTTGTTGTGACGTGCAAACTTCAAGCTGAAGGCTGGCAGACTTGTGTCGGGTTAGTGGAGGGCATTCTAGCCGTGTGATATCAATAACTATACGCTCAATAAGCCCGCTGATAAATTGTGTTTTCTGAGGCCCGAAGCAATAGATTGCAACAGCAGTTGATGCCTCAAGATGTACCACTGTTTCTAGCTCTGAATAGAGTACATCACCATGATTCCAATTACACCCGTGGTCAATAGCTTGATTCATTTTGGCGTTAAACAATGGTACTTCCTCCCAGCCGTAGAGTCTTCTAAACTCATATGATGATACCCTGTTATTTTGGAAACGGAGAGCTGCCAACTCCTTGATCACGATGTCACGAACTCGCAAATCTAAGTATGAGAAATCAATCACAAAAAGCGACATTGTTTACTGATAGAATGTGAGTGGACGTGCCTTATTTATAAATGTTTTGAACGACCGCTGTTGCTCCAAGAGGCCGCAAGTTGGTCAAAATTGAAACTGAGCGCGGAACATGCGCAATGCCCATTTATCATTGGTGGTGTATCGAGCAGGAATAAACACGTTAACGAATGATGTCATGGATAGTCCCCTGGCTATGAGGAGGGCGTACAGGCATCAGTAATGTCCGCAGTCATTCGAAGTTAAACCCTATAGTCTGTGGCGGTTAAATGTCCAATGTGGCGCTGTAGGTATGCCTTGATTTCAAGATTGAATGGTGGTAGCGAGTGCGAATCACAATATTCGGAGTACCCAGAATCGGAAAAACAGACAGCTACACAGTGCGAACATGGCATGGAATGCTGATCAAGGTTAATGGCAATTATTGAGGCCCTTTTAAGTGCAGATGATAAAAGATTTAATGGATACAAACCTTGAATACACTTTACATGTTTTGTCAAATATTTATGTATTTGAATGGTATTCAGTCTCCTGGCACGTTCTTAGATTTGTCAATTTCGACGTGTCCTGGCAATTCAGCATACAAATACATTCACAGTGTCAGGAAGTGACTTTTTAAAGCGTGCCTGTATAAGCATATTACCTTGACGAGTCGAAATTATATGTTTTCGACAGCCTCCCTATCAGGTGTCATGTCAAATCCTATTAGTGGAATCCCTTTTTGAAAATTTCAAGCGTAATCATGTGAGCACGTTCATCGTGATGAATACCCGTACTTGAAAATATTGTTTCGTGAGCCCTAGTAACTCCAAAGCGTGAAGAGCATTCCATTGCGATTGGTTCGGAAGGTTGCTGAACTCCATTTACGTGCAACACAAGTTTGTCATATCATAATGATGAGGGTAGAAAGCATTTGTACTGGCAGAAACAACGAATGTAGTGTTTTTAACTAAAACAACCAGAATCTTTCGGGAATTGTTCGATGGAATGCATTATAGATCGAGACTTGCTGAGTCCCAGAACACGCTTTAAAAGTTTTAATCTTGGTATGTGTAACAGGATAATATGCTTTACACTTCATCGCCAAAACATTAGCGTGAGCTAGATGAAGATAGACTTCAATCCGAATCGTGTGATAAGAAGAGTACCGTCCAAAATTCTGATACGTAAATTTATGTCGTCTGTAAGTGCCAACAGATAGAAAGCTTCTGACGCCCTTGTACGTTTAATGTTAATGCGGCACTGTTAAATAATATTTTATCGGAATTGAACAAGTCAGATTTGATCCGTCAAGAGTGTGGTTTTTGTCAAGTTACTTTAATCGTTTGGCGTAATAACTGTTGTCTTTGAGATCTACAGACGAATCGAGGTAGCAGAAACTGGAAAGTAGATGCGTGCCGGACGCGTCAGAATCATAGTTTAAAATATTCCGAGGTTCGCCTTGTAATGATAGCTTGTCTCGTGAATAGTGACACGCTTATCATTTAGCGAGACACTGAGAGAACTATACATTCATTTAAAAGTTTATTGACACTCCCAACTCTATTCGACTCTGCACTGCCTAGATCCGATCCATCATTTTTTACTACTTTTAGGCGTAAGAGTAGACGCACATAATTTAAATCAAATTAGTAATCACTATGGCCCGAGCAATGAATTTCCAACTGGGTAGGGTTGTCTGCTGGCGCAACAGATGTTTGTAAGCTACGCTTGAGGGCAATTCCAAGCCCCAACTTTAAACACTTTATTACTTCTCTTTGAAAATATCTGCCACCTTTCTACGTTTATTCTGAAATTGAGCCTTTTCGACTTAAGCTTCCTTTTTAAAACCAAGGAAGACCCCGTCATCTTTTTAATTTTTTGTCGTTTGTTTCACTAAAACGATATTTTAAATAACGTCCATACGCTCTTCAGGCTCCCTATTAACAACGTCAGATATTATATTGGAACCGGTTTTCTACGCCTCTTCCAAAAGTCTTACCTCTTGAAGTTTTAAGAAAGCGGAAGAACCCTCTCAAGAAGGATAATTTACATTTGTCCTTCTGCACCCTGAAACGTCACATATAAACAGAGGCAATCTCACCACCACCACCACCACCACGGCCTTGATTGGCCCAGTACCGTGTGTGTCGATTCATTGTAAATAGCACACTGAAAACTATTACGTCGAGGACTTCTTTTTAAATTGTAAAGATACAAGCAAAGAATGTCAATGTCTTCAAACAGCACAACTTCACCATACTTTGTGGCTAGACGAATGGTTATCGACTCCATGAAAATTTGCTCTATAAGTATATAGAGAGGGTAGTTGAATCCATGATATCCAATGTTCGATGGGAAGCGTAGGGTTGTTATTATTCTAACGTAAAATTCACCGAACAAATTTGGTTTTATAATATCTGCATAAACAGAAACGGGCTCAGGTATACCGAAATCAATGCTATCTTTTACCGCCACGGTTATTCTGGAAGAATGGTAATTAGCAGGGATCATAATTTTTTCTGCTAATCTTCAATTCCATTATATAAACGGGAGGGGAATTAAGATAAAACATTCTTACCAATTCTAATGGAACTTTTTCCGTAGCATGAATTAAACAACTCTTTACTCCGCCGTTCATATTTGTTTGAGTATTCGTTAGATATACGGATAAGCTTTTCATTTTTAAACGGTTCCGAAAATAGGGGTATGTTCTGAGAATATCAGACACAGATTCATAGTCTTTTATGGGAAACTTTATTTCCCCCGAAACGAAACAAATTTTATTACGGGGGAAACATTTCTTGTATCATTTAGGATAAGATATTTCGACTAGACCGACTTCCCATATGTCAGGTTGTAACTCGGGCGGAGTGGCTAACTTGGTTCTAAAATTTGCTGTTGTGTTGGCCGGAAAATTATAAACGGAACTGTCTGGTGGCAATGTAATATGAAATGATACATTATAAATTCTTTTTATCAGAGGCGTTTACCGAAGTGTTGATGGGCCGATCGTATCCTCTCCACTTGACAAGATTTTGGTTAATACCTTTCTTCGTACGCGTGCGCAGTATTTTATCTATTTGAATCTCGGTTTGGGGTAATAGAGTGACCTTGACAAGCTCTTAAGTGTAAAATAGACGTTCGATATGACGATCCCATAAGTTTCAGAGTTTGTAAACAGGTTGAGGCACGCGCTGAATAGCCTTGAAACGCGAAATACTTCTACTGAAAATGTTTGTTCTTTCCGCTTGGAAAACATTTACCTTTTTATGTTAGACTAACAAGATCTCCCACTTTAATTTTAACACGCCCCTGAGGAATTTTAACCCTCAGGCTACTCACCTTCCGCCACACTGGTAAATGTTAGAAAGGTTGACTTTGATCGGGCCCATACGTATTGTGGAATGCACAGAGATGTTTTATATCGTGAAAAGTTTATTTGTAACGTCCAATAACTCTATGTGTTATTCTCAGCGAAATATTTATATATTTGTTTTAAAGTTCAGTTAAATCATTCGAAAATGGCCCCTGTTATATCGGGGTTTGAGTCGTATGAATACTTACTCCCTGACGTTTCAGGTACTGTTGAACAGTTGCATTAACAAATTCAATGCCCTTGTATTGTAATTAGTTTTCTATATTTGAATAAAAATTTTAAAGGCGCTTTGAGTTTGCAGTCTTGCCTTTTGAGATACGCTCAAGGCATAAAGCTAAAATATGTCTATAACCTTAAAGAGGTATTTGTACTTCGCATTGTATTGCCAGAGGAAACTTTAATCTTCGAGATCAATTTCCCAGACATCATCAATATTTGTTACGATATATATATTTCCAGGGTACCTTTCCCGTACGGATTTATGCAAAATGTACGTGTTCTAACCCGACAGCCATTCGTCTACAACCGTTTTGTTGCTTTTACTGAACTTAAGCTACTTTGCTCCTGAACCAATCCCTGCTGCATGTTAAAGATCATAATAAACTTTAACCTTAGACCTTATTATTCATTCAAAGATTCCCAAGGCACTTCATTTTTGTCAGTAAAGAGTTGCGAAATAAACTGCGTGTGTTTAAGAAAATTGTTTGCTTTGATCTTACCTGTGGGACTCCAATTATTCTATGCGCGTTAGGCTGCAGGTATATTTGTTTATAAGCCTGTCTGTCTTGAAAAGCGACCACATTTTTATCATTTTAGAATTTGTAAGCAATTCCAACAGACACTGAATTGCCTTGTAATTTTTACCATCTACAAACACGGGTTGTTATATTTAAAAATAGAACATCCTATTTTTAAGAGAACTGTCAGCATCATCTTAATGCACACCGAACGTAGTGTTTGCGATATTTTACGTCTCAACACGTTTTGAATATATTTCGAATGCATAGGTGAGGCATCGCTTTTTGATAGAGACTCTAAACTTTCTGTTTTAACAGAGGCACTTAACCAATTACAAGTTTTCGTTTGGGTTTCGTTTTAAAACTCGGTTTGGTACTACCAGTTCCTACAGTGGGAATGGGGATGGGTACCCGTTTTTGTTTTCCAGTTCTCGAGTATATTTCTAGATGCTAGTGGGTCATTTTAATATAGCTATGTTCTTTAGTTTTCAGTATTTCTTTAACCGGTGGTGGTGATGGTGATTGACAAGTGCTTTTCCAGTTCCGGAATAAGTAGTAACATACGTTGCAACGCCATTTGTTAATTGTTATTAATTAGTGTTCCTATTACACCCGATAAAATATTTGTGAGCAGTGGAACTATAAACCCGTCTTTTTAAATTAAATTTTCCTTTTATTTTTAGAACTAATATTGGGTTTACCAACGCACGTACACGATTCTTATATTTACTCAAGGTGCTCTTTTCGTCTTTGGTTAATTTATGATTTCCAATAAGCGCATTTATAGCAAACTCGACAAATGCTTTCAACAAGTCGTCGTATGCAGATGCAAGTAACGCGCGTCTGGCTTGGTATTTAGCGTCTTTAAGTTTGTGAAGGTGTGTAGCTGTGACGTCAAACGGTTCATTACCTCGTAAGTTGCAAACACTACAGAAGTTTCGCCGGGAAAAATCTTTGTTCTAAATCTCAAAAGATCATAAATCGATTGTGTCAAGTCTAACAAAAATAAGTATGCGGATCTATACACACCTCCATGTACGTCATATAAAAACTGGAAATGTTTTAGGGGTAGACTTGTCGGGCCAAGTGCACAGTTTGAGTCTTGTCTCTAGGATTCTTTACACGAATATATATTTGCTTCTTAAAGAAACATCACTCGACAATAGAATTTGGTGAATCATTAGACACTATAAGCGTAGACACATTTTTAGGAGTTTGAAATTCTGGCAAAATTTTAACAAAAGAAATATTTTTACGATGATGCTTGGCTTTGTTTTCACTATGACACCACACAATATTTTCAACACAATGTCACAAAGTTGCTCCCTGCACTCCAACAGTCCTATAACAAATGTAGATTTGCCGCAACTAATAAGTCCTGCAAAGATTATTGCGAATGGATGTTGCAGCTTCAACGTCAAACTATGAAAAGATTCGTGACGCCTCCATTTATGCTTAATCGGCAATAAACAAGTTATTCCTATCCATATGGAAGGGAGAAAAATTTGTCTATTAGACCGCGCTTCTTATTGACAACATTGTACTCCATTGTTTCCGCCTCTGACCAATACACCAACATTTTTCCTTTTGATGGTCTGTGAATTGTGTACATGCACCGTTGAGGCGTATCCCAGAACCATGTCACGCATGGTGGTGAAGTATATATTTTAATTTTCATAATTCAAGGTTATAACCTTCACTTTACACTTCAGTGCACGTTTTCCGGTCGCGGAGCAAAATACCGTAAGCGCATAGTTTTTAGGACCACCCGATACAAATTATTCAACGAAGGAGCTAGAGCCGTACTCCTCGAACTAATCTGTGAGGTTGTCCAAAAATGAACCTTTTTTTCACTTTATGGGTCATTATCCTTCTGACTGAAGATAACCCTGTCTGTATCACAGTACAAAACAGACTGCCCCAGCTTACTCAGATACTCGTACAGTTTTAGCCGAGTGGGGTCATTACGTTCCAAGTTTACATTTTCCCTACGGCGAATCTGTTCTCGGAATATTTTCAAGAGACCCATACCACGTAATCTTTCCGGAATATGACGTTTTTAACCTCAGTACCCGTACATATTAAAAGGTCGTAAAACTCTTTCCCTGAGTTTACAATAGTGGTTTGGGTCTTGTTTTCGTTCTGTGCCAATTTGCCCGAAACTAGTTCAATTTTGTTTTGCCAGAGTTTGTTGTCCAGAATTTTTGAAACTTAATGGCTTGTCTAGAGCAATTCCATCGGCGCGCCGGTAGTCCTCAATATATCTGTACTTTTCTTCCCCACATTGAACCCAGAATGGGTAGCCGGATGATTCTTGTTTCAATTTTAGGAACGCGTTTACGTACTCAGCATACACACCTCCAGAATTAGTGTCCTTGTGAAAGCACGTCACCTCATTTTCCCAAAATTCAAACACGTGCACTAGACCAAAACCAATATCTACGGATTTGCGAGCATCATGTACGAAATATACATATTTCCTCACTAGAGTATGTACAATTGACTTGTTTCTTGGTGGCAGCACAAGCACAACAGAAGGGAAGATAACTTTAGAGACTAACTGAAGAACTGGATGGTAAAGTTTATTAGAAGGTAGAAACTTACATTTGATAATACCGTCACTATCGGAAAAGTCACAGGGACAGTATGCACCCACGTACACTTTGGGTGACCCAATGGATTGTTGCCATATTTACTTATATAGGGATAGAGAATTTTAACGACCACATTGTGGAATTCCTCCCTTTCTTGACTCTGTAATATGCTTTGGTAGCTTCGGTTCTACCCCGTACGAAAAATCGCGGAAATTTATTCGAGAGTTCTTCATATAGGTGTGCGAGCAAAATTCATTTTCAAGTTCAGGATGTTCGGGCAACATTTCTCTAATCTGGCACCCCCAGATCAAACAGCCTAGTAAGTAGCGTTCTCGATTTTCTGCAACCTCGCTTTAGTCTCCTCATAACTGTTCTGCAAAGATTCCTCAGATTTACCAGGTGCTTACCTCGATTGGACATGCAAAGACACCCATGCCAAAACACTACCGTTACTCAAAGACTTGATTCGTCTCTGCACAGTACCCATAAACTTTCGCATGAAATAATCTAGACAAATGATCTACCCTCCCATTGCCAGCATGTGTAAAAATATTACGCGTCCGACCAATTTACGGCAGCTATTAAGGCTTGGAGATCCCCATTCGGTAGCTCCTCTCGGCATAATACGTGCTGAATCGGCTTTCAGCAACATGGTTCGGGATACCTTATTGCATATTGACGACATTGTAGTTCCTTCCCGAAAGGGGTTCATCTTAACCAATTTAAAAAAAAATTCCGTAAAGCATGGCATACCTGCATCAGTAGGTTGAAGTTGTACATGTATTAGTCCACTAGTTCTTCACTATTTTTAAAAATTATGTGAATTACCCACTCATACCGGCCCTAAAATTGAGCTCGCTCATAACCTGATTTAAAGCCTGCACCACAGTACTTGGGTTCGGCATAACAGTCCAAAAATCCAAATTTTTGGTCGTTTTAAAAACGTGGGTATAGTACCCCTTCTTACATGTGAGTTCGAGTGTTTTGTACATGCTCCTTAGACTCATTGGTAAATAGTTAAATGAATTCAAAAGTGGAGACTGTCCACAACCATAATTTCTTCCATTACCAATTTCAGGGCCAGACTCAGTTCCAGAAAACTTCTAAGAAGAAACCGTGCGTCGTATCCACGATAGTTTTGTGAAATAACATAAACATTGTCCGTGAAAGGTCTGATATATGGGAAAAAATAAAAAACATGCATACGGTTTCTTGCCAGAACGTATGGATATGTTTAACAATCTTTTCACAATCGACACTCAAATGATCCACGGTTTAACAGTTAGAACACGTTTGTTGAACAAATATGAGTCTCGGTGCCTACTCGAAAAATCCGTAACGCTTTTCAGGGTTTTCTGTGCACTCCGTATCAATGACAACGTAAAAAAACATTAAAAAAATGGCTTACATGTTGCTTTATATTGCAGTAATTACAACATTTCTAAAAAAAATTCGTGCTTGGAACCAACACTTACCAAATAACTACAATTTCGTCATAATTGTCTTCACTGACATAATAGCTTGCCTTTAACTTTGAGTTTAGATGATTCTGGAAACATTTCTCACTGATAAACCACCTGTTTCATGTACAACAATGCTTGGTGTAATACTTAGTACAGGAATTTCCATTAAACATATTCCTATCGGGATTCAAATCGTGAAAAACAATAGTTCTGTAGTTCGAAAGGTACTTCTGAAACCGCCGAAGTTCTTCAAAGTGTACGCCATTAGCTATATAAAAAACGAAACCCTTCAACATATATTCAACAGGTTGTTTCAAACCTCTACCATGCCTAAAAGATACGAATTTTGGGTCACGAATGACCCGAGCCATAGCGACAATAATTGCGTAAGCCAAGCACTTAAAAGCTTGAGTCACTACAACAATACTTCCCTTTATAACAGTCATAACATCCAACGACTCCACCTTCGTCTTAACTCTACCTTTACCATAAGGCATGCTCACATTGTACAGATGGACTTCGAGGTGGTCAGTGAAACGAAATCTAACATTGCTTTGGATCACTTTCCCAAGTATGTTCCAGACCACATCAGGCTTAAATTGTTTCCGGCGGGGTAAAATAATTCCAACCACTCTATACTACACATTCTCATTATTGCGGATTTTCAAACCCACCATTTCTCTACCTGGCACGTCATACACTATGTAATTTCGCAATACAGTAATGAATTCCTTCGAATAAGTTGTGGGGCCTTGCTCTTCACGAAGTGAATTAAATTTAAATAGCAAACTACGCCCGGTCGCGTCAAATTTTGGAAACAAAAAATTGAGGTCTCATCCAAAATTAAAATGATAGCCGTTCAGACACAGGGTTTTTCTGCCAATGGATGCTATTCCTTCCCTACTTACAGAGCGGGTCTAAGCAGAAGGAATAGGCCTCTCCCTAATCAGAAACCAATTCTTCTTCATATTTTGATTTTTATCAATACCACTTACTTGAATGTACCAGTTTAACCTATGCAGGTATCATATCACAGTAGGGCTAATTTTTATACTTGAGTATAGTTGCCACAGTTATCGAAGGCACTACAATGCAGTGCACACAGTGGTATCGCAGCACAGTATCGCAGCCTGTTGTAACTAACTGGCGACAGGTATCGATTACAGAGTAAGTTGCAATGTAGGTATCAAAGCACAATGCCGTAAATTGTTGTAGCTAACCGGCGACAGGTACCAAACACAGAGTAAGATTCAGTGCAATTATTAAGCGTAGATTATATTCCAAAAGCTCTTGAAGCTGCACTAGCACGATGCAGAATATAGGGGTAGGTCTAAAGCAACAAAATTTATAGTCCGCCCCTAATGTAATTTTAATGTGTTTCCACTAATGGCCTTTTAATGTCTTTCACTAGTGGATTTTTTCACTAATAGGTTTCTAATGTGTTTGTAATTTTTCAGCCTAATAATATTTTAATGGCTTTGGCTAGAGAAGGTAAAAGGACAAGCAGCTCTATGGGACATTCACGCAAATGGATTTGGCATGGGCGTGAACAGGATACTAAGTGGGTTCGTGATTTCGTATATCTAAAGGAATTTTATTGGGTTCAGTCTGGGGCGTAAACAGACTTAGTCAGCAAGTTACTCATCTAGGGAAAGGAAGACCACGACCGGATCAATTGGTAACCAGCTCTCAAACAAGGTGGGTGGAATTTAACTCTGCTAGCGACCTTATATAAGTGCCTCCACCACTGCCACCGCCTGATAGTATAAATATACAACTTTTAAATTTGAAATGTGAATCTGAACGTAGTAAGACATATGAAGCATGTTGTGTGCCCTTTATGGATGCAAATTAACTGGCAGCTGCTGGATGTTAATTAACAATCTTGAGTGATGTGTTTCTTTCGTATTTTGCGGTGTATAAGTGGGCCGCTGGGATTAGATAGATGATGCGTTTAAGGAACTTCAGCGTGGAGTCCATCTTGTGAGTCGGTTAAAGTGTTATTTGTTTGAAACTTCCGTATTCGTTCTAACGACCTGCCTGAGAAATCATAATTTCAACAACCTAACAGCATCTATGATGTGTGTGGACCTCACATGCAGTACAGACCAAATTCACGTACTAAGCGCTGTAAATATATATTTAATTTTATTTGTTTATTTATTTCTGTGTTAAATTACAACAGTACACTAATATTTATTGAATTTTACAACTACACTTTTTAGGCAGCGGGATAAATATCGATGGGATAGACCTATATACACATATTATTAACCCATTTCCCCGAATGAGATCGTATTTTACCCGATCTGATTTTTCCAATCAAAACACTGACGATATAAGTCCAGGTGGTTTCTTTTTTAAGGTGAAATAATTTATAAACATACAACCGTTTATTACAAAACAAATATTTTCTCGAAAAATCAGTCAATAGAAATTTGTTTTTGTTACAGAAAAAAAGACCATGGAATCTGTTTCCATTGCGGTGTTGCACTAAAGATTGGAAAATTAATGATTCGGTTTGGCAGGAACATACAAGATGGACTCCAAAATGTGCTTACATACTACATATAAAAGGCAGTGCATTAGTATTAGACTGTGTTCCTCGAACAGAGTAATGTACAGCGAGTGTGGTTTTGTACAAGAGTTCTTTTTTAAAATACAGTTGTGCCTGGTAAGAGTGTCAGTGTGCATGTTCTAACCTGCTTACCCTGAGGCAAACACCAAACCTTAGTTTCGGTGGTCTAGTCCGATCTCGCAATTTACCAATAAGCCAACTGTGGTCAGTCATAAAAGTACCGCGAAATGGATTTTCTACGCTTCGCTGATGTTTCATTCCCTCCACGCTCAAGCATTTGACACTTATTTGAAGACGAATAATACTGTGGGATAGTGTGTGTGGTATGATATATTTCTAGTTCAAAACAAATTCACAAATTTTGAATAATATCGTTACGATCTGAACAATGAAAAATTTTGTGTGGTTCATTCGATCTGTGTCCCAGGTATGTGGCCAGTATCTTAAACTCTGCGAAGGAATTTCATTTCTATGTGATGTGTAGAGAAGAGTTAAATTACGCAGATTATATTGAAAAGTATATTGCCGGAAAAGAATGCACTCTCAACTTTCTTAAAAAATACAACTTTAAGTTGGATACAGAACACCATTTTCAGTTAACTTTGGCGGCGAAAGCGTTGCAATATCTTTTGTAGCAAGACAATTTAAAAAACTACTATCAGAAATATTATTCGCGCAAAGTATGTTAAAAACAAAGCATTTATCGTCACTAGCCTACGGTACATTTTGCAACAAAAAGCGTGTGACGTATATCACAAAACATGTATTAACATCAAACTTGAGTGCAGATTTGATATGTTTGCTTGGGATTTAGATAGACCTAGGCGCTTAGCTAAGTGCAAATTGTACACCTGGTTCTGTTCCCTACACCCTTCAAAAGAACTATTTTGCACCAGAATACTGTTCTCTAATAAACGTTCTTACTGCATGTATTGGGACCTTCAGTGCCGTTGTAAATTATGTGTGAAACACGGCCCTGCAAGTTTGAAATCACAATTTGTTAATAAGTTACAAAGCTTACTTGCTGTCTAATCAAACTCTAAGTGTAAAACAAATTGTGTATTTCAAAATTTACGCGTTTTAATCACACCGCAAGCAACCTGTTGATTAATTAATGGAAGTATGAAACGAAATAAAAAGGGATGTCTTGCATTGTATATTTGTTTGTAAATTGTAAATTCTGTGTCTTTATTTATTTTCGTTATTACAATATACCTGGGATAGAACCCTTTAAAAAAGAGATGTTTAAAGCAGGAGGATTCGAACCTAGAATCCTTCAATTATTAGTCCGGAATTTTACCGCTTCAGCCAAATCTTTTCAAATATAGAAAGTCGTATAAACTTTAAGTTAGGTTTTAATTTAAAATTTCCGCGCTGGTAGCCATATTGCAAAATGGTAGACTTAAATATTAGGTTAGAAAAAATTTAAAACCAGCGGGCTGGTAGCCATATTGTAAAATGGCGGAGTCCGCGAATTAAAATTTAAAGTTAGGCTAACACAAATTTAAATAGCGCGCTGGTAGCCGTATTCAAAATGGCGGACTTTAAAGTTATGTTAAAACATTTAAAAATAACGCTCATAAAAATTGGCGGCAGGCTGCACAATGTATAGTCGTACACGACGCCATACTGTCTAGCATAATAAGGTCATCCGCCATATTTGTTTACATATTACGTAATTTGTTTACTTCACGTGACCGCCGCCATATTTGTTTACATATCAAAGTTTTGGTTAAGTTAATGTGCCAAACTGTCTCATTCTACAAGGCGCCACACTGTCTGTCAAAATTAGGTCATTCGCCGTGTTTGTTTACATACTAAGTATATCAACCGTGATATTTATTCGCTCATTACGTGATTTGTTTACATCACGTGACCGTCTGGGGCAAAGTGTTCCGCCGTATTTGTTTACACGTGCCGTCACTTCCGATCCGAAAGATATTGACCCCGTCGCCATGTTTGTTTACATCACTGACTGTGACTTCACTTCCTTCCCCAAGTGTAAACCTTACTACCTGTAGCTCAATAATATGGCGCCACGGGCAGTTGCGGCCCAGGACCTTCCTTTTCCGGGTTTGTGATGTATTTGAAGATACCTGGTAGCCATGTCGTAAATTCTGTACCTACACAGAACAATTCAGAAGTCAAGGCGGACGTAACCCCAGCATGACGCGAAACCACGGTTCCATTGTGTTGGACGTGAAGCAGGAGGGCTGTACTAGGACTGCATCGACAGTGGTGTTCGTCTTGTAGGCCTGTCAGACTCGCAACCCGCAGATTTTCAGGCTGTGTCCCCATTATTTTTTGGTGTATATGAACTTTTGCTACTTTTCGTACTATTCATTTCATAATGCAAGAAGGAAATCTTGCAAAATTAAGTACAGTCAGTTTTCTGTGGCCCAACAGCCCAAATCTGGCCTAGGCCGCCTCTTTTTAATGTTTCTAGTCCACACACAATTAGACACACACATTTAGTAGGCCTCCTCAGAGCGAGTGATCAGCCCGTCGCAGAGGCCGCAACCTACACACCACGCAATAAACACGAGACGAATATCCATACACTCTGCGAGATTCGGACCCGCGAACCCAGTAGTCGAGTGGCATACTTACAGCTTTAATATCTTTGTGCAGAATTTACAAATGAAAGACGCGGGAATGTGACATTATATGTTGCATCCAAAGCAGTCGAAGAATTTTGAATTTGACAGGCTAGTTTCAACGATACGTGTTGCTGCATATGCTTACACCTACTCCATCGCCATCTCGAGGATTAGCACACGTGCTCACGAAACGCCAACGTCGGCGTCCTCGCCAACTCCATTATTCACACCTCTGTACGGTAGCATTCATCACGGACACAACATATAGATGTCCTTAGCTTAACGAACCATTTTTCAATCATAGTGACGGACAAATTAGGTGGATATTTGATTTTCTATGGTATGTTTAGAGTTCAAATTAACATTGTTTCCCCACAAAATATTTTGGTTTTATTTGGAATTCCGCTGTGATATACAGATTACTAATGCACAGTTGTTCTTATGTCTAATTAAGCAACACGATACGAAGGTATATGGAGAGTGGAGAAATAGCTCCATGCATTTGAAATTTTGTTGCAAGATTGAACTCCAGACGTCAGCCGCTTTGCCCTGGAGGAAACGTATCTCGGTATCCAGCACAAAGGATGTTTTGTGGATCACAGAGTCAGTCTGGAGGCTGTGGGAAGAGACAAATGTCTTGCATTCTCGTGGCCAAGTCACAGTAGTGACTGAGCTAACGGTACTTCTGTCCTTGTACTGTAGGGTCTATAGAAGTTAGTCGCTTTTTGTACTGTAGTTACCTACGAAATGGGATTATCAGATAAATCTACTAATTTTTTAAAAAAATCTTTTAAATGGAATTACTGTATTTCTGTGTTATCTCCTTGAGAGGCAATTTCCATCGGAAGCTACACGCCTCTCCGTACGAACCTTCCAGACCTGAAGCAATGGATGAAACAATTGTGTGTTGTGGTGAAGGTAACTCCGACTCTCTCTCTCTCTCTCTCCGTGCGCGTCTCGTAACAAATTGAAAGTTTCGGTGGAATTTTTGTTCAGTTAAACTCTAAGTCCGGTAATTACTCCTTCCTCAATTTTTTATCAAGCACGATCGCGGCGAATTAAACAACGTTCTTAAAAGAAAATTTACTTGACACTATTTAAAAGCAACGGATGCTAGTTTGGAGGCAAATGGAGGAATGTTGAGGCGCAATGATTGTGTTTATTTTGGTTTTCAAAAGTCAAATTCAGGAGATGACAGCTCACTCTCTTTTATTATAACTACATCTCTATGGGTTTGCAATTTGAATTGGCAGTAGTTGGAAGTTGGAGCAAGAGACAGCAGCACTAAACGGTGTCCAAGTGTGTCTACCATACAGAGTGTTTGCACATGACACGAGGGATGGTATAAATTCCTTTGTAAGAATGTAAGAGGCAGACAAAAACTTAATATCTACAGCTGTAAAGAGCAACTCTTTCTCACTGCATGGCTGCATAAGAAGTAATTTTTACTTTCGCCACTAGAATACAGCAAGGCGTTAAACGACAAATCAACCGAAAAATGCATTATGTGTGCTGGAGATTTTTTTGAACGATCTATATGAAAATTCTTTGTCGAGAATTGAGAAGAAAAATCGAAATGGAACCTCCGGCTGCGAGTTCTGTCAAAAAGTGATATGATACATTTTTGGGCACAAGTTGAGTGTGAATGGGAAAGAATTCAGGCCGCTTAATATGAACAAGGGAAAAATTGATCAAGAGGATAACTCTACGAAAAGCAGCTTGCTGTTCTCTCTTACCGACTGGATATATTGCAACACATATCAGCAGAGGACAGGGTGGAACTTTTGGATTTTACGTGAATATGATTGTCCTACTGCACGTGCTGAATTACTTATTTTAAAAATTGGCTACAGCTACGAAACAAAATTTCATCTTTGTGATAATTCCAAAAGGCATGACGTCGGCGTATGAGGAAGTGAAAAACCCTCACGCGTGTTAAAACACGTAAGGGATATCACGAACATAAACGTTTTGTTCTCTGAGATGTGACGAATTATACGGACATCATTAGACGGGGGCGTTCACCAGTTAACGGAATTATCTCACCGTCACACTTTCGACTTGTTAACGTTCCAGCTATCTGAAAACGAAACCAGAAGTTTTTCAACGTGGCAGAGTGCCACCACACATTCACAACAATGTTCTTGAATCAGACAAGTGCCTGAGCGACAGCTCGCCCGACGGTTTCCGTTTCATGTCGCCCGCTACCACCAGATTTGACACTTCCCGAATTCTGCGTGTGAGGCTTTGTGGAAGACGATATTTACTTTCCATCAAAGCCTGTAACCCTGAGCAGCTTGAAGGAACGAATTCGAACAGCGAGACAAAAAGACTGAACTTCCTTTGGTGCAAAATGTCTGGCACAAAGTGGGTTATCGCCTTAACGTGCGCAGGGCAACAAATGGAGCACACACTGAACTCGCACACGGTGTGAAAGGAGCTTCCTTGGCCGTTCTTTATAAGGCTGTGCGTTTTATTGTTTTGTGACTAGCTCTTTCTTACCAGCAAATTTATATAATCGCTCTCATTACTTTTGATCACCACATAGTTTTACCCCTTAGTGCTTAGTGCTTATGCGTCAAGTTTAGTATCTTAGTACGTACGTACTTACCTTTCTGCATATTGGGCATTTTGCTTCCCTGTGTTTGCTTGCATAGGCTTAAAATGTTGCACGTTCAGGCATATTATTTTCTCATCCGAATTTACCCTTCAAAATCAGTAACCATGGTGACAACTGCAAGAATATCCCGTCGAAATTTCAACGGACTTTAGGCTGGTGTTAAATAATTTTGATATAATAATTTCTTTGTAAGGTAAATACGAAGTTTTACGTGTGCTTAATTAAGTACCACGCCGTACGCTTATCATATTTGTAACTTCAGCCCTAGATGGAGGTGACTGGTCGCCTATATATTCCGTATCACGGATTTATTAAATTAGTAAGAGTGGAAAGTTAAGGGCATACGGAGTGAGGAGGAGATGGAGGTGAGTGGTCAGCCTCGCGCCACGGCCGTTTTATCCTCAAGGAAAGAGACCCCAGTATCCTTTGAATAGGAGGTTGGGTGGGCCACTTACCTGACATGGACTTTTTGGAGAAAAAAAAGATTTATTGCCTCTGCCGGTGTTTGAAACCTGGGTCTTCCAGCCCGTAGCCTAATGACTATATCGAATACTATAATAATTGTTATTTCTTCCCATAAAGCTGTTTAAATTACAGTAATGTGCGGTAATATATCCTTAAATTCCACGCAGTTCTGACGCTCCTACACTGACATTGTGGGTTCAATGCTACACAGAACCAGGGGCGGTATGCACGACTTTCCAGATTTGGGTATCACTTGTTGTTGCAAACCGGTCATGAGTCACTGATTTCTGAGCGTCACTAAATGTACTTAAACAAGGTTATTTGGGTTCATGCGTTTCTCACAAAGCGTTATATGCGAGTACTATTGACTGCTAGCGGCGTGCAATTGCATTGTTACGACAGAGTAGTGTACAGTTAATAACCTTAAATGCCCTTCCTTGTTAGCATTGAATACCTTTCACATAGGAACAATAGTAATGATGTGTATACATGAACGTGTACATATATCATCACAAGACAGCTTATACCGTTTGGCTCCAGTAGTGCAGTG
>Ga0131853_10009388_pt1 | contig 17895 bp, 18 predicted proteins | sample TergutLab28metaG_FD_92764 | JGI IMG/M metagenome (GOLD analysis project Ga0131853, IMG submission 92764) | Labiotermes labralis P1 segment gut microbial communities from Petit-Saut dam, French Guiana - Lab288 P1 (version 2) (version 2) | ecosystem: Host-associated > Arthropoda: Insects >... | reverse complement strand
TTTGATGCTCGAGTCAGCGGCAAGCCACTTTATCGGTCAAAGGTTTTTCGCAACCTTCGGTTGACAACACTGCAAACTCTGATTGGTGGCATTGTGGCCATACCATGCTGTATCATATGAAATAGAAAGTGGTGAGATAAAATGCAAATCGGCCAAAGAATCCAAGCCTCGCGCCTAAAAAAAGGCCTATCACAAGAGGCCCTTGCGCACAGTTTGGGTGTGACACGGCAGTCTGTTTCGAAGTGGGAACTTGGGCAATCCGTCCCGGATACAGAAAAAATTATACAGCTTTGCCGGTTATTTGAAGTAACAACAGATTGGCTGCTTTTGAATGAAGGCCCAAAGCCTGCAAAACCGTGCAAATCTGCGTTTCGTTTTGGCATGTACTTGATTGTTAAGGATTTTGGCAAGTCTGTAGATTTTTACGAAAAGCTGCTAAATATGCGGGCCTCTGTTATTGGCCACAACCGCTTTGCGCAATTTTTCTTCGATGGGATAAACATGTCAGTAATGAACGAGCGGCATCTACCCGGCCACGACTACAGCGGCTGCGGAGACCATAAATTTGCGTTTAATTTTTGGATAAACGACTTAACCGCAGAGTATGAGCGGGTAAATGGCCTTAGCATAGGCCGTACAACAGAAATTATCCGCGCCAACGCAAGTTATTATTTTTTTAATGTCTATGACCCCGATGGGAATGTTATAGAAATAACCGGGCCATACACGCCCGAATAGGAGACGACTTATGTCTGAAAAAACTGTACCAATCTGCCAAAGCTGTGCCATGCCAATGGACGAACCTGAAAAATTTGGTCAAGAAACCGATGGTAGCCGCAACGATGATTGCTGCTGTCATTGCTGGAAGAACGGGAAATTTGCCTACAACTCGACCCTCGAGCAAGCGGTCGAGGATAATATCCCATGGTGGCGCGGAGAAGGGGAAAGCGATGATGTTGCCCGTGCACGGATCATGGAGGTTTTCCCTAAGCTGAAACGCTGGGCTTAATTTTCCGCCCGCTGATTCGGAATTTCGATACGACTATAATGACAAACTTGATGCAATTTCGTAACAACTCTAATGATGGACTGAGGGTTTATCTCCAGTCTAAAAGCCCCTATACGGGGCTTTTTCATTAATTAATCATATTTTCGTTTAAATTACAGTCCTACTTCATCCGCGCCATGTGCGGCTTGGCTTTGCGTAAATCCATCAAAAACCAGCTGATTTATAAGCCCGTTGCGTGAAAACGGCATTATTCTTAGATATTTAGTCGCCCTTGTAACCGTATTCCTCTGGCTGGCTGTTTCAGGGGCCGGCGTAGGGGAAAGTGTTGGCGGAGGCGTTGGAGTGGGTGTTGGCGCTGGGGTTTCTTGAGGCGTTGGAGTAGGTGATGGAGTGGGTTCTGGGGTGTCATCAGCAACATCGGTGTCAATATCCGTGTAAATTATAACAACACCGGCTTCATCATCAAGGTTGATTGCGTTTAGCGCGCTATCCCAAGTTACTTCAAATTGGCTGGCCGTACCGTTTAATGTATAGGCAACATCGCGCAGCATGAAAAAATTGCTGTCAGCGATAAGGAACGCCCGAAGGTCTACCGGCTCCCCGTCAACATGCACAGAATGGGCGGAGGGCAGTACTCGCGGAAACCATAATTGGTAACAGCGATATAACCATCGCAAGCAAAATAACAAATCCTAAAAATTTCTTCATTTAAAAACATCCCTTCAATTTTTGAGGACATTATTGCATTGGGCGAAAATTATGGAAGTAAGGTTGAGTATTGGAAATAATAATCTATTTGAACAAAAAACGCCGCATCGCGTCCCCTCCGTAGAGGGGCTGCAACACGGCATTTATAATCACTACGACAATCAATTGGTGTCACAATGATACGATACTTCCTATACTACACAATGTACGCTTCTAATAGCGGCATTACCTTCTCGGCGGCCGCGTCGCTGTGGATATCCAGCCGCAGGTTTTTGCCAAGGTCAAGGCTAAAAATCCCCATGATGGACTTTGCGTCTACTACATACCGGTCAGATACTAGGTCAAAATCACCGTCCAACGGCGATATGGCGTTTACAAAGCCTTTGACTTTTTCTACCGTGTTAAGGCATATATTTACAGATTTCATATTGGTTTCCTCCTTTCGTGGTGATGATTTGCAGATATAATTTTGGTTTGCATTTGTTGGAAACATTTTATAGTTTGCCCTTGGGTATGTCAAACTCAAATATTTTTTGCAGTGCGTCTAGGGCTTCTTCTCTTTTGGCGTTATCGTCCGCAAACATAAAGCCCCGCATAATCCTGTACCCAAACTTAATAAGAATAATTTCACGGACATAATTATCGCAAATGTTAGCAATATCTATATGTTGTGATATGCCATTGTTATAGGCCGGTATTAGCTTTTGGCAGTATTCCTCAAAATTGCCGAAATCATTGTCGTCTGCAATAAGGCTTGCGAGGTCCTCACCCAAATAGCCCCATCCTGCAGTGTCCCAATCGATAGCGAAGATTTTTCCATCAGCAAAAAAAATATTTTCTACCCAATAATCCCTATGACATAGTACAATAGGCAGTTTTGATATTTTATTGAAAACGGCTTCCATATCATCATCAATATTGTACATCATTTGCTTAAGATGTTGTGGGATTTGACACTCATCAGAACGCAAATAACTGTACTCGTATGATTTACCATCTACTAGCTGTATTCTGCCGTCTTTAAGGGCTTGCTTATGTGAATCTCGCAACGGGCATTTTTCGCTGATGAGGTGCTCGTAGCTGTATTTTTGGGTATGCCATTGTTCGTAATCTCTTTTGAGATAGCCTATGTCGCCGAAGTTGGTGAGGTTTTTCAGTAATTTGGGTTGGCTGAATATCTTGCTTTGGAATCGTCCAATTTCATATGCGGCTTGTTCAAGCATTTCGATTGTCAGGTTATTGCCTGATATGCCGCTTATATATTCCATCCATATATGGATTTTGCCGCCGCTTATATCGGTGTGATAGCACTTGGGCCAGTGAAACGACTTGGGCAGGACGGTGCCTAAGTCTGATACGTAGAGGTCATACTCTCTGCGCCACGAATCGGGGTCTCCGGGGCGTTCCCATTTTTCTTGGGTTTTGTATACTACTTTATATGGTAATTTGTTGCCGTTTACTGATTCGGCTGCACCCTCTACTAGCCTAACATCGCCTAGCGTGCCGCCTCTCAGTTTAGTTGCTTTGTAGTCTACATTAGTTATATCAGCGCCTAGCATTTTACTTAAAACGGTGCACAGGGTTACATTACATATAGCTAATTCACTCATAAGCATTCCTCCATTTTTTAATTTGGGCCTCATGTGTTACTTTTCTGGTTTTCCTATTAGTATCAAAATTGGCTGGTCAATACCGCGCTAGTGTTATAGCATCCCAAGAGGGAATGGTGGCATTGCCAGCGGCTTTACGGCGATAGACATTAGTAGAATAGGATTATCATCTGCTGCAATGCGGTTAGAACTTATCTCACCGCAGCTGCGGCAGCGGTGAATTATGGCCCATTCGCCATTTTTACGTACCCATACGCTTATCGGGTCCATGGGGCTTTTGCATATGGATGCCCTGTCGCCAGGGGTAATGTCTACATGCAGGCTAACTAAACACTTAGGGCAATGGTTACGGTGCTTGGTGGCCGCGCCTTCCGGTAGTACGTACTCGCCGCAATTTTTGCAGTTGAAGCTTTCGTTGCAAGGTTCGTGGCGGTAGTTTTGGGTTTTATGCGACCTATCTATCATAGCTAGTTCATTTTGGAATTTTTGCCTATTTTTTTCACGTGTGGATTGTTTATTTGCCATTCATTTCGTGGTCTCCTTTATCGTTTCTTTTTTATTGATTTAGAATACAGCGCGATGGACTTATAGCCAGCTTCCTTTTCGCGCATGTAAGAAGCTTTGTCTTCTACAAATCGGTTTTCTCGCCGCTGAGCTTGGTAGCGTTCCCAGCGTTCCGGCTGCAGTGAGCCGCCGGTCAGGGCGGCGCGTACCGCACAGCCCGGCTCTGTTATATGGCCGCAATCGCTGAAGCGGCATTGGCTGAATAATTCTTCTACATCGGCGAAGCCGGTACTTATGCCATCGTCGGCATCGAAAAACCCTAGCTCGCGCATGCCCGGTGTATCTATCACCATGGCCCCAGATGGCAGCATAAACAGTTGCCGGTGAGTAGTTGTATGACGGCCACGACTGTCGTCTTCTCGTATGCCGCTTACCTCCATAACTTCCTCATCCATTAGCGCATTTAACAGCGATGACTTGCCCACGCCAGACATGCCTAGGAATACAATAGTTTTACCGGGCTGTAAAAACTTGCTAAGAAGCTGAATCCCGATGCCTGTATGGCCGGAAACGGCAATGACAGGTACTTCTGGTGCTGCATGCTCTACCATGGATACTGGCGTTTCAATATCATCTGCCAAGTCTGCCTTGGTAAGGACAATTACAGGCTGGCCTCCGCTTGAGTATGCTTGGGTCAGGTATCTTAAAATCCGACTAACATTAAAATCTTGGTTAAGTGATGATAGTATAAATACATAGTCAAAATTTGCGGCCACCACTTGTTCCTTGATTGTTTTTACATATCCTGCCTTGTGGCCAGAAAAGTCCGCCCGTGAAAATTTTGATGAGCGTGGTAGTAGTTCCGCGATGCGAGAGTCTCCGCTTTCGTTGTACTGTAGCAGCACAAAGTCGCCTACACACGGGAAGTTGCGCTGGGCTTTAGCGCTATGATGGAAGGTGCCTTTCAAGCTTGCCGTAATTTCACCGTATTGGGTGATCACTGTGTATTTTTCACGCTGGTGTTCTATTACTCTGCCGGGGATGATGCCGGGTGTCTTGGGGGATGTTTGTGTAAAGCCGTATTGTTTTAAATCAATCATAAATTGCTCCTTTTCTGCATAAAAAAAGCCACGGAAAAGCAGCCTCTTGTAGTAAGGCTACTGTCCGTGGCTTGTAATGGCAATTTCGGATTCATGCGAAATTGCTTCTCAGCCTGCGGGATTGCACAAAAAAAGATACGACCTTAATCGTATCCATATCAGCATAGGCAAACAAAAACAAGCGTAGCCTGTTTAAGCTTACCCGCAATCAGCAGTATTTACGAAAGGTTACTGTTTACGGCATAGCAAAACCAACGGGTTTATACCCGCTATTTTGGCCTATGCCGAATATTCAGTTAGGGGGTGGCAGCCACCAATCTCACTGCACTTGCCATATGCTCACTATCCTCTCTAATGTAAAACTGTGATTTCCTTTTCAGGATAATTGCATTATCGGTGTAATGCGGCCCAATGTCAAGTATGAAAGTTAACCCATCATAAATAAAATTTGACAAAAACCACCTTATGTGGTAATATTCTGTCGGATGTCGAGATCAAAATCATCGAATGGATTTGATATGTCATATTATCGCCTCCTTTCGTACCACAAATGCTTCGTGTAAACTATGCGAAGCATTTGTGGTTTTAGCATGTTACACCATTGTAGGCAAAGATTATCATCACTAAGTAGAAACAACATAAATGGAGGTGAGAATAATGGCAAATCAAACATACCCACCCAATACATTTTTAAGCATGAGCAAAAAATGCACATGGGTTTCTTCATTTACTTTTGCGGCTATACAGGATAAGTCTGTCCATTTTTGCCATTATAGCTGCGTCTCCGGTGCTGTGTTAGAGTAAACTCAGGTAAAGTTTTACTTGATTGTTAACATTAGCGGATGGCTGTAACTGGCTGTCCGTTTTTTATTGCCAAAAATTTAATAGCTAAATATTTCAAAAAGGAGCAAAACATATGCGAATATTTAAAGTCCAAAATTTAACTCACTCTTTTGCGGATAAAAGCCTGTTTAATGGAGCGGAACTAATGGTGCAATCCGGCGACCATATAGGCCTAGTAGGCCCCAATGGATGCGGAAAATCCACGTTCTTAAAAATACTAACGGGCGAGTGCATCCCCGATACCTGCACCTTCGAAAAAGACCCCGACTTGGTTATAAGCTATCTGGATCAATACGCCGAGATTAATAAAAATTGCACAATTTACGAGTATTTGGATTCGGCGTTTGAGCCGCTGTACGACCAAGATCGTAAAATGGCGGAAATATACGCGAATCTGCCAGACATGCCTGAAGAGCGGCAAACAAAGGCGTTAAACCATGCCCAAAGGATAATGGATAATCTTATGGAAAAGGAGTTCTATCAAATCGATAAAAAGATTGATACGGTTTTAGCTGGGTTGGGATTTACGGATAGTGACCGTACAAAAACCATCCCACAACTGTCCGGTGGTATGAAAACCAAGTTAATTCTGGCGAAGCTACTGTTGACAGACAACGACATACTTATACTGGACGAACCCACAAACTTCTTGGACACTGCCTACATCAACTGGCTGGGCGACTATTTGTGCCGCCTTAAATACGCGTTCATCGTAATTTCCCATGATAAAGCATTCCTTAATAAAATTAGTAATAAAACCGTGGAGATTGCAAACCGTGTATTAAAGGTATACAACGGCAACTACGACTTCTATGTAAGAGAAAAAGAGAGACTGGAGGCTGTGCAATTGCAGCAGCACACAGCTCAGGCAAAATATATAGAAAGATCGGAGGAGTATATACAAACATTTTTATTTGCCAATGAAGGCGGTCAGGGCAAGACGAAGGCCACGTGGCTAAAAAAAATGCTAGAAAACATGAAAAGAATCGAAAAGCCTGACGAAATAATTAAACCAAAATTCGAGTTTAAGCACTTAAAGGGTGCGTCTAAAAAAATCATGACTGTAAACGCCGTTGAGGTAGGATATGATGGCACGCCTATACTCCCGCCTATTACCTTTAACGTGGAAAAGGGCGATAAAATTGTATTTAAAGGGTATAACGGCGTAGGCAAAACCACGCTATTAAAATCAATTTATGGGGATATCCCGATATTATCCGGGAATATTGAATTTGGTGAGGCTGTGGAAATCGTATTTCTAAAGCAAGAGGAGGACTATGAAAACAATTTTGCCGGTAGCGATGTTTTAAGACAAAACCTGCGCTTCTACAAAATAGACGGAACTGAGGTGAAAAGACTCAAAAGTGCGAAATATAATGATATGATGGTTATACAATTTGTTAAACTTTACTACCCAGACAAGCCGCAAAAGGAGTTACAAGCAGCGTTACTTTCATGTGGGTTAAGCGATATACACTTTTTTAACCGTGTACGCTCGCTATCTGGCGGGGAAATGACAAAATTACGCCTCTGCTTAGCTATGATGAACCCTGTAAATGTAATTATCTTAGATGAGCCAACAAACCATTTGGATGTTTACTCCAAAGAAGTGCTGATGCACGCGCTGGAAGAATTTGAAGGTACAGTGTTGATGACAACCCATGATGTTAACGCTGATATTTCGTGGGCATCTTCGATAATCAATCTTGAAGAGCTTTTTGTGCAGTGATGGTGTCCGCATATTTCGTTACAACTCTAATAACATCTGATGAGCATTGATTCCGGAAATTGTATGTATGCCCGGCCAAGCGCAAGCGCATAATATGTCCATGATTATACGATTTCTTATATATGGGGCATTAGGGTGCTTGATGGAAGTGCTTTGGACGGGGCTTGGCTCACTCAAGTCCAAGAATTTCAAGCTAAGCTCCAATACATCATTATGGATGTTTTTTATTTACGGGATGATAGCGTTTTTGGAGCCGCTATTCCGGCTTATGGCACCTATGCCGTTCTTTGTACGGGGGTTGATTTACGCCGCCTGCATTTTTACCGGGGAGTTTTTGACAGGCAGCCTGCTTAAGCGTATACAGGTTTGCCCATGGGATTACAGTCACGCGAAATACCATATCAAAGGGCTGGTGCGCTGGGACTATCTGCCGGCATGGATAGTGGCGGGGCTGGTTTTCGAGTGGGGATATTGGACGATTGTGTAGGGTACGCGGAAATCAAGCCAAGCAGTTGAAACATACGGCGAAAATTGTCTTGCTGTGCTTCATGTGGCGACTAATTTGCTAAGATTATCAATTCGCTCTGGGTTTTCTTCCTTCGCAACTCCTCATAGCAACTATAACATGCCTACGTACATTATGCATCAAGAGACCAAAGGGATGTTGGATATTGTGTCATTGTATCAATCTCACCATCCAAACGCCCAGTTTCACTACAACTTTGATACAATGGTCAGAAACCTGAGATGCCTGATTTCTGGGCTTTCTGACCTATGCCATACTTGTTTTTATCAAAAACAACACACATGTATAGCTATTTTTCATGCACCTGCTATTTTGTAAACGCACCATTAATATTAGGACTACACGATACTCGCAATTGGCACACGTTTCTTAGATACGTGTATCAGTTGCCATCGCTCTTGCTATTTTTCCACGCAACAAATGCGCGCGTATGCCAATCGGTAATATATAAGTCACCATTTTTCATAAAATCGTGAACATAAATTGGTTTAAAATTCTTCATTGAAGGCTGAAACCATGTTAATATATTATCCATCTTTTTTTGAGATAAATATATTTGACATAGCATTTATGATATGAAGGGTATTTTTGAAAAAGGAGTACACTAAAATATACTCAACTGCCCTGTTTGCGGTAAAACATTGGTTTTTGAGGAGTAATGCGAAAGGGGGGTATGGTATTTTTTCAGCCAGTGGGGATTCGCTCTTGTGGAGAAAATTTTAGACTTTACAGGAGCGAAGCCCGCTGTCTTTTTTATCCCCGACGGGGCGCACGGCAGTATTAACTTGTCAATACTGTATAAGTGCGCTCGGTGAAGAAAATGCTTATACTATAAAATAGCCAATATCCATAATTGTATTTTCGGGCGTTTCTATTGCGTAAAAATCTTTACAACGCTTAGTCGAATACCGCTCAAACCACCAATCGCTGGTCACGGTATAGTCTGCTTTTTCAATATTAGCTAAACCTTCGGTTGCTAAATCCCAAGGGTTAAATTCATCTTTTTCATAAAACCAACAAACCGCCATATCCGTTTTAGGGAAATCTTCGTACTCCAACCCTTCCGGGACAGGCGTATTTTCTGGAGTAAAATAGCCAAGCCAATACTCAAAACCTTTTCTATGGCTCATTAGACCTACAAGAGCATCACTATCTTCATGTAGATTTGCGAGATTTATGCCTATTTGTTGCTTTACAGTTTCAAACAGACCTTTCTCTTTCCATTCACCCCAAGCAGTTCCTCCATCGGCATATTTTTTTCCGATAAACCTCATTCCGCTTACATTTTGAATTTTGTATGTTTTAATTGCTTCCAACATGATTTTGCTCTCCTGTTCATGATATAAATTTTTTACTGCAAGTTAATTATATCATGGAAAGACGGGACGTAATAGCGAAAATTCCCCGTGTCCTTGATACCTTGAGCGTTCGAGCGTTACCGTTATTTATAAAGCTACCTTGACAGCACAACTGCTAGCTTTAAGCTGTCTATACTAATATTCATTATCTCAAAATTCCTCCACATGTTTTGTATCATGCTTTAGTATTCTCGCCCAGTCCCTACGGCAATACAGCACACGCATTACTAAAACACGCTTCGGTCCATTAAGTAAACCTTCCCGGATAACAAAGAAAACAAGATGCGTTTTGGCCGCTGCCATACGAAATCCTTTTGATGCTAAGTATTCATCCGGTACAAGGGGGTAGCGCATAGGCGTTGTTTCAAGCTCCAAAATTTTCTCATCAATAAGTGAAATACGACGCTCTGCTGCCACAGGATTTTGCAAATCGTTAGCAATATATCTGTAAATCTCACGAATATCAGTTTGTGCCGGTTTTACGATTCTTACAAGGTAACTCATGACATCTCTTTCCTAAACTCTTTCCTAAACTCTGTCATAAAATCACGATAATCCATGTGCTTTCCTGCGTTTTCGGCTTCAAGCGCCTCATCAAGCAAATGGTATAGTTCGTATCTACCGCAAAATTTCTCGTAAGTGTCGATGCTCATAACAGCCAAATCTCCATGTCCGTTTTTGGTTATGAACATCGGCTCTGACCGAGAATTGCAAAATTCTGATACTTCATTATAGTTGTTGCGCAGATATGCACTGGGTTTAATCGTAGGCATAGGTACTAGCCTCCTTCACTGTTATAACAACATTATACCCAAATTCGGCTACCCAAGCAATAGTAGCGAAATAAAAAATGCCCCCAGGATACAAGAGGGTGCATTTTTCATATTCAGCCAGTGTAAGCGTGTGATTGTATCAATATCACCATCCAAACGCCCTTTTATTTGCAGGCCTTATACGCGTTTTAATTGTTGCGCGAAAAGCGCACTAATTACTGCTTATAATCGTAATCTCTTCGGTCTTTGCCTTTCTTTTAATAAAATCTTTTCCAAGCAACACTAAGTTTATGATGGCATAGCTAACAGAGTAGTACACGAACAGGTTAAAGTACGAAATTACAATCATCCTGCCAATAGACACCATTATGAACAAATAAAGAAATAGTATCGCGATTGTAGCTACATATCCCAATGTGAATTTAATCCATAGGCGGCCTTTTGATTTGTGAATAAACACAAACCCAATAACGGCAAGTAAAAGGGGCAGATCCCTGCCTAATACTCTAATGATTACCGAAAGCCATGCGCCCCCTATGTCGCCTTGCATTATATCAGAGGCCGCATCAATCCAGTATAATATTTTAGAGACCGCCAAGTATGTAATAATGGCAGTTTTAACAAAGGTCCATTTTTGGTTCTTCATTAATATGTTGCCCCCTGAGTGATTAAATTGTTTAATTCTTCTTCTAAATCAGGCTGGAAACAGTATGCCAACCAGCAGGATGACGATAATTAAAATAACAGTCTGTATCTGCTCTTCTTGGCTTCCGGTTTTTATGTTAAGAAGCTTAATATTTTTCTTGCTTACCGGAAACAGAACCGGGCAGCCTTTGACAGTCATGCAATCTGCAAGAATATGCGATACATATCCAGCTAAAAACCCGTAGGTGAGTATAAGAAAATTGCGGTCCCTTATGTATATTGTGGCTATTGCTGCACAAATAGGGATAATTAATGTGTGCATGATCCCACGATGCTTAGTAACAAAGCCCCATGTGTCCCGTACCCATCGCGTTTGGCTTAGCTTAAACAGGAAAAATGTTGGGATTACTACGCCTATCCCTACCATAAGCAGGGTTGTGTTGTTTTCCAGAATCAGCCTGCCGTGAATCCATGCTGCTATTACTACCGCTACTGCTGCCAATGTTACGACCACATTGGCCATCAGCTTGCGCAATTTGCCGATTCTGGCGCTACCATGGTCTATGTCGGGTAGCATTGCTGCAAGGGGGGCTGTGACTAGCGCCAGCGCTAATGCGTAGTCCCCTTGCCTTATGCCGTAGATTGCTATTGCAGCCCCTGCTGCTGTACCTATTGCTTTGTGTGATTTGCCTGTCATGGATTTACCTCTCTTATTGCTGATTATGCTCATATTATCAGAGAAAAGGAGTGTTCTCAACTAACCATGTCCTATTGCGCGGCTTTGTGGGGATATAATATTGGATACAAAAAACATAAATAGACAAGTTGGGCCATTAGCAATATTTTTCAATTGGAAGGAGGGATGCTGTGATATAATTGAAGTATGGACTATTTAACGCATACCGGCTGTACATAAGCATGGCGCAGATATTTTAGGGGGTAGATGATTGAATAATTCAATTGATTTTTTACTTGAAAATGCCGGGCCAGTAATTCAATACCGTTTGCGCAAAGAGATATTATGTGAAATTACCCCGGCGGAAGAAGAAACTCTACTTGCGCAAATCTATCAAACACCGTATTTCAAGCTGGTTGAAAGCTATGCTAAGCCAAGCGGGTTCATCGGGCATGGTATCCACGGCCATTCTAATATTCCGGGAAGAGTACATGAAACACCATTGCAAGACGGCGAAACGGCGGCACGGTTATTAGCCTGTTATGCCATCCCGCAGGCGCATTCCCTAGTGTCAGATTTTGTGGCCGCGTTGCGAAACAGCGACACTCTTCAATATGAAATCGCATACAACAAAACCAATCGTGTCACTTTCAGCAACCGCTACAAAGAAATTGCCAGTGGGAATGGATGGCTACTACCGGTATTTACTATGCTGGCTTTGATGGGGCATGGTGATGAGGCGGATGTACAGCCTTTTTTGAATGTGTGCTTGGATGCTTTTGGGGTTGTTTTGCAAGTAAAATCCCTTGCCGAAATACTCACATACAAGCCAGAGCGTAAGCTCAAATATAATTATCCGTACGCAGGTGCAAACACGCTTTATCCTTGCCAATATCACTTGACTATGTTGGCGCACACCACATCTTGGCGTAATCCTATTAACCGAAAAATGCTTGTCAACGCTATCAACGCAATAGATGCGCTCACGCAAGAAGATGATGAAATCGTCCAACGGTTTAGAAACAAAGGCATGAGCGGCCTCGGGCAGTTTAATAAACCATTCGTGCCATACACAGCGGCTGCGGGTGAGTGGTTATCACGCAAATATTTGACCGAACTTGCCATGTTGGGAGTAGGACGGGAAGCAAATGTTATCTGCACTACTGCCAATTACGTAGAAGAACAACTTGCCAGCGATGGAATCTTGAAAGGTGGTAAAGCGCCGTCTTCCAAATACCCCGTTGCATATGGCGAAGTATTCCTTGAGCCAAATTACAGAAAAAAAACAGCACATACTTGTGACTTAACATTTTGGGCGGTGCAGTTCCTGCATTATGTAAACCACGGTAGCCGCCAATGTCTGAAAACACTGGAGGCTCGCTCATAGGCTATTCAATTGTAGGGTCTAATCCTCTTCCATAGACCACCCCCTTAATGCAAATAAAAAAGCGTAGGAACGATGTAGTAATTACATCATCACCTACGCCTTCTTTTTGTGGACTATGCAAGGTATTTATCCTGAAATCATCTTGTTAAGCTACTCTTGCCTGCGTCGTATATTCTGTCTACTCCATCCCGGCCATTTCAAATTCAATTAATCCTTGAATAAGCATTGCGGTTTCCGCTGCCGATATTGCGCCGTTGTGGAAATCTTGTAGTATCGGGCGAACTGTATCTGGCCATATTTGTGCCAGTACCATGGGCATATTGCCTATATCGTCCAGCCAATCATCCATTAAAGGGATAGCTACTTCACTGTTTCTGGTGCCGGTTAGCATGACTGCCAGAAGGCAAAAAGTACCTCTGGTCCTATGCATATCTGAATCAGGCCAATTTTCTCTAATGCTAAAGCGTGCCGCATCTCTGTTTATGGGCATCATTGGTAGGCGCTCGCGAACAATTCCACCTCTTGACTGATGAGAAAAAATGCTTCTGCTGGCGGCTTTCGTTCCTGCTTCGCTAGCCATAAACTGCATGAAATCCCATGCCAAATCCTGCTGAACAGGGGTTGCTCCAGCGTTTAATACATAGGCTGTCGTAGGGGTAATTATTAGCTCGCCTTGATTGCTGACTATAGGGACTGCTCCAGTGAAAATTGTTGAGGCAGGTCTGAAAATAATATCACGTGTTTCGGTTGGTATGTGCATAATATCATGGTAATCGCTTACGCCAATGTTAAGGAAAAAATATCTCCAAATAACAAAATCCCAATCCAGCGAAACTGAAGCACGGAGCGGCGGCGCATAGTCTTCGCCAAATATCTTGTCTGGATGGGTCGCTTCACGGGCATGGTACAAAAAGTCGATGAAGTGTTGGCTGTTAAAGCCAGCTGCACTGGTCTCCAAACAAGAGCTATAGTGCAAATAGTCAAAGCCATGTCCAACATCAAAGTTATGCCATAGGTACATGCGCAAGTCCGGCACATAAGGATTAGGGTGGTATCCTGTAGTGTTAAAATCACGCATTAATCTCAATAGTCGATACATAGTGATGCCGTTCTCATCTACATTCATGGCTTGGGTTAAGCCTAGAATATCGCGGTTGGTTGCTACCATGTTAAATGAAAAAGCAAGTGGGAATTCATATAGATAGTCATCTTTCGTCATCGCGTTGAAGGCGTTCATAAAAAAATTATAATCGTTAAAACTTGGAGTAGCGTTGATAAACGGAACCCAATTCGCCAAAAGGTGTGTATCGCGGCGATTAACCAATGCGGACTCTATTAAAACAGGCGGTGCGGTAGATGAAGCCTGTGCATGTGTTGCTATGCTCCCAAGCGCGATGCTTGTTTCCTGTATAGCTCTTTCCAAGTTGCTGCGAAAACTGATTATTTCTATGGATATGCCGGGATTAAGCCGCATATATTCATTAGCAATGGCTGTGATATTATTGCTATACCTGCTTAGCGCATATATTACCAGTGTCTCCCCGTAGAACGGGGAACGGTCTATTTGCAACTCAGGCACAACTTGGTTGGTGTCAGGTACGCTAGATCCCCCCACACTGGTACCTCCGGGGCGCGGGCCGATTCCGTCATACATGTATGTGTCTGCATCAGATGATACGTTCCTGCGGCCACAAGCCGCTAAACATAAGGCTGTCATCATGATAAGTAGCAGTGTGATAGATAAATGTTGTTTTAGAGCTATCTTTTGGTTATGTAAAGCGTTGATTGGGGTTATGCGAGCGGCTTGCGATTTATCTGTGTTTCTCATGACTTTCACCCTTTATTCTTGATATTACCATATATGTGGTGTTGGTGCAATTTGCCACAATATATCTTCATGTTTACAAAAAAGCCTGAGTGATGGGGGATGAACAGTTTTGTTCATACTCAAACTCATGTTAAAGTAAGCTTTACAGTTCTTTAAATACCCAAATTAAGGGCATTATGGATGTTGTACTAACGTACGGGGTCACCGACACAGCCCATCTGTGTGAGACAGCCTACGACTGTAGGTGCAGGACAATTCCGCACAGTTGGGAAGGGCTCATCACATGCAGTTCCGCAAGAATTTCCACAAGTTGCCGACCTTGCCTCGATTAATGGGTTAACATCAACACACGTTTTTTGTATATCAAGGTCAAAGTCATCATAATAATTTAACATACATTCACTATCTTTCGTTAGTTTATAATATTAACTTCATTCCCCCATCAAAGATGAAGTAAATATGTGCAATATCTCTTCATGAAAATTAATATTTCCATTAGGAAATATTATATTTACAGGCCGGCATCATGTCAATATCACCAAAATGTATAGCGCAGCAATTAGGATTGATGGATAAATTTCATGATTGTTGAACGCATTACTAAATGCACAATGCAGAAGGAATGAGTGAAAGCATGAAGTATGAGGATGTTATGCTGTGAGATAAATGGCAATAAAAAAGCGCAGGGACGATGTAATATTGCATCATCACCTGCGCCTGTTAGCTATTTTACCCTACAACCATTCTATCAATCTCTTTTTTTAAACGGCCAATGATTTTTTTTTCTAACCGCGAGATGTATGACTGGGATATCCCTAGCATATCGGCAACTTCTTTTTGGGTTTTTTCTTCCCCGCCGGAATATAGGCCAAAGCGTAGTTCTACTATTTTTCTTTCACGTTTTGTTAGTTTGTCTAGGGCTGTGCTTAGTAGTTCACGGTCTGTTTCGTCGTCTAGGTCTTTGGATATGATGTCCACTTCCGTGCCTAGGATATCCGAAAGTAGGAGTTCATTCCCTTCCCAGTCCACGTTTAGTGGCTCGTCTATGGATATCTCGGACTTGGCGCGGGTGTTGCGGCGCAGGTACATAAGTATTTCGTTTTCTATGCAGCGGCTGGCGTAGGTTGCCAGCTTTATCTTTTTGTCGGTCTTGAATGTGTTTATGGCTTTGATTAGGCCTATTGTGCCTATGGATATCAAATCCTCTACATTTATGCCTGTGTTTTCGAACTTCCGGGCTATGTATACCACCAGCCGCAGGTTTCGCTCTATTAATGTAGCTTTGGCGCGGGCGTCGTCTTCGCTTCCCAGCAGGGCTAGGCACTCCGCTTCTTCGTCTGTGGCCAGTGGGGCCGGTAGCACTTCGCTGCCACCTATATAGTAGATGCTTGATTCGCTTTTGTGTTGGTCGGCTATGCCCAGCGCGTCGAAAATCATGTTGCGTGCTTTTGTGTAGAGATTTGCCAACATAGTAAATACCTCCAGATTATATTTTACGCCGCCGGCAGTAGATCGGGGCTTAAAAGAGCCTGATACCGCCCGTCCGGCGTTAGTTTGTCGTTGTAAATGCCTATTACTACGTCTTGCCGTGAATTTTTTGCCCCAACCATCACTTGGTCTGGCCTAAAGCCTATCAGCATACCGCCGGATTTTCCTATACTGGTAAAGGGTATCATGCGTATGCGCTGGTAAAACGGGCCATCTTGGTTGCTTAGTACCCCGGCTAGGTCGTTTTCTTGGCGGTCGTAGAAGATTCCTTTTAAGCCCTCTGGTAAAAATTCTTGAACTTGTTCAAATTCCGCTACAATTACAGGCGATTGCGAAAGCGGGTCTTTCAGGCTGTGGCCTGTATCTACAAGCGCGTCGAAGAAAATGTATTTTTCGTTCATGCTAACCATTACATTCATAAGCATTTGACGCTTGATTGTCTGATGTTCTATTAGCCGCATTGTGAGCTTTATCAGGGCATAGCTGACTACCGTACCCACAAGCACTAACTGCCATGAAACAGCGCGCCTAAAGCCGTCTAAGTCGGCGGCTATGTAGTATATGGCGTATGGTAGGTCTGTTAGGTAAAAAAGCGCCATCCCAAGCCCGCCTACGGCAAAGGTTATACCGTAGGCCGCAAGCATTAGCCGCAAAAAATGCCTGACCCCGGTCGGGTAGAAGGCCACCATTACCCCAGCTGCCAAAATTACTACAGAGGCTAGCGCTATGTTAAGGAAACGCAATGGCTCTATAACTAATAGCAATGTATACAAAAGTGCCATAACAAGCCCGCCCAATATAAGCCAGCGGGCTTTGCGCTTCTGACGCAGGACTTTGGATGCTATAAGCAGTACAAAGCCGTTCATAAGGAAATTGATCATGAATAATAAATCCGCGTAAAGGATCATTGTATGCCTCCATCTTTTGTGTTGTGGTGGTTAGTATAGTCATAATAGGGTAGGGGATTTTGTCGGAATTGTTGGTAGTGGTAAATTTTAGGTGTCGAAATATAGACGGTAGAATTTGGTCAACTGATATGCTATGCTGGGCATAGAAACGCAATTTCTTTATAAAAGGGAGGTAACACATGAAGCCACCGCTATACAAAGATAGCACAAAGCCCATAGAGGAGCGTATACAAGACCTCTTGAGTCGTATGACTCTGCCGGAAAAAGCGCGGCAGCTGGATATGTATGCCCTAAACGACATAGCCAACCGCGAAGAGGGCGGTATGGTGCTGGATCCAGATAAGCTTGCGGCCTTAGCAGGCGACGTAGGCATGGGCTGCCTGCAAAGCCGCGGCTCCACAGCCGCCTTAAACAATGCAGTACAGGAATATGTAACCAAACACACGCGTCTAGGCATCCCTGTGCTGGTTTCGGAAGAAGCCCTTCATGGGCTGCACCGCGCTGGCTGTACGATTTTCCCGCAGCAAATCACCCTAGCCGCCACATGGGACCCTGCTATGGCCTACGAGCAAGGCCATGGAATAGCACGTGAGACCCGCAGTTTAGGCATCCATGAAACCTTTTCACCGGTGCTAGACTTGGCACGCGACCCGCGCTGGGGCCGTGTAGAAGAAGGCTATGGCGAGGACACATACCTATCTGCCGCCTTCGCCCGTGAAATGATAAAAGGCCTGCAAGGTAACGATGTTTCCGCCCCTGACCGTATAGTAGCGGAGCCTAAACATTTTTCCGGATATGGTCAG
>Ga0131853_10009386_pt1 | contig 17899 bp, 17 predicted proteins | sample TergutLab28metaG_FD_92764 | JGI IMG/M metagenome (GOLD analysis project Ga0131853, IMG submission 92764) | Labiotermes labralis P1 segment gut microbial communities from Petit-Saut dam, French Guiana - Lab288 P1 (version 2) (version 2) | ecosystem: Host-associated > Arthropoda: Insects >... | reverse complement strand
TTATCTATACACCGAGCAGCATAAGTAGCTAGCCGTGTACCCTTATCTGGCTTATACGAAGCAATCGCCTTTATAAGCCCTATCGTACCTACAGAGATTAGATCCTCGCTATCCTTACTATGATTACTGTATTTCTTAGCCACGTGGGCCACTAAGCGCAGGTTGCGCTCTATTAGTATATTCTTGGCCTCTTCATGGCCTTGCGCGTATTCATGTAAATACTTTTGTTCATCTTCTACCGACAGCGGCATTGGGAAGGAGTTGCCGCCAGACAGGTATCCTAACAAAAAAAAGCCCTGTAACATGTGTAAGAGCCCGAAAAACACAAAAACACCTCCCTTGCGGTCTATCATATGCAAAGGAGGTGCTGTGTGTGCGTGTTCGTTTAGGCATCGCAGAAATAAATTGTTTTAATCTATTATCTTCCGTATGGCTGCGGTGCGCTTAGGCCAATCCTGTTCCAGCTTGGATGCGTATAGTGGCGGGTATCCCAGTAAGTTACGCGGTTATTTACCGCGGTTAATGAAATTGTCCATAGTAGGGGGATTGCCGGTACGTTTTCGTACCAATACCACTGCCAATCGCTAAATATCTGGCTCCAGTAGTCTTCATCGAAGGCGGCTAGGGTATTCATCCTGTCTAAAATTGCGTCGTATTCTGGGGAAGTGTATCTGGAGAAGTTCCACCAGATATGGCCCCATGAACCTTGTGGGTTGGGGTTTGCACCTACTGTCCATCCGCCGGTAAACATGTGAATGAAGTCGCCTTCACCCTCTACATAATCAAGGTCAAAGTCTGTGTAATCCCAAATTGTATATGCATGGTGGGTGTCACCGCGCCACAATTCTACCCTTACACCAACATCAGACCATGAAGAAATATAGAAAGGAACAATTATACCTTCGGTAAGTGGATTTTCAGGGAAAGCCCAATATACGGTAAACCTCTCTCCATTGGGGCAAAGCCTGTAGCCTTCATCGTCAAATTGGTCGAAACCGGCTTGGTCAAGCAATTCTCTTGCCCGGTCAGGATTATAGGAAAAACCAGGTACAGTTGGGTCTATCAGTGCTGCGTGGTTTGGTGGTACATTGCTTGTGGCCTCAAATTGTAGGCCGTTGAATACGGTTTCGCCAATGAAGCCGGGGTCAATGGCATATGCCATTGCTTGGCGGAAGTAACGGCCGGCTTGCGCCATTAGGCGGGTTGGGGCGTATACATTTACGCCGGGGCCCCATGGGTTATCGGGGTCTACCGGGTGGAAGATACCAAGGCGGAACGCAATAAACGAATAGTCGCCTACAGGCGTTCCCAAGTAGCGGAAATGTTCCGGGTGCATATGGTCGCCATATTCTGCGGTTGGGAAGGATAAAATATCGAATGTCCCATTGTGCATATGCTCTGCAATAAGAGATGGGTCAACCCTGTCTATCTGTATGCGCTCAACTACGGCTACGCCAAATGCATAATTGGGGTTACGCACCATGGTGATTGTCTCGCCGGGCACGACATGCTCTATCATAAACGGCCCCCAGCCTACAGGGGTAGTGCGGACCCAATCGCTTTCGGCCATTTCGGCCACGGGTATGCCTTCGAAAATGTGGCGTGGGGTTGGGTTAGTCCAGATACCAAAGTAAAGCATACCGGGACCCATTTCTTCAAAGTACATGGTTAGCGTCCTGTTGTTATTGGAAAGTACTAAGCCGCTGATGTATTCAGCTTCACCGTTACGGAAGTCCATAATACCTACAACTGACTGAACCTCTGCACCAAATCTTGGGCCGGTGTAGTCTGGGTGAGCCATTACTTCATAAGCAAACACCAAATCGTCTAATGTAAGTGGGACACCGTCATGCCAGTAGATATCACGCTGCATGTGGAGGGTAAATGTAAGAGTGTCTAGGCAATACTCAAATCTTGCTGCGCCATCTTGCCCAAACATGCGCATTTCGTTCATAGAAAGCAGTGATCTTCCTGTACCCAATGGGGCGGCAAGATCGGAACATAAAGTACCGTCATGGAAAATAGCGCCACCTATAAGGCCAGCCCATGGGCTTGTGGATGCAATGCCGAAGTAAAGCGTGGTTCCTTCGACATGAGGCAGACCGGTATCGATGTACAGTGGGAAGTTTTCTAGAACTGCCTCCATAGCCTCAAGGGGATTGCCTACGGCTACGCCATTGCCTCCGTTGTCATCATTTTCTCTTGCGCAACTGCTTAGTGCGCCAAGCATAAATAGGGACACAAGCAGCAAAGCTAAAATTGCTTTTTTCATTGCTTTTCCTCCTTTAATTCGTGCCGCGTTTGGCGGCAGATTCATGTTGGCATGGCTGCATAATCGCTTCGCGATTTGCTTGTGAAATTCGCGTGGCGAATACATCACACTATACCAATCGTTTTTTTGCGTCAGCAGCGCGGTTTAACGCTTGGCCGACAAAATTTATGCATAACATCATCACAACGATGAGTAGTGCCGCAGGTAGCCACAGCCACATTCTGTTTACCATATCGTAGGGGATTCTGGCATTGGCAACTAAAATACCTAAGCTGGGTACATCAAAGGGCAGGCCAAGCCCAAGAAATGCGAGGCCGGTTTCTATACCCACAAAAGACGCTAGGGTTATCGTAAAGTTACTGCTTATTATGGAAAACATATTGGGTAAAACTTCACGGAAAATTATAACGATATTGGGCGTACCCATAGTCTTGGACGCGGATACATAGTCCATAACACCTTGCCTTAGTGCCATAATCCGCATAAGCCTTGCCGTACTCTGCCAAGATATTAAGCCGATTAGCAGCAGCGAAAAGGTTACAACATTTATGGGAGACAATAACTGCAAGAACAAAATTACTAGCATCATAATGGGTACCATTGCATAGAAATCCATAACTCTCATTAGCACATTATCTACATGCCCGCCATAATAACCGGACAGCAGCCCCACAATTAAGCCGATAAATGTCCCTGCAATGGCCACTATAAACGCTATGTTCAAAGAGTTTCTGGCAGCAAGTATTAGCATATGAAGCATATTTCGCCCAGCTTCATCCGTGCCAAGCGGGAATTGTAGCGAAGGGGGTTGCCGCCTGTTTAAAAGCATTGCGCGGTCTACCCGCATAATTATCCCGGAATCTATGAATGGGGCCCATATATATATTGTAGCAACAATTAACACAAACAGGATTAAGGCCACAAGTGCCGTCTTGTCGTTATATATCTCGCGCCACATGATTTTCCAAGGGTTATGATGCTCCATATTTGCTTCCTCCTTATATCGTATTACTTTATGCGTATCCGCGGGTCAATAATAGTAATGATGATATCTGTAACAAGCAGAGATATTACCGTAAGAATCGCATAGAACAATATCAATGTATTGGCCACGGGCCAGTCCTGCCGCAAGATAGACGAAATAAACAAATCACCCATGCCAGAGAATGCAAACACCCGCTCTATGAAGATAGAACCCGAGAAAAGCCCTGCTATTATAAAGCCAAAACCACCTGCCACAGGTAATAGCGCGTTGCGTAATATGTGACGGTTATAAACCCTGCTTTCGGGTATGCCCTTGCTGCGTGCGGTCATAACAAAATCGGATGCATCGTTGTCTATAATTTCGCTTCGCAAGAAGTAGATAATCCCTACGGTGCTGATTAAGGCCAAAGTTATGGCCGGTAGAATTGCGTGATGCATTTGGCTCAAAAAGCGGGTTATCCCACCTGCCATATCCGCGGATGCGGAAACGCTACCCAGAGTAGGGAACCAGCCTAGGCTGAAACCAAATATCATGAGATTAATCAATCCAAATATTATTGAAGGCATAGAAAGCGCTAGAAATGTATAAATCATTATGCTTTTATCTACATATGTGCCTTTCTTTTTAGCAGCTAGTATGCCAAGAGGGATGGCTATCATATAAGTAAAAATAGTGGTTAAGAATGACAGGCGTACGGTATTCATCATCCTATCGCCTATAACCGATGTTACAGAGCGCTGCTGGGATACAGACCGGCCAAAATCAAACTCTGTGAAAATGCCGCGCATCCAGCGGCCGTATTGTATATACCATGGGTCGTTGAGGCCCCATGTATCGCGAAGCATATCCATTTGCTCTGGTGTAGTGCCGGGTCCTATCATGCCGCGCAACGCGTCCCCTGGCATATTGTAGCCCAAGACAAATATTAGCAAGCTAAGCGCCGCAAGTTGGGGGATTAATATCAAGAAGCGCCTTACAATTGTTTTCCACATTAATTTTCATCCCCCGTTCCCGGTAAAGCAACGTAATGTGTGGCGGATAATGGTTTTAGGTCGTAGACCTCGTTGCCGTTTTTATAGTAGTTATCAAACTCGGTTTCGTATTCATAGGCTATTTGCTTGCGTTTTTCTTTATTAGCTTTGCGCATGTGTGGGCTTTTATCTGGTATAGAGGCCATTAGCCGTTTTGTATAGATATGCGCGGGGTTACTGTATATATCCTCACGTGTGCCAAACTCTACGAAACGTGAGTTATGCATTATCGCCAAATGCTCGCACATATGGCGCACGACACCTAAATCGTGGCTTATAAATAAGAAGGCAAGCCCCATCTCTTCTTGAATATCGCGCATATAATTAAGCACTTGTGCCTGAACAGAAAGATCCAGCGCGCTTACCGGTTCGTCTGCCACAATGAGTTTAGGCTTTAGGGCAATTGCCCTTGCAACGCCTATGCGCTGGCGCTGCCCGCCGGAGAATTCGAATGGGTATTTCTTCGCGTTTTCTGGGGAAAGGCCTACCATTGCCAGAAGTTCGTCTACCCTTTTTACTTCTTCCCCTTTGGTAAGCTTTTCGAAGTTTCGGATGGGTTCGCAAATAATGTCATGTACTTTCTTGCGCGGGTTAAGGGACGACTGGACATCTTGGAAAATCATTTGCACATCTTTGCGGTATGGGGTTCTATTTTTTCTTACTAATCTTGTTATATTTTTGCCTTCGAACAAAATCTGGCCGCCGGTGATACGTGCAAGCCCCATTATGGCTTTGCCTGTTGTAGATTTGCCGCTGCCACTTTCGCCTACCAAACCTAAGGTCTGCCCCGGCTCTATTGTAAACGAAACACCATTAACGGCTTTTACATAGCCTATAGTGCGCCCTAATATGCCGCCTGTTATTGGATAGTACACACAAAGGTCTTTTACTTCTAATAATGCCATTTGGATATCCCCAATCGGTTATACGGTTTTTTCTAAACAAAGTGAAAGTCTTTATAGCATGTACACATTACATAATGTTCCGGCCCTACTTGGTGATATGTAGGGCTTTCTTCATGTTCGGATTCGTTTATCCATGGTATGCGGTGAGAGAAACGGCAACCCTGCCTTGGCATTTCTTTAAGGCTAGGTACCATGCCTTGGATTGCTTGCAGGCGCTCTGTTTCGCCTGTAGCACCGGGTATAGAGTTAAGCAACGAGCGGGTATATGGGTGGTGCGGGTTGTCGAAGATAGCTTCTACAGACGCGGTTTCTACGATTTGCCCGCCGTACATAACGGCTACCCTGTCTGCCATTTCGGCTACAACGCCTAAGTCGTGGGTGATGAGGATTATGCTGGCTTCCATTTCTTCTTGCAGGTCTTTCATAAGTTCTAGAATTTGTGCCTGAATGGTAACGTCTAAGGCTGTTGTAGGTTCGTCTGCGATAAGTAAGCTTGGCTTGGCGGCGATTGCTATAGCAATCATGCACCTTTGACGCATCCCGCCCGAAAGCTCATGAGGGAACTGCTTATATGTCAGCTTTGGATTGCTCATGCCTACAAGGGACAAAAGCTCCAGCGCGCGTTCTTTCCGCTCTTGCTTATTAAGATCTGTATGAAATAAAAGGCTTTCTTCTATTTGGGTGCCTGTGCGGTGCAGTGGGTTTAAAGCACTTAGCGGGTCTTGAAAAATAACACCGATACCCTTACCTCTTACCTGATTAAGGTCCGCCGGTTTCAATTGCAAAATATCTTTGCCTTGAAACAATATTTCCCCTGAAAGCCTTGTGTAGTTCATGTTGTGTAAGCGTACTATAGACTGGGCAAGCGCGGTTTTGCCGCTGCCTGATTCGCCCACAATAGCGAAGACTTCGTTCTTGTTGATGGTTAAATCCACCCCATCTACAGCGGCGTAGTATTCGCCTGCTATCCTGAACGATGTATTTAGATTTTTGATTTCCAGTAGCTTTTCTGCCTTCTCGGACATACTGTGCCCCCAAATTATGACTTATACCGAATGCCGGAAACATATGTAATCATGAGCCACTCAGCAAAAACTTTAGGAATTACTGGTGGCAGAGGGTGTAAATGTTTATGCATTTCGGATTATGACTTATTAATACATGATTCTATCAAAAAAAGCGTGTAGCGTCAATGACGATGCCGTGTTTTTATGGCTAAATTGATGTAGAAAAAAATGTCGTGCGAAGGTATATGATTGTGTGATTAGACAATAGTATTGTTTGTTATCATGCAAGACAGTTGTGAATATATATGCGATGCGCTGGTGGTAGGTATTGCTGCCGCATATAATGACGATTCCCCGCAATTGCTGAATATACTTATGTGTGCGGCTGTTTGGGTTGCATGAATGAGGCGTGCAGGATGCTTGACGTGAATATTTATGCACAAAAAATGACTAAATTGGCATTGTGGCAGACCTAGTGTGATATTGCTTTCATTTTTAGAATGGTATGCCTGTGGCCATGAAATGCGCCTGCTGCCCGCCTTTACGGCCTTATTGCACTTTGAGCGGTAAGGATAGATATGCTGCGAGAGAAGGCGCAGAGGAACTTGACTTATGGAGGAAGGCCAAAGAAGGAGGTGAGATGAAAGTAGGCACAGCCCACCGTTTACTGACAAAAGAAATCCTAAAACAATTAACCCTAGGCAATATAATGCTAAAGTTAATAGAAGATTCCGCCGCCGCGGACCCGGAAATTCACGAAAGACTAATTAATTTAGAAGCAAAACTGTGCGATTTAGCAAACAAACCGCAATTATATATTTGTAGACAGCCTTACCGGGTTTCCTCGTCTTCAATATTGGCAAGTGATATCTCCGGCGACACTATATTAATGCCGTGTTGCCAAACCATGCCCTCTGCAAGAGAATCACCGAAATAATCGCCAAACATATGATTTTCACCATTATGGCCCTCGGGAAAGCCTTCATGACTTTTCATCCAACCTTTAGCTATATAATCTTCCTGTATATCAAAATAATCCATTTCTGCCGGTACCGGTGAATTTTGTTTCATAAATCTTCCTACGGTATATGTTTTTAATTCGGATTTTTCGCCGTATTTCTCCTAAGTTATTAATGCGCAATTGAATTTTTCATCGGATGCGTATTCGCTCATTTCGTCTAATTTATTGAAAATCCAATCGCTGTAATGCCACAAACTGCGGAATATATCTGTCGTCGAAATCGGTCCATGTCCGCGTGCAAACACAGATTTACAGATAAACCTATATGGGCCGAATTTTGTTATATCGAATTTTTCTACCTTACCTTTGGGGATAATAATTTTACGTTCGATAGTAGCGCCTGTTAACATATCATCAACTTTGTCGCTTGTATCAAAAATTTCCGCTAATTTACCTAAGGGGAGGTTAATGGGTTCAAGACTTTTAATTTGATTTACACAATCGCATTTCATATAATGAAAACAATATTACAGGGTTAGTACCCAGCGGTAATGCTGATAAAAAAGGGGACAAAACGTGACCGCAAATGTATTTTTATATAATTTTCGCAGATGTCTAGTAAGTGCAATTATCGAATTGCAAGCAAGCCTAATCAAGTGCAAAGTAAAATTTGAAAGGATGTGAATGTATGCTTTTAACCATTACATACACAGGGCAAAACACCACAGATATCGGATACCTACTATATAAAAACCCGCATCGCCCGCAGGTGTTTGAGTTAAATCATGGGAAAGCGTTTGTCTTTTATCCCGATATATCCGATGAGCGTACTACAGTAGCGCTGCTGCTGGAAATAGACCCAATAGACTTAGCGCGCGGCAAAGCTGGAACAGCTAGCGGCGGATTATTTGATTATGTTAATGACCGCCCTTATGTATCATCGTCTTTTTTGAGTACAGCAATCTCTAAAGTGTTTGGCACTGCCATGACAGGCAGGGCGGATGCATATCAAGCGTTGTCTGATTCTTCGCTGGATTTAACTGCAAATATAACCATGCTTCCATGCCGTGGCGAACAAGAAAAATTGAAAAGCGTTTTCGAACCGCTGGGGTATGATGTAACTTTTGAGGCTTTTATGGCTGACGAAAATTTCCCCGGATGGGGCGAGAGTAAGTATGTGAATTTAACCATTAGCGGCAAGGTTCGCTTGCGCGACCTTTTGAAGCATCTTTATGTATTAATTCCTGTGTTTGATAGGCAAAAACATTATTGGGTAGGCACAGACGAAGTGGATAAGTTGCTGCGTATAGGAGAAGGCTGGCTTCCTGACCATCCAGAAAAAGCGTATATCACAGGGAGATACCTAAACCGCCGCCGCTCACTTGTGAATATGGCATTTGAGCGATTGACCGCAGCAAGTGCTGCCGATGGCGAAATTTTATCTGCCGAGAATGAGAATTTAGCAGATTGTAACGATAAAAAACTAAACCTTAACACTCAGCGGCTTGGCAGTGTGGTTGCTGCACTCAAAAGCTATGGTGTGAAACGTTTAATTGATATTGGATGCGGAGAAGGAAGCCTGTTGAAGCTTCTTGTAAAAGAGCGGCAGTTCACCAATATAGCCGGTGTTGATGTATCGCACGTTGCCCTAAAACGGGCAGCAGATAATTTAAAATTGGAATGGGCAGGAGATTCCATGCGCGAACGGGTACAATTATTCCAAGGCTCACTCACATACAAAGATGCCAGATTTTCTGGCTATGATGCCGCTTGTGTTATAGAAGTAATCGAACACTTAGATGTTCCGCGCCTAGCTGCCTTTGAACGGGTTTTGTTCGAGTTTGCCAAACCGCCTGTGGTTATACTAACAACACCCAATAAAGAATATAACGCAAACTATGGCCTTTTATACGAGAATGACTTGCGTCACGGCGACCATCGCTTCGAATGGACAAGGGCAGAATTTCGAAATTGGGCAAATAAAACAGCGGAAAAATTCAGATATACTATACAATTTTCCGAAATAGGCGACTTGGATGAAACCCATGGCGCGCCAACACAGATGGGGGTGTTTACGCTATGCGAATAGAAATTCCTGAAATTGCGGTAGTGGCAATCGTTGGTGTCTCCGGCAGTGGAAAATCCACATTTGCCAATCAGTTTTTCAAGCCAACAGAAGTATTATCATCCGACTATATACGCGCGCTTATATCCGATGATGAAAATAATTTAACGGTAAACGCGCAAACATTCGATACCCTATATTACATAGCCAACCAACGGCTGAATCTTGGTTTGCTGACAGTTATTGATGCAACAAATATACAAAAAGAAGCCCGTGCGTCTGTCTTACGTCTTGCGAAGCAGCAAAATTGCCATGCAGTAGCAATTGTGCTTGATATGCCGGATAAGTTATGCAAAGAGCGCAACGCGAAACGTCCAGACCGTAACTTTGGCGGCCATGTTATAGCGCGGCAAAGCGAACAACTGCGCCGTTCACTACGTCATTTGCAAAAAGAGGGCTTTCGCTTTGTATATGTGCTGAAAAGCGAAGAAGACATAGCAAACGTAGAAATTGTTCGTATACCATTGTGGAACAATAAAAAAAGTGAAACAAACCCACTAGATATAGTTGGTGACATTCATGGCTGTTACGACGAACTTTGCGCTTTGTTTGAAAAACTCGGATATTTGGTTGATAAGGAAAATTGTGTCGCGACACCTACGTGCGGGCGTAAAGCCGTATTTCTTGGCGACCTTTGTGACAGGGGGCCTAAAAACGTTGAGGTGCTTCGTCTTGTTATGAACATGGTTAAATCGGGTGACGCATATTGTGTTACCGGGAACCATGATGCAAAACTACTTAAGTATTTACGCGGCTCCAATGTGCAGCTTACGCACGGGCTGGATAAGACTGTAGAGCAGCTTAGCAATCAAAGTGAAGATTTTATAGCTGATGCAGAAGTGTTTTTGGACAGCCTTATAAGCCATTATATATTCGATAATGGTAAATTAGTTGTTGCGCATGCAGGGCTTAAAGAGCGTTATCAAGGGCGTGGAAGCGGGCGCGTGCGCGACTTTTGCTTGTATGGTGATACAACCGGTGAAACAGATGAATATGGCTTGCCTGTGCGTTTACCATGGGCTAATGAATATCGCGGGAAAGCAATGGTTGTATACGGCCATACCCCTGCACCAGATGTTGAAGCTATTAATAATACATTTTGTATAGATACAGGCTGTGTATTTGGCGGGAAGCTGACTGCGCTGCGTTATCCTGAAAAGGAAGTAGTACAAGTTGACGCGATGCAGCAATACTATGCCCCGGCAAAGCCATTTCTTAATGTACCAAGCGGCATTGGCGGTCAGCACGCGGGCCACAATTTAAACGATGACGTATTAAATATAGATGATGTATTAGGGGAAAAGCATCTTACTACCCGCTTGCACCGTAATATAAAAATAAATGCCGAAAACTCTACAGCCGCGTTGGAAGTCATGAGCCGCTTTGCCGCTGACCCTCATTGGTTAATTTATTTGCCGCCCACTATGTCTCCCTGCGAAACAAGTAAACTGCCGGATTATTTAGAATACCCGACAGAAGCCTTTGATTACTATAAAACCCGTGGTATAGGAAAGGTTGTTTGCGAACAAAAACACATGGGTTCACGGGCGGTTATTGTATTATGTAAAGATACAGAAACTGCGGCCAAGCGGTTTAATGTTAACGATGGCAGTTTTGGCATTGTTTATACAAGAACCGGGCGGCATTTCTTTGACGATTCATCAATTGAAAAAACTATTTTAACCCGGCTTCAAAGTGTTTTAACAGCCACAAGTTTTTGGGCTGATTTTAATACCGATTGGTTGTGTATCGATGTAGAACTGATGCCATGGTCGGCAAAGGCGCTAAAATTATTAGAGGAGCAATATGCCCCTGTGGGACGTGCTGGGCGTAGTAGCTTAGCTTCGGCAGTAGATGCAATTGGTAAAGCGGCTATTATGCTTGGCAATAATGTGGCTGATGCGGAGACTCTATCTAATCAGAAAGTAGGCTTGCATGCGCTGCTACAAAGGTATCAATCCCGTGCAGATGCTCTTAATTTGTATACAGACGCATACCGCCGTTATTGCTGGGATGTTAATAGTTTTGATGATTATCGCATCGCGCCTTTCCACTTACTTGCCACCGAGGGTAAGGTATGGAATAGCGAAAACAATATCTGGCACATGGAAACCATCGCTAAGTATATGACAGGGCATGACCCTATTTTTATGGCAACTGACCATCTTCTTATCGATTTGCTTGACGAAAATAGCGTGGTTGCCGGTGTTAAGTGGTGGGAGGAACTAACGGCGTCTGGCGGAGAAGGCATGGTAGTTAAGCCATATGATTTTATCGCCCAAAAAGGAAACGAATTACTACAACCCGCGGTTAAGTGCCGTGGGCGCGAATATCTACGCATCATTTATGGGGCCGAATATATGCTTGAGGATAATTTGACACGCCTAAAAAAGCGTTCACTCGCAAAAAAGCGAAACCTTGCGTTAAGCGAATTTGCCCTTGGCATGGAAGCACTGGAACGCTTTGTGCGGAATGAACCATTATACCGTGTACACGAGTGCGTGTTTGCTGTGCTGGCGATGGAAAGCGAACCTGTTGACCCAAGGCTGTAATAAATATTAGGGAATGCTAGATGTGCGGTTCGAGGAGAACAAGGTGACGGAGTTTATATTTCACGGGGGTTACTGATGAAAAAGCAGATTCTTATGATATGTCTGATTATATTAACCGGTTTTTTGATTGGGTGCGCAAGTAATGGCCTTGCAGATATCGATTATGATTCTACAGAGATTGCGGTAGAAAATGAAATAAGTATCATAGACGATGAGCCTTTTGATATTAGCGAAATAGTCGCTGACGAAAGTTTATTTTGGGATATTATATCTTCACTCAATATTACTCATACTATAGGCTATGAGGGATTCTGGCAAAGAGACTATTATTTAGTTATACCTCCCCTTGTAACAATTTTATCTAGCCTTTCAGATAGAGAAATTTTTATCTTTCATGAAACCCTATCAACGCTGCTTTTTAATATAGACAGCTATGAGTTAGCGTATGAATCCGCTGAATTAGCTGGCCGTGATTGGGTATCGGGCTCTTCCTTTTTATTCGCCCGCGCTGCCGTAATAGTTAATGGGGAAGAGCATTATAACCAAGTTTTGCGAGGAGAGGTTCCTATAAATGATGATTTGTGGTTCGAGGCTATACTCTACGTAGCAATGGAGGCATGGGGGCTAAAACATGGCAGAGATTGGTTTGAGTTTCCGTTCTTTGCTTCAGTGAGTTTTGAGACTGGCAGCAATATTGAGTTATGGGAAGATTGGTGGTAAGGAATAAGCTGGTGGTAATACTTCAATGGATGACAACTAAACTGTCATTTTAGTTTTAAGCAAAAAACGCAACCTGCGCTGTATGGTAACACCATTTCATTTTTGCTAACATTAATTTGCCCAAGAGAGCAAATCACAATAAATAAAATGCAGGTGGATATTATGCTGGATAATAGAAAAATAGGCAGCCAAATTTTATTGTTGCGTAAACGAAATGGGTTTACGCAAGATGAGTTGGCTGAAAAATTAGGCATCAGCGCGCAAGCAATCAGCAAATGGGAGAACGGTCACGCATTGCCAGATATAACAATGCTTCCGTTATTATCGAAGCTATTAAATAGCACGATAGATTCCATACTGATGCCTGTTATAGTAAAAGAGGGTGCAATTATTCCTTTTGGAAAGCATCAGTGGCGTGTGCTGAAAGTAGATGGTAATAGCGCATTAATTATTACCGAGGGCATCATAGAGCAACGCGCCTATCACGAAGAATTTACAGAGGTCACATGGGAACATTGTGATTTGCGCAAATACCTAAACAAGCAATTCTACGACACATTTGACCCGGCAGACAGGGCGCGGATATTAGAAACAAGAATAACCGATTGCGATAACCCGTGGTACGGCACAAAATGGGGTAACTCTACCGTAGACAGGATTTTCTTGTTAAGCACAACCGAAGTGCTGCAATACTTTGGTGACAGCGGCGATTTGAAGAATAACAAACGATGGCGTTGTATGGATACCGACGAAGTTGTATTAAGCAGCCCTGACCATTGGGAAAGTGGCGAATATATTTATGACCAATACAACGATGCGCGTAAAGCTTTATACCACAAAGTATATAACGCAGGCTGGGACGAAAGATGGTATTGGCTGCGTTCGCCGGGTATACACATACGGCATACCACCGTCAGTATAGGCGAAAAAGGCGAGTTATTTATTTGCGGCTCTGATGTTTATGATTCACACGGCGGTGTTCGCCCCGCGCTGTGGCTGAGTCTTTAGTTAACAATTTCAAAAGGAGAAACTATTATGCTAAATAAAATAGATTATCTTATGTATTTGCTAGATAAATGTAAAGACGACGAAAATAAAATCGCGCATCACACGCAAGAAATCGAAGAATTCCATGCTTTTCTTTCGGCACGGGGTATTAATGACACGCAGAGCATCACATCAGAAAACGCTGCCGCGTATATAATAAAAAAGCGTGAACAGGATTCAAATATATATCAGGTCATCGATTTTATAAAGGAATACGCAAGATTTTTCAAAAACGAGGATGTATTGTCGGACATGGTGAATATGTCCGAACTTCCCGCAATCGCGAATAAAATGTCGAAGAACATAAGAGAAATGCTGGGAGAAGAGATCTGGCAAAAAGTTTTCGGCGACGTACGAATACCGGATATAAGCTGTCTGCCCGGCGAGGCAAGCAATTTTGCCCGTGAAGTGAATAAAAGACTTTGTACGTGTATATCACAAGAACAAAGCGAAGCTATATACACGAAGAACTATCATGGGATAGATGTTGAATGGGACAGCGAAACAGATAAAGATGAACTCTTCCTTGAGATTGGAAACATCGATAAATATATTGATTCGTTTATTCAAGATGATATCAAAGGCTATGAATGGCGAAGAGACAACGGTGAACTTTCTCACACTTCGGAAATAGATGATGCGGTTGTAGAATACGTAAAAGCAAACCCTTGGTGCCGCAGAGAAGGCAATAAAATAATTATCAAAAAGCTGCCGTTTCTACTAAAAAAATATATGAACGCAACCGATAATAAAATGAAGCGTTACTATACTTGCCATTGCCCCCTTAAGCGTAACTCCATATTACAAAATGCGGAGCCTTTGCCCCGTTCTATGTGTTACTGTAGCTTCGGATTTATGAAATTGCAGTGGGATATTGCTTTTGGGCGGGAGCTCACAGGTAGGGTTGTTAAAACAGTCATGGAAGAGGATTGCCTCGAATGTATTTTTGAGATAGACATTCCCGATGACATCATGGAACAGTATACATAGGAGGGAGACGTAGTAACAGCAAACTGGCAAAGAAACGCAACCGAATATTTAAGGGGACGGAGGTATTGTGCAATATCAGCACCTTTGTCCCCTTGTTTTATACACCTTAATAGAAAAGTGTAGAAAGACCGTTTGCGTGTCTTTTTACGTAACACCTTTGCTTGTTTTTCCAAAATAGCTTGTATGTGCGTCTCGTACATGCTATATTTCCCTTGTCCAAAATTGTCCGAAAAGGTGTACTTTTTCGGATAAGAAAAAAAGGAGAAATGATTATGTAGCATGAAAGAAAAGAGAAATTCATCCGAAGGATTATGGTATCATTATTAGTGTTGATTATGGCGCTGGTACAATCAAGATGAGATAGAAAGGTTGACTGTAAATAGTCAGACTTTTGGATGGTATAAAGGGTATTGGCGGAGTCTGGGCGCATGGTATATAGAACATTGGCGGAGTCTTAGCAGTTCCGGCACAAGCTATTTTGAAAGAATCGAATGGAGCGTGCCTAGTTACTTTATTTTCGTAGAATCTGGTATTTATATGATATGGGTGGTAGAAGCAAATTTGAGGAATATGACGAGAGAAGGTTTTGTCGTAGGACTTGTGTTGTCAAGGTAGTTCTATAAATAACGGTAACGCTTAGGAGGTAATCTGTTAAGGGTGGAAATAACGCTATCCAGTTTGGTTTTAATGCTATAATATAACTTGAAAGTTTCCCTCTGTAATTGTTATATTTTATGGAATGAGGTATTTTGTATGGCCACGATAGATGATGTTGTACGAATAATAACCCCCATATTACATCCAAGCCCAGTTAGGCGAGTTATTTTGTTTGGCTCTTATGCAAAGGGAACAAACACGCCCAACAGCGACATTGACTTAATTATAGATAGCAATGGACAATTAAGAGGCATTGATTTTTTTTCGTTGTCATCCGAACTAGCGCGAGCGTTGCCAATCGAGGCAGATATATTTGAAATGCGGGAAATAAATCCAAACTCTGATATGTATGATGTTATAACACAGGAGGGGATTATAATATATGACCGATAAAGACCGCGCTTATTTGCAAAGGATGCTAGAATTTTCAAGACGTATACAACGGCGTGTTTCCAACACAACAACGGAAGCATTCCTTGTGGACGAAAATTTGCAAGATATGGTGTTGTATGCGATAGGCCAAGTTGGCGAAAACGCAAATGCTGTAAGTGATGACATTAAAGAGGCACACCCTGATTTGCGTTGGAATGCAATAATCGGAATTCGAAACCGTGTGTTTCATTCATACGGTGATATTGATATGACGCTTGTATATGAAGCGGCTGTAGACCACACTCCACTAATGATTCAACAACTTGAAAGAATATTGGATTAATAATGCACAACTGGCTGAAAAACAAAAACAAAAGTGAACTAAAGTGCGCACTTATGTACCACACGTAAGTGTGTAAAGCCACCTTTCACCCTTAAACCCGCATAAACACTGGCTTTTTCACCTCATAAAATCTTAGTCTTTACCTCATTTGGTCTTTGTTTGGTCAAGATTTTATGGTATAAGCTATTGGAAACAAGCACAAGGTACAAGCACTTGTTAAATATCAATAGCGTTTGCAATAGCTTCCATTGCACGGGTTTTTGCATTGTTGAAAGCGTGGCTATATACCCTTAGTGTCGTGATGGGTGTACTATGTCCTAACGCCGCTTGAACCATTACGATGTCAACACCGCTATTGATTAAGATACTGGCGTTAAAATGTCTGAACGCATGGGGCTTGATGTAGCGTATGCCGTTACGTTTGCAAAAACGCTGGAAGTAATCGCGGGGTGCGGTTGTCGCCATTGTTTCACCGTTGTACGTTGTAAAAAGCCTGTCATTATCCACCCACGAACCGCCGCATAATTCCCTGTACTTTTCCTGCCACTCTTGCAGACTTTGCAAAGTTTCCATCACATGGGCGGGAAGTTTTAGACTTCGGCGGCTTGTTGCCGTTTTCGGCGTGTCGGTGTAGTATTCACGCTCTAAATAGCTGTAGTAATAGGCACGGTTTATGGAAATCATATCGTTGTCAAAATCTATATCTTTCCATTCGAGCCCTAACAATTCGCCTTTTCTCGCGCCCATGTATACTGCTAATACGAAATACACGTAAAACGGAAATTTCTCGTCGCTTTCCTGTTTTAGCAGTTCCAACAGTTGCTTGACTTCCTCAATGCTGTAAATTTCATGGGTCAGTTGCTCTTTTCGTTTTTCCTTTGGAAAATCAACGGTTGTGCAGGGGTTGTAGGTTATGAGCCGCTTTTTAATGGCATAATTCAATATGCCCGACACAAAACGTACATAGGTTTTTATTGTTCGTGGCGACATTCCCTCATTGCTTAGGGTCTGTACAAGTTTTTGAATGTTTAGCGGTGATATTTTATCAATCCTTATGTGTCCTATGACTGGATATATCCGCTTTATCAATTCACGGTATACGCACATGGTTGTACGTTTTACGGTTATTTCCGCATAATCTCTTAACCATGTTTCCGCAAAAGTTTCAAACTTCGCCGCCGTTACACTCTGCCCCTGTTTGCACTGTTCCTCAAACAATACCGCTTGCCGTTTAACTTCTTTTTCTATGGCTCGGTCGCTCATCCCCGGTTGCGGTTTGTATGTCATGGATTTTATTACTTGTTTTCCATTTACATCATAGCCGCATGAAGTCCTAATACGATAGGTGTCACCACGTTTAGTTATAGTTGCCATTTTCAAATCCTCCTAAATAAGAAAATGGCGCATTTCTATTGAGTTAATTATGCCACAAGATAGGCATAACTACAATAAAAACGCACCATTTAATCATACATACTCTCAAATAGAAGAATGTACTTCAAGCAGTTTCTCCGAAGTATTTCAGCAGTTCACGTTCGGGTATCATGTACTTGTTGCCAAACTTATGGTACTTGATTATGTTGTCTGTGCATAACTGGCGTACACGATATTCAGTTAGACCTTCAATAAGCCCTGCGGCCTGTTTTAGAGTTAATAAGCGTGGTTTCTTTGTTTCGGTTGTCATAAACAATCTCCCCTTCTAGTATTTATGCAAAATCCTGCCATGCAAAAAAATATGGCAGGATTATTGGGTAATTGGCAAATTGGTTAAATAAAAAATCTGCATAATACATCATGCAAAAACGGACGGTTGTTGGCGCAACCTCACGGGAGTTTCACCCCAGCATGGTTCTCATGCCGCCGCCATCATTGCCTACGACGCTTTTAACGCTCTGACTGTGACTTGGCGGGAGTATCATTATCCCGATTTAT
>Ga0131853_10009383_pt1 | contig 17901 bp, 11 predicted proteins | sample TergutLab28metaG_FD_92764 | JGI IMG/M metagenome (GOLD analysis project Ga0131853, IMG submission 92764) | Labiotermes labralis P1 segment gut microbial communities from Petit-Saut dam, French Guiana - Lab288 P1 (version 2) (version 2) | ecosystem: Host-associated > Arthropoda: Insects >... | reverse complement strand
CGGCGTTACACCGCCCGGATCGATTTCTCCTCCCGGGGCACCGCCGAGGCGGACCTGACCCGGACGCATGCCTTTGACGACGCGCACGAAGCCGAGGACGCGGGCGTCCGTCTTACCCTGCCGTAGCAGCCGTTCCTTCGGGTGCGCGGGCGTTCGGGTTAGGGTGGGCTCTATGACGGAAACGCCGGAGTTGCCGCTGTACATGCGCCGGGACGGGTTCGCCCTGGTGCCGGAGATGGCCCGGATCCGGGAGGACGACGGGATCCTGGAGACGGTGACGCCGTTCGGCAACGCCGCCTACGTGATCACTCGCCATGAGGACATCCGCCGGGTCTTCGCCGACGCGGCCACCTTCAGCAGCGACCGCCCGGCCCGCCTGGGAACGCCCGCCGGCGAGGAGAGCAAGCCGCGCCGGGACGGGTTTCTCATCATGTACGACCCGCCGGACCACACCCGGCTGCGGCGGCTGCTGACCCCGGAGTTCACTGTGCGCCGGATGAAGCGGCTGGAGCCGAGGATCACCGAGATCGTCAGCGACGCCCTGGACGACCTGGAACGGGCCGGGAAACCCGCGGACCTGGTGTCGCTCTTCGCGCTGCCGGTCCCGTCCCTGGTCATCTGCGAACTGCTGGGCGTGCCGTTCGGCGACCGGACCGGGTTCCAGGAGCGGTCCGCCCGGATGCTCGACATGTCACAGCCGCCCGAGGTGCGGATGAAGGCCGGGCAGGACAACCGCGAGTACATGGCAGGCCTGGTCGCCCGGGCCCAGGCCGAGCCGGGCGAGGACATGCTCGGCATGCTGGTCCGCGAGCACGGCGGCACCCTCGACGCCGAGGAGATCACCGGCGTCGCCGACCTGCTCCTGCTGGCCGGGCACGAGACCACCTCCAACATGCTGGGCCTGGGCACCCTGGCGCTGCTGCAGGACCCGGACCAGCTCGCCCTGCTCCGGGACGGCGACAGCGCCGCCGTCGAGGCGGCCGTGGAAGAACTGCTCCGCTGGCTGTCCATTGTGCACACGCTGCCGCCCCGCCTGACCACGAAGGAAGTCGAGCTCTCCGGTCGCGTCATTCCGGAGGGATCACTGATCATCCCGTCGATTCCCTCCGCCAACCGCGACCGCGCCTACATCGATGACCCCGAGCGCCTGGACCTGGCCCGGGGCGGCATGGGGCACGTCGCCTTCGGTCACGGCGTCCACCACTGCCTGGGCGCGCCCCTGGCCCGGATGGAGATGCGCACCGCCTTCCCGGCCCTCCTGCGCCGCTTCCCCGGCCTCGCCCTGGCCGACCCGGACGCCGCCCCCGAGTTCCGCGTCTTCAGCGTCGTCTTCGGCGTGAAGTCCCTGAACGTCACCTGGTAGCCGCCGGGCCCGGCGTCAGCCCTCCGGGTGGGACAGCGTCACGTCATGGGCGTGGGAGGCGCCCGCCCGGACCGTGAGCGTGCTGGCCGCGGGCGGGTAGCCGGCCGCGATCACGGTGTACTCGCCCTCGGCGACGTCGTCGAACGCGTAGGAGCCGTCGGGACCGGTGGCCGCGGTCGCGCTCACGTTGCCCTGGAAGTCGAGCAGGGTGACGCGCGCGTCCGGCACCGGGCCGCCCGCCGAGCGGACGGTCCCGGTCAGCCCGGACGCCCCGGCCAGCAGCACGTCGACCTCGCGGGCCCCCGTGCCGCCGCGGACCGCGGCCGCGTGCGGCCGGTACCCGCTGGCGTGCGCGATCAGGGTGTAGTCGCCGGGCTCGGCGATGCCGATGCGGTAGCCGCCGTCCGGTCCCGCGGCGGCCAGCCCGGCCTGGCGCCCGCCGGCGGCGATCAGCGTGAGCGCCGCTCCGGCCAGCGGGGTCCCGTCGGGCCGGCGGACGCGGCCGAAGACCCGCGGCCCGTCATCGGGCGCGGAGCCGTCAGCGGGGGCGGTCGCCCCGGCCTCCGGGCCAGCCGGGCCGGGCTGGCTGGCCGCCGGGGCCGGGGCCGATGCCGGGGCCGGGCGCTGGCGCGGGATGGCCAGCACCACGAGCGCGGCGACGAGCGCGCCGCCGCCGCCGACCAGCAGGCCGGTGCGGAACCCGTTCTGCGACGGGAGCGTGAAACCGCCCATGCGCACGGTCATGTGCGCGAGGATCGCCCCCATGACCGCGCTGGCCAGGGAGGTGCCGATGGACCGCATCAGCGAGTTCAGGCCGTTGGCCGCGGCGGTCTCCGAGACCGGGACGCCCGCCATGATCAGCGACGGCATCGCGGCGTAGGCCAGGCCGATCCCGCCGCCGATGACCGCCATCCCGATCATGATGCCCCAGGCGTGGTGCAGCAGGGCGTCGGCGATCCCGTACCCGGCCGCGAGCACCAGGGCGCCCGCGAGCATGGGCACCTTCGCGCCGTACCGGCCGATCAGGCGCCCGGTGACCGGCGACAGGGCGATCATCACCAGGCCGGCGGGCAGCATCCACATCCCGGTCGCGACCATGGACTGGCCCAGGCCGTAGCCGGTCGCCACCGGCATCTCCAGGACCTGCGGGGCGATGAGCTGCGAGGCGTACATGCCGAAGCCGACGACGATCGACGCCAGGTTCGTGATCAGGACCTGACGGCGGGCGCTGGTGCGGAGGTCGGCCAGCGGCGCCGGCACCCGCAGCTCCCACGCGCCCCAGACGAGGAGGACCACGACGGCGCCGGCGAAGCAGCCCAGCGTCCTGGCGTCCGTCCACCCCCACGTGCCGCCCTCGGTGATCGCCAGCAGCAGCGCCACGAGCCCGGCCGCGAGCCCGGCGATCCCCGGAACGTCGAGCCGCCCCCCGGCGCGGTTCGGCGACTCGGGCACGGTCAGCGGGACGAGCACGGTGACCACCGCCCCCAGCGCGGCCGACACCCAGAACAGCACGTGCCAGTTCGCGTGCTGCGCGATCAGCGCCGCCGCGGGCAGGCCGAGGGCGCCGCCGACGCCGAGGGACGCGCTCATCAGCGCGACGGAGGACGCCAGTTTCTCCGCGGGCAGGGTGTCGCGCATGACGCTGATGCCCAGCGGGATCACCGCGCCGGACAGGCCCTGCAGGGCGCGCCCGGCCACCATCGGCCACAGCGAGCTCGTGAGCGCGCACATCACCGAGCCGATGATCATCAGTACCGCGCAGGCGAGGAGGACCCGTCGCTTGCCGTACATATCGCCCAGCCGCCCGAAGACCGGCATGCCCACCGCGGCGGCCAGCAGCGTGGAGGTCACCGCCCAGGACGCGTTCGCCTCGCTGGTGTGCAGCAGCGACGGCAACTCCGGCAGGATCGGCACCAGCAGGGTCTGCATCAGCGAGACCACGATGCCGCCGGCCGCGAGGACGGCGACGATCAGCCCGCTGTTCGGGGCCCTTCTCATGTCCGGCTCCCTAAATATGTACGATACACACTATGTGCATAGTACATAAGGAGCGTCCCGCGCGGGCGGTTCCGCGCGGACACTAGTCTGGGAAGCCGTGGAGGGACAGGTGCAGCGAGACGGGCGGCCGGACGCGGACGAAGACATCGCCGATCTGGTCCGCGAGCTGATGCTGGTGAACCGGCACTTCATCCTGGACGTGGCCGACAGCTACCGGGGCGGCGACCGGCTGGACCGCAGCGCGTTCATCCTGCTCAGCCGCATCGAGGCCGAGGGGCCGATGTCGATCGGACAGCTCGCCGAGGCGTTCGGCCTGGACACCTCCACGGTCAACCGGCAGAGCGCCGCCATGCTCCGGATCGGAGTCGCCGAGCGGATCCCGGACCCCGGGGGCGGGCTCGCCCGCAAGCTCCGGATCACCGAGGAGGGCCGGCGGCGCCTGCGCAGCGAGCGCGACTGGTCGGTCAACGGCCTGCGCACGGTCCTGCGGGACTGGGACCCGTCGGACATCGGCCGGCTGCTGGCCGGGCTCACCCGGTTCAACCAGTCCATCGAGGAACTCTCCGGCAAGCCCTGGCCGCGCGGGACGGCGACAGCCCCGTAAGGACCCGCTCGTTGACGGCCGGGCCGCCGCGCGCTTAGATAGAATCACATTCTCTTACACCGGTAACATCACTTCCATCGCGGTCGCGCCGCGTCTGGAGCACCTGCCGCATGTTTCTCGACCTCACATCTGACCAGGAGTTCTTCCAGGAAACGACCGCCAAGTTCCTGGCCGACCAGGTCCCCCCGGCCACGCTTCAGGGGTTCGCCGACGGCGTTCCGGCGGACTTCGAGGCCCGCTACTGGCGCCGCGGCGCCGACCTCGGATGGACCTCCCTGCTGGTCAGCGAGGACGCGGGCGGCGGAAGCATCAGCGGACGGGGCCTGGAGGACCTGTGCCTCATCGCCTACGAGTTCGGCCGCCACGCCGCGCCCGGACCCCTGGTCCCCGCGAGCCTGGCCGCCGCGGCGCTGGGCCAGGCGGGAACGCACCCGGAGGCCCTGGCCGAGCTGCTGGCCGGAACCGCCACCGCGGCCTGGTGCCACGCGGAGCCGTCCGGGGGGAGCCTGGACATCACGAGCGACGGCGGCGACCTCGTCCTGAACGGAGCCAAGCGCCCCGCGGAGGCCGCCGGGCGGGCGAAGTACCTCCTGGTCACCGGCCGCCTGGACGGGGACTTCGCCCAGGTCCTCGTGCCCGCCGCCGCCCCGGGCGTCACGATCACCCCGCTGCGGACACCGGACTACAGCCGGGACTTCGCGGCGGTCGCCTTCGACGGCGTCCGGGTCCCCGCCAGCGCCGCCGTCGGCCCGCCCGGGCAGGCCGGCCAGCAGGTGGCCTGGCAGGCCCAGGCCGCCCTCGTGCTCGCGGCCGCCGAATCGGCCGGGGCGATGCGGGCCGGCTTCGACATGACCCTGGCCTGGGCGTCCGACCGGTACTCCTTCGGCCGCCCCCTGGCGTCCTACCAGGCCCTGAAGCACCGGCTCGCGGACATGGCGACCTGGCTGGAAGCCAGCTGCGCGATCGCCGCCGAGGCCGCCGCCGCGGTGCGGGAACGGAGCCCGGACGCCGCCGAGCTGGCGAGCGCGGCCAAGGCCTACACCGGCCAGTACGGAACGGAACTGATGCACGAGTGCGTGCAGCTGCACGGCGGGATCGGGCTGACCCGCGAGCACGACCTGCACCTGTACCTGCGGCGCGTCGTCCTTAACCGGGCGCTGCACGGGACGCCGGCCGAGCACCGGCAGCGGATCGCGGACCATGTCGTCACCCGGGAGGGCCTGTGAGTAGCGAGAGCGTCGAGGAATTCCGGGCCCGGGCCCGGGACTGGATCCGCGCCACCCTCGGCCCGGCCAGCGGCTACGCCGCGGCGGGCCTGAACCACCGTCCCGAGGAGGAGGAACTCGCCGCCGTCGCCCACGACCGGGTCCTGCAGCGCCGGTTCTTCGACGCGGGCCTGGCCGGGGTCGTCGTGCCGCCCGAGTACGGCGGGCTCGGCCTCACCCCGGCCCATCAGCGGGCGCTGAACGAGGAACTGGGCGGCTACGAGTGGCCGTCCCGGTTCACGGTCCCCACCATGTCCCCGTGCGGCGCGGTGCTGCTGGAGCACGCGCCCGAGGAACTCAAGCGCGAGCACCTGCCCGCCATCTTGCGGGGCGAGGAAATCTGGATGCAGTTCCTGTCGGAGCCCAGCGGCGGGTCCGACATGGCCGGGGCCCTCACCACCGCCGTCGCCGACGGCGACGACTGGGTGCTCAACGGCTCCAAGATCTGGACGACCGGCGCCTGGTGGGCGGACTGGGCCCTGTGCCTGGCCCGCACCGACTGGGACGCGCCCAAGCACGCGGGCCTGACCATGTTCGCCCTGCCCATCCGCCAGCGGGGCATCGAGGTCCGCCAGATCGAGATGCTCAACGGTGCCCGGGACTTCTGCCAGGAGTACCTCACCGACGTCCGGGTCCCCGACACCCACCGGGTGGGGGAGGTCGGCCAGGGCTGGACGGTGGCCACCCGGCTGCTGTTCCACGAGCGGATGCAGCACAACTCCCCGTACGTGACCAGCCCCGCCGACGCGCGGCAGGGGACCGCCGAGGCCTCGCCGGCCGCGATCGCCCGGGACGCGGGCCGCCTGGCCGACCCGCTCGCCCGCGACCTCGTCGGGCAGGCCCGCACCCTGGACCTGGCGGGCGCCGCCCTGCAGCGGCGGGTCGCGGCCGGGATCCGCTCCGGGCAGCTGCCGGACACCGCGTCGGCCGTCGCCCGGCTGTTCTTCACCCTCGCCCAGGTCCGGGCTTCGGAGATCAAGTTCGAGCTGGCGGGCGGCGCCGGCGTCGCCTGGGACGAGACCGACGGGGCCGCGGCCGGCGTCGGCGACTCCTTCCTCATCCGGCAGGCAGGCGCCATCGGTGGCGGCACGAGCGAGATGGCCCGCAACGTCATCGCCGAACGCGTCCTGGGCCTGCCCCGCGAGACCGCCAGGGACCGCGGGATCCCGTTCCGCGACGTGCCCCGCGGCGCCGCCCGGTAACACCCCGGCGCCTGCCACCAAGGAGGAAAACGTGCCCGAAGCCGAGATCGACATCAACGGCGGCATCGTGGTCTACGAGCTCATCGGGCCGGAAGACGGCGAGACGGTGGTCCTGACGCCGGGCGGGCGGTTCAGCAAGGACTACGGCGGGATCGGCGAGCTGGCCCGGGCCCTCGCCGACGGCGGCAAGCGCGTCCTGCTGTGGGACCGGCCCAACTGCGGGAAGTCCGACATCCAGCTGTACGGCCGGTCCGAGTCGCACATGCGCGCGGAAACCATCGGCGAGCTGGTCACGAAGCTGGGCCTCGGCCCGGTCGTGGCGGCCGGCGGTTCCGGCGGCGCCCGGGACTCGGTCATCTTCGCCCTCCTGTACCCCCGGCTCGTCTCCCGGCTCGCGCTCTGGCACATCGTCGGCGGCGTGTTCAGCACGATGTCGCTGGCCGGCGTGTACGTCATGAACGAGATCAGGACGGTCCGGTCCGCCGGCATCGAGGGCGTCCTCGGCCTGCCGGGCTGGTCGGAGCTGTGCGCCGCCAACCCGCGGAACGCGACCCGGCTGCGCGCGACCGGGGCGGAGGAGTTCGAGCGGGTCATGAACCGCTGGTTCGACGCGTTCGTGCCCAAGCCGAACGAGCCGATCCCCGGCGTCGCGGACTACGAGTTCGAGCAGATCACGGTGCCCACCCTGATCATCCGCGGCGGCGCCGGCGACCTCGACCACCCGCGGCGGACCTCCCTGGAGGTCCACAGCCTGATCAAGGGGTCCGTCCTGGTCGAGCCGCCGTGGCCCGAAGACGCCTGGGAAGCGGCCGTCGCGCGGTTCCAGAAGGGCGAGGGCAGCCTGTTCGACCCGTGGGTCCAGGCCGCCCCCGTTCTCCTCGGCTTCATCGACGGCCAGCCGGCCGACCCCGGAGCCTAGGCTCCGGCCCCGGCGGTGATGGCCCCGTGCCGGGGCTCGGCCGCGGCCTCGCGGACCAGGCGCAGCGCGATGCGGCCGATGGCCCCCTGCACTTCCGCTTCCTGCTCCGGCGTGACGTGGTGCTCGGTCAGCCAGTCGTGCAGCTCGCCCATCAGCCACGCCTTCCACGTAGCGGTGAGCTCCTCGGCCTCGGCCCGGCCCCGCTCGGTCAGCGCGAGCAGCCCGCCGGCCTCCCGGGTCAGGTAGCCGGCCCCGGCGACCTCGGCGTAGAAGGGGGTCAGTACCCCGGACGGCACGCCGACCCGCGCCTCCATCGCCGACTCGGGCAGCGGCCCGCCGAACACCCGCTCGTGGATGAAGACGCCCAGGACGCCCCACGCGGCCGCGACGTCCAGCCCGGACCCGGAACGCGCCACGATCCCGGCCAGGTGCGGGGCGTCGTCCCGGCGGAGGACCTGGCCGACGATGTTGGCCAGCTGCTGCTCGTTGTCGGCGCCCTCCGGCATCGCGAACCCGTCGCCCACGCCCGCGGCGCTGGTCACGCCGCGCATCTGGACCTGGGGCAGGAAAACGGCCAGGACCAGGGCGACGGCGGCGACCGGGACGGCGAACAGGAACACGTGCTGCAGGGACGCGGCGTACGCGCCGACGACCAGGTCCCGGGCGGCGGCCGGGAGCTTGTGCACCAGGGCGGGGCTGGACACCGCGGCGGCCGGGACCCGGGCCTTCATCAGGGCCGAGGCCAGGTTCCCGGCGAGCTGGTTGGCGTAGATGCTGCCCATGATCGAGGCGCCGAACGAGCCTCCCAGAGTGCGGAAGAACGTCACGCCGCCGGTGGCGGTGCCCAGGTCCTCGTAGGGGACGGTGTTCTGCACGACGAGGGTGAGGATCTGCATGATCAGGCCGATGCCCGCGCCGAGGACCAGCAGGCACAGCGATTCGACCCAGAAGCTGGTCCCGGAGCCGATCCGGGAGATCAGGTACAGGCCGCCCGCGGTGACCGCGGACCCGGCGATCGGGAAGATCTTGTAGCGGCCGGTCTTGCCGACGACCGTGCCGCTGGCCATCGCGGTGGCCAGCAGGCCGACGACCATGGGCAGCATCCGCAGGCCGGACATGGTCGCGGACACGCCGTTCACGTACTGCAGGAGCGTGGGCAGGAACGTGATCGACCCGATCATGGCGAAGCCGACGATGAAGCTCAGCACCGAGCACACGCTGAACACGCGGCTGCGGAACAGGCGCATCGGCAGGATCGGCTCGGGCGCGCGCAGTTCCACGAACACGAAGGTCACCAGCGCCGCGACGGACACGACGAACAGGCCGATGATGACGGGCGACCCCCACGCGTACTGGGTGCCGCCCCAGGAGGTGGCCAGGGTGAGCCCGGTGGCGCCGATCGCGACGAACAGGCACCCCAGGTAGTCGATCTTCGGCTTGAGCCCGCTGACCACCTGCGGGATGGTCCGCGCGGCCAGCGCGATGACGATGACCGCGATCGGCACGTTGATGTAGAACACCCAGCGCCAGGACAGGTCGTCGGTGAAGATCCCGCCGAGCAGCGGGCCGATGACCGTCGTGACGCCGAAGACGGCGCCGAGCACGCCCTGGTAGGTGCCGCGCAGCCGGAGCGGGATGACGTCCGCGATCAGGGCGGTGGAGGTGACGGTGAGCGCGCCGGCGCCCAGCCCCTGGATCGCGCGGAAGGCGATGAGCAGCATCATGCTGTTGGCCAGGCCGCAGAAGAACGACCCCACGATGAAGACGGCGACGCCGGCCTGGAAGACGCGCTTGCGGCCGAACAGGTCGCCGAACTTCCCGGCCAGCACCGTGGAGACCGTCTCGGCCAGCATGTAGGCCGTGACGACCCAGCTCACGTGCCCGGCGCCGCCGAGGTCACCGACGATGGTCGGCAGGGCGGTGGAGACGATCGTCTGGTCCAGCGACGACAGGAGCATGCCGAGCATGATCGTGCCGAAGATGACGTTCATCTGGGTCCGGGACAGTTCCAGCCCGCCCGCCGGGCCGGACAGTTCGGTCGGCCCGGCGACCGCGGTGTCGCTCACGCATGCTCCGCTCGTCGTAGTCACCGTGTGACGAGAAACCACGCTAGTGGAACTATCATGCGGATTTCCGGGAAAATGATGGGATGTCGATCCTCCTGGAGACCGGACCGGGACGCTAGCCGCGGCCCGTTAACCTCGAAGCGTGCAGTTCAGCCAGGAGTTGCGCGACGACGTGCTGGCCGGAGACATCACGGTGTCGTTCCGGCTGTGGAAGCGGCCCAAGGTCAGGGCCGGGGGCCGGTATCCGGTCGGGCCGGGCCGGAACCTGATCGAGGTCGATTCCGTCGACCTGGTCCCGTTCGCCGGTATCACCGAGGACGATGTGCGGCGGGCCGGAGAGCCGGACCGGGAGGCCCTGCGGACCCGCGCCGCCCACGCGGGCCCGATCGGCGACGACACGCTGCTGTACCGGGTGGAGTTCCACCCGGTCTGACGTGACCCGGAAAGGCACCCTCCGAAGCCACTGCTCACGCCCGCGCAGCGGCGGACACTTGCGCCCGTCGAGGGAGCGCTAGGCACCTGGCGTTATGCGGATCCGGACAGACGGGCCGCGTACTTGTCGAGGTTGCGGACCTGGGTGGAGTTTTGGCCGAAGGCCGAGGCCAGCTCCGGCCGCAGCGTGCGCAGATCGGCCAGGGCCTCCTCGGGATGGCCGACGGCAGCCCGCAACTGGGCGATGATGAACCGGGTTTCGAGGATCGAGGGAGCGTCGCTGTCCCGGTCGGCGTTCTCGACGTAGAAGCGGAGCTGGGGGAGGGCTTTGCCAGGCTTGCCGGACTCGGCGTAGGCGAGTCCGGCGTGGTAGGCGCATTCGAGAACGACAGAATCTCCGGGACCGAAATACTTCCGGTAGTCGTCTCCGGCGCTGTCGAGGTACGACGCGGCACGGGTGTACTCCCCGGCCCAGAACAGCGCGAACCCGAGGTAGTGCCGAAGCCGGAGCCGGAGGGCCGGGTCCTGCCGTGACTGGGCGACGCCCTTTTCCAGCAGGCGGACCGCCTCGGACGGGCGGTCGATGTCAAGGAACGTGCGAGCGCGGTTCAGCAGCAGCTCGGCGTCGCTGTCCGTCAGGACTTCCTCGAGAATCTCCTCCGCCGGGGATGTCTCATCAGGGCCCGGGGCGAACAGCGGGAAGCGGAACGGGCGGGTGGGATCGCGGAGGTCCTTCGAGCCGGTACGGGAAACGGGTGCCGAGACGGCCGCCGCCCCGGATCCGCCCGGCGTCGGGGCGGTGAACGGGAGCAGCGCCTCGTAGACCCGGGCCGCCGTCGGGCGCGCGGCCGGGTCTTTGGCCAGCATCGACGCGACGAGCGAATCCAGGTCCGAGGGAACACCATCCCGAAGGGACCTCATCTCTGGCGCGGGGGTGCCCAGGTGCGCGGCGCGCAGCGAGTCCGCGGGCACGGGGAAGGGCGGGTCTCCGGTGAGCAGCTCGGCGAGCAGACAGCCCAGGGAGTAGATGTCGGATGCTGTTCCCACGGTCTGCCCGTGCCACTGCTCCGGCGACATGTACAGCGGAGTTCCGACGGTGTGCCCGACCTGGGTGAGGCGGGGCAGCGCGCCCGCGCCGTGCAGGATCGCGATGCCGAAGTCGAGGACCTTTACCAGTCCTCCGTCGGTGAGCATCACGTTGGCGGGCTTGATGTCCCGGTGCACGATGTCGACTCGGTGCATGTCGGCGAGGACCGCGGCGATCTGGGCGGAGATCGCCGCCGCCTGCGCGACGCCAAGCGGTTCGGACTCGTAGTCCGTCTGCCCGAGCAGCGCCTCCAGCGTCGTGCCGCGCAGCAGTTGCATGACGACCCACAGGCGCGATGATCCGTCCTCGGGTTTGTCGACGCCGCTGTCGTAGATGGCCGGGATCCCCGGCAGTTCGAGTCCGGCCATGACCCGGATCTCGCGCAGGAAGCGTTTCTGGTTGCGGTCGTGGGCGTCGAGTATCTCCGTGGCCGCAGGGCTGCCGGGCTTGGCGGGCAGGTCCGCGGGCGGCCGGAGCATCTTGATCGCGACCCGTCGGTCCAGGCGCTCGTCGTAGCCGTAGTGGAGCAGGCTCATGCCACCCTTGCCGAGCCGCCCGTCTATCCGGTACCGGCCAGCGAGCAGTTCCGGCGACGGTTCCATTGCCTCAGTCATTGTGTATCCGAATCGTGACCATGAGTTAATTATGCGGAGTTTGCGGGCCGGATGGCAGCTCAAGAACGGAGGCGAGGCCGATGGCGGCGAGCCGTGTCACCTCATCACTGAGACTGGCGGCGCGTCGTGTCGTCGCGGCGAACGTCGCGAGATCGCGGAACGCGGCCCCGTAACGCCGCTGCTCGGCGAGCGGAATCCGGGGCACGTGCGCCTGCCGTACGTCGTAGCGGAACGAGACCAGGCCGGCCACGGCCTGACTGTGCAGGAAGGCGGCCAGGAAATGCGGGTCGAGGTTGCCGGGCTCACATCGCAGAAGGTGCCGGTCGGCCGTGGGGTCATCCCCGGTTTCGGTGACGACGACGGGACGCTCCATGGGATCAGCCGCCGAAATCAAAACATCCCCTGGCCTGAGCCCGTTCACCTCGATGCGGGGCAGTTCGAAGTTGAGGAACACATGGACCTCGGCGGCACGCTCCAGTTTGGCTACCGAGATCACCGGCATGGACCCGGTGGAGGCCAGCGGTACGAGATCACGGGGCAGGAGGCCGGGTAGCGATTCCGCCAGCGGTGTCAGATCTTCCAGAGTCCGGTGCAGCGCCGTCGCCGTGTCCGTCGAGGGACGGACATGTCGTGACGGTGTGAGGTCGATGTCGCCGCTCAGGAGATCGGTGACGGGGACCAGGGTGCTTGAGTCCGGCTCGTCACGGAAGTGGGACCACCAGCCGTCCTGAATCCGGCGCAGTTGCTCGCGGCCGAACCTCGTGGCGTCCGTCATGTGGACGGACCAGGCCGGGCCGACCTGATCGATGACCTCGCCGTCGACATCCAGGCGCCCGGCACTCGGACGATCCAGGATCCACAGGTGAACACCTGTCGCACGGCCGCCGCCCAGTAGGGGCGGCAAGGCGATGATCTCGCGCAGCGCACCAGCGCGGAGCATCGCCTCGCGGAGGTCCCGGCAGGAATGGCGCGACGCGGCGTCCTCGGGCATGACCACGATCGCGGTGCCGCCGGGCCGCAGGTGGGCGTAGCAGTGCTGCAGCCAGGCGAACGCGGGTTCGTCGTTCGGCGGACACCCGAATTCCCACCGGGCATCACCGATCAGTTCCTTGTACCCCCAGTCCCCGGGGCCGGTCGGCGGGTCACAGAGGACGAGCGAGGACCCCGCATGGCCGCCACGCCAGTCGTGGTAGTGATCATCACGCAGAGAATCCCCGACCGCGATGGGCGTGCTGGGGCCGCCGTTCCAGTCCAGCCGGTAGGCCGCTATCCGGGCCAGCGCCGGATCGGCTTCTTGCCCTGCGCGGACGGCGCCCATCCCCATCTTCTTAACCAGGGAAAACAGCAGGTTTCCTGTACCGCAGGCCGGATCGAGGATACCGCCTTCGTTCATCGGGGAAATCAACGAAAACACGATGGCGGCAAGTTCTACCGACGTCATCGGGACCCGTGTCTCGGACCAGTCGACATAGCGGCTGTGCAGCTCTTCGAACACCCTCTGGTGCATATCCGCGGCGTCCATGGCCGCGAGCGAGCGCCAGAAGCCGACCCGTCCAGGCCGCAGTCCGTCACGGAAAGCGGTGCCTCCCGGCATGCGGTGATCGGAGACGTAAGCGTTGACGGCCGGGGGAAGTTCCGCGACGAGGTCCGTGTCCGGCAGCGATTCGATATCCTTCCACGATCTGCGTCCGCCGGGGTCCTCTCCGTGACCAGCGACATCGCCCATTGCCAGGAACGACATGAACGCGGCGATGTCGGCGAGCGTGTCGGTTGCCTGTCGCTGATCCCTGCCGTCAAGCAGTTCCTGCCAGAGACGGTCGGCTGGGGAGACAACGACCGGGGATGTTTCCGGGTGGCTGGTCATCGTGCGCCTCGTCTTTCGTCGCGGGCGATCGTGTTCTCGAGGTCAGGCGCGGGGGTCCACCTGCTTGAGCATTTTCAGGGCCACCCCGATCTCGTCCACCTTGGCCTGGCGGACGTCGTCTGTAAGTTCGTGGAAGTGCAGCAGGTCGTTGCGGATGAGCCGGATCTGATCGATGCGGTCCGCGAAGTTGTTCTGGCGATAGTTCCAGCGAAGCGCCGCCCACACGTCAGCGCGCCTCAGCATCTTCACGTAGTCCTGAAAATCTGCTTCTGCCTGGCGGATCTTGCGGATCCTGTTCGGGTCTCCCGCCAGTCCGTACTCGCCCGTCTCGGCCTTGATTCGGAGCAGGGCCGCCAGCAGGGAGCGCCGCAGCCGACGTTCCACCTCCTCGACCAGGATGTACGGACTCAGTTCTTCTTCGAGCCGGTGAGCGAGGTCGTACGCGGTCACCATGCCCGAGAGGGAGCCGGCTGGATTGAGGACGAAGACCAGCCCGTGTTCCGCGACCAGGGGGACGCATTCGACCAGCGGATCGTCGGTCCGCACGGAGGGGACCTTCCGGACTGTCGCGTCCTTGACCAGGGCATCCTGTTCCCGGTTGGTGGCCCCGATCTCCCGCCAGCCGATGGATCCCCGCAGATTGCCGTTGTCGTCGAGGACCGCGAGATAGTCGAAGGTCTCCTCGGCCATGATTTCGACGGCGAGCGCCAGCGGATCGTCCAGCCTGACGCTGCGCGGCACCCGTCGGGCGGGCACCAGCCTGCCGACCGTGACCCGCTGCGACATGACGATGATCTCGTCGGCTTCGTCATCGCCGTCCGAACCGTCCGAACCCTCCGTGCCGGACTGCGCGATGACCTCGTACCGCAGGACCGCGTCCACGGCGGGCGACTCGTCATCGTCGTCGTTCTCCAGCTCCAGGTCGGCGGTCTCCTGGCCGCGCTCGTGCCGCCCGGCCTCCGGTGTCTGGCCCACCGCGATGACACGGATCGTGTACTCGATCGGGACCTCCGTGAACGGCGGCACGGTCGACAAGCCGAAGGCGTCGAGATCCTGCCGGATGCGCTGGACCACCCGTGCCGGGCGGCTGATCTCGCCCCAGATGCTCAGGAAATCGCGGACCGAGAGCTCCACCGGCTGGTCGTCCTCGGCGTCTGCGACCTTCTCTGCCAGTTCCTCCGGCTCGGTCAGTAGTCGGAGGTCATCCCGGGTCTCTTCGTCTCCGGGGTCGGCACCTCCGTCCGCCAGCGTCTCCAGACGCCGCACCGCGTCGAACCGGCGGAGTTCGCTGACCGTCAGCAGGGAACCGAGACTGGCCCGCAGCCCGCCGCGCACGGATCGTGCCCGGTCGACGTCCGTGCGCTTCCACGTCACCGTCCGCACGTGCCGGAAACCGTCGTCGGCTTCGGCCCGGTACTCGTAGTCCCCGGTGAGGTGGCCCAGCGTCAAGGAGCCGTCCTTCTTCGGCAGTACGACGATGTCTCCGGGCTGCATGACCGATCGGAATCGCCACAACTGCCCCAGCCAGTTAGACAGGACCCGAGGATTCTCCCGCGGGTACGCCTTGCCCAGTTCGGCCCGGAGATCCTCCCGGGATCTGCAGTGCGAGATGTCTCCGAGCCCCGGCCAGCCGGCGATCGTGAGTCCCTCGGTAATGGATGCTTCTTCCCGCTCGCCGTCCGATCCGGCCCGCACCATCCACGCGCGCATTTCACCATTCCCCTGTCCCGTCTGATAGCCGTGCAATTATGCGGCATGACCATTAGAACGGGCCACATGTTTTTGATTTTTCCGGAAGATTTACGGAGTGGTACCTCCGGTCTCACGGGCCATTTCGGCGCGTAGACGGGCCAGCGCCTCATCTCGCGCCGGGTCGGTAATGATCTTGTAGGCACGTTTGCGGGCCGCTTCCTTCACGGCCTGCTGAAATTCAGGATTGTCGAAGTAGTGCTTGATGAATTCGGTGTTGCGCTCGGCGTTGTCGGCGACGATATCGTCCAGCTTGTCGTCGGCGACCTGGCCGAACCGGGCCTCGTCGTTCATCAGCCCGACCTGGTGGGCCTTCGGGTCCTGGACCAGGCCCGAGACCGCCTGATAGACGAGGATCTCGTCGGAGCTGCCGAGACCGAAGCCGAACCGGTCGTTAAGCTCCCCGATGATTTCCGACAGCGGCCGGATCTCGGGCTCGCGGTGAATACCGCCGTCGGAAGCGTACCCTCGGACCATGCCGTCACCGGAACCGGAACCGGTGTCAGTCATCGTCAGGGACACGTTGTACTGGCCGGTCTTCTCCACCCGGTAATGCGACAGGTCCGCGTCGCCGATGTCGACCGATACCTGCGGCCGTCCGGGGAGCCGGATTAGCAGAACCCGGCCGTACTGGTACAGCCGTTCCAGGTCCGGGTCACCCCAGTCGATGATCTGGGCCACCATGGCGTACATGCGGGTGAAGTTCTCCAGCGCCTCGCGGAAGTTCTCCTGGTCGACGGTGCCGAGGCCGGCGAACCGTTCCAGCGCTGGTTCCAGGTAGTGATGAAGCCTGGCGTGCAGTGCCTTCTCGGCGGCGGCCGGGAGCAGCCCCGGGCCGGCGTCGGCGAGCACGCGGATGAAGGACTCCATCTCCGACTCTCTGAGCAGCCCGAACTCCATTACCTTGTGCTGCCGGTCGTACAGAAGGTTGGGGTCGGTCGGTTCGGCGATCGTCCGGGAGAACCAGGGCAGGAATGAAGCCTGGATCTTGTGCGCGTCGTTGGCGAAGTCCAGGATCCGCACGTCGTCCTGGGTCTTGAGCGGATGAATCCGGTTCAGCCGCGACAGGGTCTGTACCGCGGCGACGCCGGTCAGCGGCTTGTCTACGTACATGCCGCACAGCAGCGGCTGATCGAAGCCGGTCTGGTACTTGTCGGCGACGACCAGGATCCGATACTCGTCTTGATTCCGTTTCCGGGCCTGCGGGTCGTCCGCCTTCACGTACCCGAACATCTCCGGCAGCCGCCGCTCGGAGAACCCGTTGAGCTGGGCCTCGGTGAACTCCAGGGTCGTGTGCTCGTCCTTCAGCGTCCCGGAGAACGCGATCAGCACGCCGAAGCCGCAGCCGGGCAGGTCGTCATCCCACTTGCGGATCTCGTTGTACATGTCGAACGCGTGCTGCCGCCCCGTGCAGACGACCATAGCCTTCGCTCGTCCGTCGAGCCGCCCGGCGAGACTGTCGCGGAAGTCCTCGACGATAACCTTGCCCCGTACCGCCTCCGCCGTCGGGTGCAGGAGCGCAAGCTTGACCAGCCGGGCCTTCGCCTTGCGCTCGTCGACCTCGGGGTCTTCGAGATCAAGAAATTGCCTGCGGGCCTCGTTCCGCAGCCGCCACTTCGAGTCGTAGGTGATGTAGTTCGAGAGCACGTCGAGGATGTAGCCCTCCTCGATCGCCTGCTGCATCGAGTACACGTGGAACGGCACGTTCATGCCGCGCTCGCCGGGGTCGCGCGGGTTCTTCGCGTCCGGGTCCCAGGTGCCGAACAGGTCGAGCGTTGGCTTCTTCGGCGTCGCGGTGAACGCGAAGTAGGACAGGTTCGGCTGTCGGCCGCGGACCCGGGTCCGGTACACGGACTCGTCCTCGTCGGGTTTCCGTGGCGTCGCGTTCTCCCCGACGGCCTCCTTGAGCCGGGCCGCGGCGTCGCCGCCCTGCGACGAATGGGCCTCGTCGATGATCACGGCGTACCGCCTGCCGTGCAGCCCGGCGTCCGTGATCTTGTCCAGCACGTAGGGGTACTTCTGCAGCGTGCTGATGATGATCTTCGAGGTGGAGTCCTCCAGCGCCCCGGCGAGCTGGGAGGAGTCCTCGTCGATCCGCTCGACAACCCCGGGCGTGTGGTCGAACTGGAAAATCGTCTGCTGCAGCTGCCGGTCCAGGACGTTCCGGTCGGTGATGACGAAGACCTTGTGAAAGACCGGCTGATTGCCGGAGTCGTAGAGGTTCGACAGCCGGTGCGCGAGCCACGCGATCGTGTTGGACTTCCCGGACCCCGCCGAATGCTGGATCAGGTAGTTGCTCCCGGCCCCCCGGGTGCGGGCGTCATCAACCATGCGCTGCACGGCGTGCCACTGGTGGAACCTCGGAAAGATCCGCTTCGCGGTGTGCGGATTGGCCTTCGCCCGGCTCTTGTCCGTGGTCTCGACGTGCATGAATCGCTGCAGGATCTCCAGCCAGTTATCCCGCTGCCAGATGTCATTCCACAAATACGAAATCCGGTAATCATCATCCCGAACGGATTTCGGGTTCCCCGCCCCGCCCGGATTTCCCGGCCCGTCGCTTCCGACGTTGAACGGAAGAAACTCGGTATTTTCCCCGGTCAGCCGGGTCGCGATGAACGCCCGGTCCGGATCGAGCGCGAAATGCACGAGCGTCCGCTTGGCGAAGAACGGGTCGTTCAAGTCGCGCTGACGGTACTGCCGTATAGCGTCCTCGGCCTTCTGCCGGGTACTCGGGTTCT
>Ga0131853_10009382_pt1 | contig 17904 bp, 16 predicted proteins | sample TergutLab28metaG_FD_92764 | JGI IMG/M metagenome (GOLD analysis project Ga0131853, IMG submission 92764) | Labiotermes labralis P1 segment gut microbial communities from Petit-Saut dam, French Guiana - Lab288 P1 (version 2) (version 2) | ecosystem: Host-associated > Arthropoda: Insects >... | reverse complement strand
GGCATTTTAGTACCTCAAAGTTAACCAAATCACTGTCTTGCAATCACAAACACAAAACGTATATTAGCACCTCAAACGCAATCAACTGATTGTCTATCACACCTCACCGCTACTGCAGGATTCACGCGTTGAAGGTCAAGTGCATATGACTAGTATGACATCACGGACAGACTACAGTACGCAGACACAAAAGACATCCACACTTTTCTCTGGCCAATATCTCCGTAACCACTGAACTTTGGATATAGGTGTTTTGGGTTATATCGGTATCGTTTGACCTAAGGAACACTCTCCCGAAGTTAGGTCCTTTCCTCCTGGGACACCCTGTATATATATATATATATACAGATGTCAAAGGACAAATCAATAAATTTGCATGAACTAGGAACATGAATTTAGTTTTCAGTGAAAATTTATGAATTGTTTACACTTCATGCAGGAGTAAAGAGAGGTGGGAAGGTACCCATGACTTGATATGTGAAAAGAAACAGAAATGTAATTTTACTAATGTGACTGTGACAACTGTTTAGGAATTGTTTGTTCTTTCATGAACTTCTTAGAGACGATTATTTTTATGGAGCAAGAGATATATACTAGATGTTGCACAAGGTTCAGAAAGCCTATATTTATAAGTTTAACATTCATTATGATAATCTTTCAGAATTGATAGAAATGTATGTTCATTTTAATGGGTTAAATAACAGATCCAGACATAACTCGTATTGTAGTCTCCTGCCAGTCGAGCAAATAACTGAAGTACTGTATATTGAATCTAATCCGCACACTTTTTACAGCTTCAGAGGGCTAAAAAAGCATATGCGGATTAGAATCGTGTGCGGATTAGATTCGCGGTCATGAGCTGGATTTTGGAAAAATGATAGAGCCGCTGTATGTGCCGTAAGAACAATACAATACAATAATTTATTATTTTATTTATTACTTAAAATATTATATAAAATTTATAATTTATTATTCATCAGACTCGCCGTCATCTGCATGAATATACGAAGCATTTAAATGGCCGCAGCATGAATCAGCTGTGGTGCATTTGTACCGCTGGCAGTTAAATGGCCATTTCACATACGGCTCGTTAGTTGGATAATGGTTAAAGCATTGGTAATGTCCAATATTATTCAATCAGTCTGCCTTGTAGGCAAGGGGTGGTTGAAGGAAAGGTGCGGATTAGAACCGCGAACTAACTTGTTTTTCGTTTAAGAAATCAGCAAAATCTAGTGCGGATTAGATTCGAGAATATACGGTAAATGCACTAAATTTTATCTATACTGAATGTACTTTCCCATTCAGTCACTTCACATATCCACCACCTACAATTGCTATGGGTGAGCAGGTGGAGGAGGCAAGAGCTAAGGAACTGCAAATAGCTGCACTTGAGAAACAGCAGATTCTTGAATTTGAGTCGTATCTTGCTGCCGCATCTACCAAACAGACAATCACTGAACAAACCAGCCTTTTGCTTACACAGGTGAGAAATATTAGCATCTGTAACGACAGCACTGTTTTTACTTCTTCCTAATTTGGCATCAAACATTATATTACATGCATAATTTACAGTGTGATGCCCAAAACATAAAACATTTTATGCACCCGTAATTTTACTTCTAGCCTTCTGCAGATCACTTAGGGCATTTAATTCTGCTGCCTTAGGGTAAGTGAGAGTAAAATTTTGTTAACTTCGAATTTATCTTTGTGTAAAATAGCAGTTGAGCAGTACTGAATGTTTTTATTGTGTTAAGTTCTGAATCTCATGATTTTATGTACATGTACAGATCTTATGTGCTCTGGTGGCAGTTTAATGGGAATTTGGTGCTTGATGAGTATGGTATGTCTTCATTAAATAATACAAAAATGCTGTTAATTTTTATTTTAGTTTAGACATGAAATTGTTTGTCAGTTTTCCATCACATCTAAAAAACTTAGTTCTCTGGTTAATGTTTTTATCATGACATAGCCTGTATGTTTCTTGTAATCACTTGTTTTTTGTAGCTGATAACAATGGATCCAACTGGGCCTCCTCGGAAACCTCCACAACTTATTTTGGAGCAACTGCAGTCCCTGAATTCAACACACCGGATGGGCCATTTGCTATGTCGAAGTCGCCACCCAGACTTCCTGTTGGACATCATTCAACGCCAAGGATCATCCCAGTCTATGCCATGGTTGGCTGACCTGGTAGAGAGTTCAGAAGGAGCTCTAAGGTATGGTATTCATATCAGTTCCTAATTTTATATAAAATGCAACATATTTACATTTAGAAATGACTGATTTGAAACCTTCTTAAGATGACCCAACTTAGAAGCCTTCTTGACTGATATCAGAATAATTGTGTACCAAAATTTTTGCATCAGATTAACATACACATTGCCCTTTTAATATAATTCCCACTTACAAAGATGAGAAGTTCATAACACTGTGAATTTTTCCCCCTTGTAATATATTTTGTGCTTCAGAATCTTAAAATTCCCTCAGGTTGCCATTCATTCAGTTTGTTCCGGAAATACAGTGATGAAATAATGCCCTCAGCTCATAAAGGTTGATCTCTATTGTTTCTGCTACAGATTAGAGCTGAATACAGGTAACTCAGTGTTAATAACTGGACACATGCTATAGGATAGTGGGACATTCAATCTCACTAGTACCTGATAAATCATGTGCTGTATCTCTTTTGCTAGGGAAATGGGAACTTTGGATTCACTTCTTAGCATTTTGTCATTATTACAGAATAGTTTGATGTTATGTGGTCAAAGTTATGGGTAGCATAAGTTCATTAAACCTAAAATAAATAAATATGAATTTTGATAAAATGGTTCCTGAACTGAAGTAATTCCTCCACAACAATACCACTGCCACTGCCGCCACCATCATTTCCACCAACACAGACACTGAACGACGCTTACTTCCTAATCAATGTTGTCGCCTTCATCTAACCCATTTGGAACTTCATGCAGCAAGCCTACCATTGATGCCACTGTCTGAAACATGTTGTGTAGTCTATTGTTTGAAACGTTGTCAGATGGATTCTTCAGTTTTGCCTGAATCATGATATCAGTAAATCTTCTTCCCTTCAAAGCCATCTTGAGTTTGGGAAATGGAAAAAGTCTCACTGCACCAAATGTGGTGAGTAGGGAGGGCATGGAATGACAGTTGTTTGTTTTTAGCCATAAATTCACACACAGAGACAAATTAGAGCAGGCAGGTGCATTGCCATTGGGAGAAAGCAAATTCCCTGATTTTACTTTCTGGTTTATTTTTGCCACATGTTTTACTGGAGACACTGCAACATGTCAATGTAATACTGTTGATTCACAGCTTACCCTTGTGGAACAAATCCATAATGCACATCTCCATAAATGTCAGGTACAACAGGGAGCATACTGTTCTCAATAGAGTAACTGTCTCTTGTTTTCCTTGCGTTTACAGTGTAGTACACATATATTTTGTATAAGTCAATGGTTTATTATCTGTATTGCTTTTATGTGTATACGTTTTGAAATATTCCTAAACCCTCAGTTACCAATTATGTGATTTCATGTGACAAATTACATGAAATATGTCATTTGACCAGTATCATATGTCATTCACAATCCAATTATTTTGCAGCTATATCTCTTTCTAGGTTGTGTTACACAAGCAGACATTTATTCATTGTATTAAAGTTGGAAGAAATTTTTTAGTAGTGTGGGATTTGATATTCTCAGAGCACTGTGTACAGAGAGAACAGTCTTGTGGTTATGACAGCATGTGGTTTAGGCCTTTGCACTTCTCGGATGTTATGCAGCATATGTTAGTAGTTGTTTACTGACTTTTGGGACCAATAGATTGACCTGAAACACTGGTAAACATCTACCAAAATATACTGCAAAACATCCCAGATGAGCAAAGACCTCAACTACACTGTAGCAGAAGGCTGAAATCATGCACAGTATGTACATTGCCAGAAGAGTAAAATGTGTACTGCTCTGCTCCGAGGGTGGAGGCAGCAGGTTTCTCCAAAACACATTAAACTACAGATTGCCACATCCCAGAACTTAGTGTTCAGTTACATCGTAGAATTTTCAGTTTTACTTTAACTGTGTAACCATAAAACTTGCACAGTTACAAACTGTTTTTAAGATTATGCTCTGTGAAAATTTAGTTTGGTTGAAGTCCCTGTTGTTTAGAATCTTAATTTGGTAAATACAGCTTCAAGGAATCTCGTCTATTTACTGATTTGAGGTTTAGAAAACACTGGCATTTGTAGTAATATAATTAATTATTACAGACAAAATTGAAGGTAGCATACATAGTAGTCACTTAAGTAAAGTGTTTGGTTGTATCGTTATTGACATTGACTTTGTGTTCTGGCTGTTGCAGCCACCTACCTGTGCAGTGTTTGTGTGAGTTCCTGCTGAGTTCAGGCACATTGCTGCAGCCTGAAAAACAGCACAAACACCAACAATTGTTGCAGCATTTGCAGACATTATTGACTGATGTGAAGCAAGATCCTCAAGCTCCATGTGAAGTGTTAGAATACTTCCTCAGAAGGCTCAGTTCACCCCAGACTGCTAGCAGAGCACAGGCTATTAAAGTAAGTTTGCACAGTGGTTACACTTCAAGAATTTATTAGTTCCTGACTTGTCATATTGTTCATAAAGTAGCATGTGATGTTCATCATCCTGCGGCACAGTTGAGAGTCAGGCAGATGGTGTTGGGTGTCAAGGTTCATGAAACAAACATGATTTCCTCTTTTTTTTTTTTCAGAACAACATTGAGATTGTAGATGTAATTTTTTATTTGATATCAAAATTAGATTTTCAGGTATTTGCCCAGTCAGCAACTGTAAATACATTGATAAAACATTTTGTATGACAGTCTCAAAATGTGGGTTGAGATTTCATTCTTTAACAGGGAAGCCTCATATGAACCTATGCTTTGCATTACTAATCTAACTAGAGAACCTACTTTCTTTCAGGGATTGAAGATGGTGTTATCTTCTGTTGCAGTTGAAGAAGAAGCAATGGAAATAGATAACCAACAAGATCCTAATGGTGACAAGTAAGATCTGTGATTTCCCTAGGATATCAGTATCGCACCTCTTGTAATGTTATAGTACCATTATGTGTAATAAGTGGCATAATGCTTATTGGCACATGTTTGATTATAAGTTTGTGAACATAAAGTTTATATAAAAGTAAAACAAACTATTTAAAGTTACCATCAAAACACAACAACACTGTATAAATATTGGTATTTTATTGTAGCAACATGTTTCAGTCTTATTAGACCATCTTCAGGCCAACATTCAGAGTTTGAGATATCAGTGTATATCATGTATTATGGGATCCTATATTTCTTCCAAGGTGTACATAGAATAGTTTAAAACTATAAGAAATTGTATGTATTAAGAGTACTTAAAAGGTATGTAATGGTATTAAATTTATATTTATCAGAATGGAAATATATTGTGTATAAATTATTAGCATATTGGTATCTTTATAATAACTACATAACGAGGAGTTTAATGATCTGTACTCCTCACCCAATATTGTTCAGGTGATAAAATCCAGAAGAATGAGATGAGCAAGGCATGTAGCATGAATGGGGGAGAGGAGAGGTGTATACAGGGTTTTGGTGGGGAAACCTGAGGAAAAGAGACCACTTGGGAGACCCGGACATAGTTGGGAGGATGATATTGTGATGGATCTTCAGGAAGTGGGATGTGGGGGAATGGACTGGATTGAGCTGGCTCAGGATAGGGACAGATGGCAGGCACTTGTGAATGTGGCACTGAACCTTCAGGTTCCATAAAAGAAGGATTCTGCTCCATTGAGTAAGTAAGTTGGTAAATGATGTATTTTTATAATTTAAACCAGTTAGGAAGGTGCAGTGATTCACATTTGAAGGTGGCTGAATCTCATATTCACATTACCACACAAGTTCAAGGTTGTAGTATATCACGCATGTAATTTAGATTTAAGTATTCATGTCTGTATGCATGTACATAGACGTACTGAATTATGGTTGTGGATCTAATAGTCACACATTTGGCATATTAGTATCTTGTTGTATACATACACGTGTATGTGTTGGAAAATCCGTAGGTTTGTGCAGTTAAAATTTCTGGACTGTTTAACTTTGGGAACAGCAGAAGGTTTAACTGCGCAGTTCACGTTGGACTGCAGTGTATGCTGTGTCCTCAAGGCCGAAGCTCAGTTAATTTAAAGTTTTAATGCTGTCAACATCACGTAACATTGCTACTTGGTCGAAGGATTTTCTTCTCAAGTTTATTGAACTCTTCCAACAAGAAGAATGCTTATGGAAAGTAAAATCGAAAGATTATTATAACAGATCAAAGAAAGATGCAAGTTACTGAACACTGATCAGAAAAGTACAAGAAGTTGAACCTTATGCTACGCGAGACACAGTCGTAAAAAAAAATCAACAATTTGTGCAACGTGTTTAGAAAGGAACATAAAAAAGTTATAAAATCACAAGTGTCCGGTGCCGGTGCAGAAGAGATGTACGCGCCAGGATTATGGTATTACAATCAACTTCTTTTTCTGTGTGACCAAGAAGCACCACACAGTTCAACGTCAAATATGCAAGAAGAGAAAGAAGACAGTGAGGTAAATTTATTATTTTATTATTGTACTTCACTTTACTCTTACAACTCATTCATGTAGTATGCGTAGAGTATACACCAAGTAAATTAAGAGTAAAGGTTTTTGATAAAATACTTCTTTATATACAGTTGTCTTGCCACGGCACTTTGCCTTCGTTGTTGAAGTATTCCATGAACTGACTTCTTACTTCTTTTCCTGTCAGTTGATGGTTCCTGTTATTTCCCCTTTTCAGTGTTGCCATGCTTGGTGGGTTACTTCTTAAACATACTGTAACTGTACCATTTTGTAGGTCTTCAGCATCAAAACATTCGGGTTGTGTATACCTGTCGGGATGTTTTGCGTAAGAAATTGTGCAGTGCACAGCTGGCCTTTACTACATCTTTAATGTTGTCCAATTTAATATTAATATGAGTTTTAAATATACCAAATCTTACTACCAAAATGCCAAAAATATTTTCAGTTATCCTTCGGGCACGGTGGAGGCGGTAATTGAAGATCTTCCTTTCTCTTGTCAATTGCTTCACATTGTAAGGTTTCAGAAAATCCTTTCTTAAACTGAATGCCTCGTCACCAATAAAGACATATTGCAGCTTCCTTCCCTTCATATCAGATGATTCTGGTATTTTTAAACATTCAGTATGCGGCTTGTCATAGAAATCTCTATATTCTAAGACGCCCCCATCAGATACATGACCATTGGTACCAAAATTGAAATAAATGAACTCATAATTTGAATCTGCTGTTCCAATGAATACTTGACTATTGTAACCTTTATAGCTAAAGAAGTATGAACCAGCTCCAGGTGGTGGAACTATCGCAACATGCTTGCCATCCACAGCACCGAGACAATTTGGAAAGTTGCATTTCACTTCAAAGCCTTTGGCAATTCTTTCCCAGTCTCTCTCATTTGTTGGAAACTGCAAAATATTTGTACATTATTATATATTAGTTTATTTGTGTATTAGTGCAGACAAACTTTGGTTTCGATTATTATAACTTATTATTCCAGATTTATTATGTTTAGGAATGTGATCTGGGAGAAGGTTCAGATCTTGCCATGGACGGAGAAGTACGTAGCCCAAGTTTCAACTCACTAGCCCCATCAAGTGATGTCACGAGTAATCGTTTAGCAACATCACAAACATTTTCACGAAAAAGAAAAATGGCTCCAAGCTACACTGTACTGTCTCTCGTCAATGACAGATTGCAAGATTTAGGAAAGGAACACATGTTTGAAATAACCGGAAAAAATGTGGCTTCAAAATTAAGAATATTAACCAAGGAGCAAAGAATAATGGCTGATAAATTGATGAATGATGTGTTATATGAAGCACAACTAGGAAGTTTAACAAGAAATCCAAGATTAATTGTCAGTGAACCACACAGATACACTTCTCCAATGGTGCATTCACGTTATGGTACTGACCCTGTGACTAACACTTCACAGTCCACTAAATTAATGTCTGGTGTGGTTATTGAAGTTTTTCCATATGAAGGTGGTTCCAAATTACAAGTACTTAGTGTAGTTAAATGTTAAATTATAGTACAGATAGCATATGTGTGGGCATATAGAAATACAATTTGTTGTGGAGTTGAGAGGCAGGACGTATGCGTACGTGTTCGCTGTGCTGTAGTTTGTGATTGAGTGAGGTTATGATAGGTAATGGGAGTTGTAGTGGTGACTGCCCTCTTTTAGTGTATTTCAGGATTAGCATATCATAAACTATATTTGGTCTAACTGTGCATTTATCATTTATTTGATTATTAATTTTTGTTTCATTGTACATGTGGAATTTTTCTAGAGCGTAAATCATATCAACCTTATTAGTTATATGTAAAATGTCCATAATATTTTCCATTGGACCCATGAAGTGTTTAATGTCCAAAAGGTGTTGTGCAAATTTTGATTTATTGTTCTCATATATATATATATATATATATATATATATATATATGTGGAAGGGTCTTCAGTCTATCCAATATATTTCTTGTTACAATCCAGACATGTTAATAAGTATATGCCACATTTATCAAATTTATTTGAAATGTAATTATTTTTATTTCTGGTCAAAAGTTTACCTATTATGTTTTCAGTTTTGAAGGAGATATTGAGATTGGAATTTTTTAATAGTTTTGTGATGAATTTTGTCCTTCACCAATGTATGTAAATTTGGCCCATTTTGTTTTTCATTTTACTTTTTCTGGTCTTTTCTTGTTTTTTGTTAGAATGAATTTGTGCAAGTGTGATGTATCATATTTATTTTCATGTAGTATTTGTTTTATTGTATTTTTCTGTCTTTCTTTATCTGTATTATTCATTGCGTATGTTACTAGTCAGTTAAATGTCTAATTGCTGCAAATTTGTGTTCTATGGGGTGATATGAGTCACTTGGATTATGGTGTCTGTTGTAGATGGTTTTCTGTATATATTGAATGATATGTTTTTGTCTTCTTTGGAGATGGTAATGTCCAAAAAATTGATTTTATTATCATTTTCTTCTTCCATAGTGAATTTCATCATAGGTGTTATGTTGTTGAATATAGTGAGTATATCATGTATATTAGTTATTCCATTTTTATGAATTATGAGAATGTCATCTATATAGCAGAAATATCCAATTATATGAGATTTCAACAAAATGTCAAGTATCTTTATATTATCAATGTATTTTAGATATATTTAGGGAATAATAGATGAAGTTAGCTTGCCCATTGCTAGGCCCTCTTCTTGTATATATTGTATGTCTTGGTACTGAAAATAGTTTTGTTTGATTAGAACTTGGGATAACTTTCTTATTTCATGATTAATTCCTCATTGATGTTGTTCTGATTGCACATTAGATCAATAATTCTATTAGATCTTTGGTGAGAATATTAGCGTACATGTTTTTGATATTGAAGGAAACTAATTTTAAATCTTTATTGAAAGAAATTTCTTGAATGTCATTCATTGGACACATGCTGCAGCATATGAACTTGACAAACTACTCTTAATAAACTTGAAACATACATTCCACATCCATGCACTTTCAGCGTACAGAATACAGTCCACTTAATGAATGAATAATGGTTTGATGGTAACTTTAAACATTTTGTTTTACTTCTAGAAGTCAAACACAACAGGATGTCCTTGATTAAAATAAAGTATATATATTTATATATGCGATTTTTGAACTGTACTCTTATTATATTACAGCTCATGGCTGCTTCGTCAACTGCCTCTGCTGCCACACTTCCATGCTGTGCGCCCACAGGTGGTGCAGGCCCTGCGACAAGCCTGCCAAGTAGAGAATGACCCAGCTTTAGTCAGTGGTTACATCTACTTCCTAGCTCTTCATACAGTACATGACAGCTTGCCAGATCTGGCAGATCTTGTGTTGGTGAGTTGGCTGCTAGGGAAGTTACGGCAGTATTTCCCAGCCAATATTCTGTCGACCACTGGCAGCATGAGTGGCCATGTGATGAAGATGAGAACATGGTGTTTTGGTGTTGGTTGGTGCATCTGTCAGGAATCAGAAAACAGGGTCTTATTACAAACTCAGAGACAGATATTTTGACAGTTGTAACAACTTTATATGCCTTCAAGTATCACGTTTAATTTTAATGCTGGAATTATGCAAATACAAAGTACAAGCCAAATGTTTCCAGACTGTGGTGATATAACAATTTGAGGCTTACCTCGGTTACAGGTCAGTTTTATCTCCATCAGATTAGTACCCTTTGGAGTTCATACACAGGGACTGGCATCTCTCCCATTGCTGGTTACATCTCTGGAACTCCTGTTTTCTGACTTTTCTGACACTACTTTTGATTGAGCTTGAATTTCCATGATTTAGTTAAAGCTTCATGCCTTTAACACTTTAGTGCAGAGTGTTACTGCTGACACAAGGTTTGAAACTCAAAATGCCGAACATTGCTTGTTGGCAGCATCCAATTATGGCCTCCCTTATGCAATCCACATTTAATTTCCAGTCTTCTATATGTCACATACCAGGCATTTAATTCTGGCTCCCACAGTTAACTGCATTTCACCTTTGGGAACAGGAATATGTCTCAAGGGGCTAGGTCAGGGGAGAAGGTGGGGACCACCGCTGTGTTATTCTGTAGGAGAAAACGATCAAATGTGCTCTTGAAGTTTGAACGTGACCTGTCTTGCCTGTCTGACTGTCTGTCTGTCTTGGGGTTGATGGGCTGTTCCACTGGGATGACTTCTGCTTTGTTTCTGGGTCATAACCATAAATCTATCTTTTATTTCCTGTTATGACCTTAGACAGGAAGTTTGTCCTTTTTGGTCTTATCTGGCAGGTCCCAGCCTAGCACATAAAATCAGTTTTGTTTCTGGTCATTATTCAGCAGATGGGGCACACATTTTTCTGCAGTCTACCTCATGTTTAAATCTTTGTTAAAATGCAGTGGCATATTGTGTATAGTAGGTTTAGAATGTTATCACATTATTAGTCATATGAAATATGGATGATTTCATGCACTTCTTCCGCATTTCGATCAATCCAAATTCATGATGGGTGACCTCAGCATACAAAATCTTCAACCCAAGTCTGGTCACTTTGAAACACGCAAACCATTTAGAGGTTTGTGCATAGTGATGAAGTAATCATGAAAGGCTTTTTTAAAGCATTTTGCAAGTCTCAGAAACTCTTTTTACAAGAGTAAAATAAGAGTTGATGCAGATCCTCTGTTCCTTAAGGTCGGCCATTTTATTGGGCTACAACAGTTGCGGAATCCACTCAGCAGGGATGTAGTTAAACATCAGTTGCACAATGTTATGTTACAATAACATCCACCACACTAATTCATGATGAACCAACTTGGCAGTACTTGTTGGCTGCACTAAGTCTGGATAGTGTATCACATGGCCAGCCCAGAAACTTCTGGCTTGCGTATTGTCGGTGTATGATGGTGAAGACTGGCTATATGTGCCTTAGTTTGGGATCCACTGACATTTTCATCTGAGCATGGTAGTACACCTTCAAATTCCATAAAATGAAGAGAATTTGATAAGTATCTGAGTGTATTTGTTAGCTTTTTGAGAAGACCTGTGCTTGTGAAGGTAGTTTGTTTTTGAATGTAATGTTTCTTCCAGTGTAGTACTACATAAAGGTGCTACTTTTTTGCTTTCAGTGACCATGTTGTTTACACTAATAATAATTGAATTTGTAGTAGGTAGTTATTGTTATAAAATGTGGACTGATGCAATATTAGGCATTTTGAATTCCTGTGCCATTTTGCTGGTTGGTAAAAGAAGTAATGTTCACCCTAGAACAGACCATGAAGGCCAATAGGGGGAGTGTGGGATTACAGGAGCGGAAAATCTTGCCCCCATTGCGATTTGATCCCCAGACTCCAGCCAGCAGCGAGTTTCTATACCAACTATGCTATATTTTAGTGGTTGGTAGAAGAGGAAATTTTGGAACTACCATTCTAGATGTTAGTGACTTTGACACCGAACTAGTAATAAAACATTAAATTGACAAAACTAAACATCTGAATAAATGAGCTAAAGCTATAAAAGTTGAGTCCTAGAAGAAGGAAATAATTGTATTGAAGAACAATGGCTGGGGAATCTTTTTGCTGTAGTATGGTATTGTGTAAAGTGGTGACAAGACTCATGCTAATATGTGTAGTTATTCTTCTTAATAAGCAGAATGGATATTTCATTGCTCAAAACTCTTATGATTTCTGTTGGCAGCAAGCCTGTAGACTGTTTTTACAGGAGACTTTATCTGTTCACATTTGAATTAAACATGTAAGGTTTAAAATGTCTCATTTTACTGACTGTTTTTCTGTGTTTAAAGTTAGAACTATTTATATACCATGTGTGCTAAGAACAGCATGCTACATGTGATGTGGCTTGTATGTTTTGTTTGACAGGATATGGCTCAGTTGATTGTGGAAAGAAGTTCAATAATTGCAGCAATTTTGCCGGCTCCAGATCATGACATTCCTGGAGCGCTCGGTACACAGAATGCCCTTATGCTGATGTTCTGCTCCTATTTACAAAAGGTGATGTATCCAATTTTTGTACAAGTAGTCAGACCTGAACATGTCTCATGCAGTGGATTTGTTTTAACATTTTGAGTCCTGGCCGCATTATGTACAAAGTAGCCCTGGTCTCTGAATACTTTTTATGTAAATGTTTGAAGTGCAGGCTATTCAAGTTTAATTTTGTCAGGTTTGTGACTCTCACATTTGTGTCAGCATTACAGTCTTCTGAGATGTGCTGCTGAATAATTTTCAGTGTCTTTGTTATTTTGTTTTGTACAGCTAAACAAGGTACTTTTGGGGGAGGGGGGGGGGATGTTGACAGACATTGCTAGTGATGCTGCTACAGGAAAATTGGTATAATTTATTTTGACAATAGAGGATAAAAGTGGAGAGGTTTATACAGGATATGAGAAATTGTTATCAGATGTCTGTACTGTTATTTGTTTGGGATCTGATATTTTACTGTTGTTTCATATTGAAGTGAATGGAGTATTTACTCACACACATCAGTTTTATTTTTAATGGTTTATTTGGTGATGCCGTCAGTGTCTATGTAGCAGGTGAATAATTGTGAATGTGGGTCATGGGTGGAATGAAAAGTAAGGGATTTGGAGAGACACCTGTACACCACAAATTTCACATTTACTGCCCTTGGAGAGAACCTGGTGTAAGCATTTGAAATGACAGTAGTTCTAAATATGAATTACATTGCAACAGTAGACTGAATTGGTGGTGAATCAGTGCCTAGTTGTACAGTTATCGATTGGCAGTGTTACCAGTCCATTACATGTTCTATTAAGAAAAGTTAATAACATTCATTATTATCTTCAGGCAAGAGAACCTAGAAGAGAGGCCTATACGTGGTCTGAAAGTCAGGATCAGATATTGGTGACTTGGAGTACAGGAGAGGAATCAACAATGCATATCCTTGTGGTGCATGCCATGATCATCTTATTGAACTATGGGCCAGGACAGGGTATGCATTTCAAGAAGTTGAATTTAATTTATTTTCATAGTCTGCAGCAGTATATCATATTTGCCTTGATATGAGATGACCTGCCATCAAAGTTGTCAGTTCTTAGGGAGGTACCCACCTGTACAGAGCATGCTTATTTGTGTTGTGTTCTCATCATTGTTTTGAAGTGGATGAACAGTTACCAAGGCTGGCAGAGTGACATCAAATGGCACTTTTTGTTCTGACATCTGCAAAACAGATTTTGGCCATGACATTTGTGTTTTATAATAGTACAGTATGTGATTTGCTGTAAATGGGAAGTGGATGATCTGAGTCTTAGTATATTTAAGTTAGGCTCAGAATGGGAGGTTAAATTAATTTTTCATGCTTAACAAACCAAACTAGCCAAATAGCCCTGTTTTAATTACTCAGCTGGTTTAGCAATTCCCTGCTGTGGTAGAACCTAAAAGTTTTGTTTTCTTAACAGCCCACTTTTGCATTGTTGCCCAGTTGAATTCAATGAAGTTCATACATCACAACACATTTCTCTAAGATAAATTTAATGTTATCCTCTAGTTTATGTGTATGTGTTCAATATGGTCTCTTCCCTTGAGGATTTGCATATAAAATTTCATATACAGTTTGTATTTCTGTCCATGTCTGTATTAGCGTTGATGTAATCAGCACAATAATACTTGGTGAAATGCTACTTTGAAAGCCTTCCTTAGTGTAATTTTTTCTGCTGTTCTGTTACTTCCTGTCTCCTAGGTCCAGTTAATCTCCAGATATTGTTTGCAGACACTACAAGGCTGTGTTCTTCCTTGATAGTTTCAGTCCAAGTTTCTCACCCATGCAAAACTGAGTAGATGGTGTGAATTCTGAAGGCTTTCTGTCTGCCTCCACAGATTTGAATCTCTTTGAAAGTCTCCTGGAAACTTGGTTTCCGCTTGGTAAGGAACCTCCCAAGGCTTATTTAGTGGATACGTCAGAAGAAGCACTGCTGATCCCTGATTGGCTAAAACTTAGGATGATTCGGTCAAATGTGGATCGCTTGGTGGATGCAGCACTGACTGACCTTGAACCTCCACAACTGGTGCTTTTTATTCAGTCCTTTGGAATTCCAGTGAAATCTATGAGGTACTTTTGAATGATAAGATGATATTACGCTTCAGAATCTCAGTTCTTTGTGGGTGATGCATATTTTTAAATGTGTGATGTAGGACTTAGCTCATCAATTTAAAGGCATGTGAGGAATAGGATTGAACACCAAAGTTGTCTTTCCTCCCTACTGAACAAGCCTGTTGTTTGTGAAATCCTAGATCTTACAAGGCCTTGCAATTTAATAAGTAGGCTGATTCTATAAACAAGAATTTCAGGCTGTACTCATAAGCTTGCCTTTCTGTTGCATAGAGTTCCAGTCATACACCTGTTTATTGTGAATGTTGTAATTAGGTACACTAACTTTGTAATGTAACAATTATGTGCTGTTTAGCAGATTAGTGAGTTTCCTAGGCTTTGCAACAACAGAAAGATACTATTAATTCAGTGTCAGTTTCAACACACACATCTACATAGGCAAATGAGTGTTTTATCTGTTTAGTTTGTATGGTTAGTTGCATGGAGTTGTGGTATCCAGTTCAGGCTGTGTGCTGTCGTTGGCTGGTGTCAATATGGATACTGAATTATGGTTTGTTGATTGGGAATTCTGGTGGTGTAAGGATTTTTACAGTGGCCTCATTAGGAGTGATTTGTACTGAAAGAGACATGCATACAATGTTTGACTTTCTGTGTATGTTGGGTGGTGCCCATAATACTCATACAACCATACCATTTGTGGTGTAACTGGCTGTGAACATTTACAGCAAACTTCTGCATAGACTGGATCAAGCTGTAACTGCAGATCCATTGTCAGTTGGTGAAGCAGTACTGGACAAGAGCTACATGGCACAGTTAGTTGAAGTACAGCATCGCCGTGGTGCCACTGGAGGACAAATGTTTGTGCAAGTTGTTCAGCTAGAGCAACCCCGATTACCAGGTTTGTGGCAAGATGATTCTGAATGTAGTAGAAAACATATGGTCCACAGGTGGCAAAACACTATTCAGTACTCAGTGAAGCTTAGTCTACTCTTTATTTTTGTGGTATAATAAGCCATTTGTTGATTTTTTTCCAAAAATACCTTAAGATGATTTCATTGTTTTTCACTGATGATTGTTTCCCCCATAAGAAGTTCTTTCTTTGCAGGTCTGTTGAATAACTTCTTTTGCAGATAGCACTGTGTTTGTTAGTGTTGTTATGAATGTTAACACATTGTTTTGGTATTTATCTGTTCCATTGAATTTCTTTTATGATTTTTCAAAATTTAGAACTATTTTGCTCCTTTTTTGTGATCTTTGGCCAATTTTAAAGCATAGCCTAAGGGGCCAAAAAATTTTCCAAAAATCTAGGAGCTGCCTCAAAATTCTAGGCATCAGAATGGTAACATGCAGGCACACCATTCTGAGGACCCACAATTCTGAAGTGAACTGTCAACCTCACTGTTGTCTATTGCCTTCTTTTTGGTGCTTGTGAACTGATACACATTATTATATGTAAGGAAACAAAGATGCATTGATTATGTTGAAAATATGAAGCAGCACTCTTTAAAATTTAGTCATCTGGACAACCAGTAACCCTGAATTTATGCACTACTTGTACAGTTTGTTGAGTCAAAAGTGTATCAAGAATAAACCATGGTCTAAGAGAGACCTTGTTGTTCTTCCCTGTTATCTAGTCATTTAAATTCAGTTTACTCTCTGCAGATGCATTCAACTATACCATGTTCTCATATCTGTACCTTTGTGAAATTTTGTGTTTAATATGAGTTAAATATAATGTCATAATCCGGGTCATTTGCACTGCTCTTCTACCAGTCTGTATATTATGAGTTGCTGGAATTAACTGGTATAAGGCAATAAGTAGTGATTTTTTCTGTGAATAAATTATTCATGTACAGAACAGCCTTTGTTGTATTTTGTTTTTGTTTTTTTTAGCTTCAAAACTTTTATACCTACAGTTCCTGGAATGTGTAAATGAGAACCTGTAAAAATGTGCTTGCCATGTTCGTCTCTCTTTTTTTATCTCTCTGTCTGTTACAAAACAATTTGAGAACTGCTCATTGGATTGGCATGACATTTGACATTTCAGAGTTTCACAAAAATTTTCAGATTATTGCAGTTTTGGTTAAACTCAGACAACAAGGTCGGATACTTTACATTAAGACATTTTTGAAATTGTGTGTGCCTCTCAAGCGTAATGTGTGGTAAACTCACTTGGTGTAATCAGAATGGATTGGACAGACAATTTGAACATGATTTCTGTGCCGAATATTTTTTCATTTTGCGTTACAGGTTTTGAGATAACTGATTGAGCTGGATTCTTAATGTTTTGTCAGCTTGTGGCTTGAACATGGTGGGAGTGATTTCACTGTTGCTCTCGAGTGCACCTTTTTTATGCTGTTTGTAACATTGTCAAACTGTAACACTCACAGGTTTAAAATGGGAAGCAGTAGCAATGCTAACCTTCCAGAGTTGTTTCACATTGCATACATTTATAACTCATTCATTATGTAAGAGCCTGAGTCCTGCCCTAATGAACAGGCTGTATTATGGATTTGGAGAAAGAAGTTAAAGGTATTAATTTGATGTTTGTTTGTAAGACAGTACTGAATGTATGAGAAACTGCACATTACTACAGTTGTAATAGTCAAATTACTGAAACCAACACTTTAATTTATTAGACACTTTTGTTTGTCTAGATTATTCTCGACTGTGTGTGTCAATACCTCGACGGACTCTTCCAGTAGCTGTACTGTCCAGTAGAGATGGCTCAAAAAATTCAGACCAACCAGAGGTGCTACAAGTTTCTCCTACATTACTGAAACTGTTTGGAAGTGATAACATGGAACCTGACTGTAGTAAGGCTGAAAAACAGCAAGCATTTAGGACACTGCAGAAGGTAAGTTTCATTTTTCACATGGGTTACCATAGAAGCAAATGTGTGCATCAGAATATTACTTTTACATAAGGTGCATACTGATCACCTACAAGACTGCATTAACCTTTACAGCTCTTGCGTCCTACCGTTTAGGACGGCATTTAAATACCTCCGCGCTCCCTCAAGGCTCGACCGTCCTACCGTCTAGGACAGCCACAGCCTCAGCCGTGTAAATATTTCGCTCTCAATATATTTAGGGAGATTTCACTCATTTTTAGCACCACACTAGAAGTTTTTCCAGCTTCATGCTCCGACTGATCTACTGGTTGAGAGAAAACCACATGTATCCATTT
>Ga0131853_10009381_pt1 | contig 17904 bp, 6 predicted proteins | sample TergutLab28metaG_FD_92764 | JGI IMG/M metagenome (GOLD analysis project Ga0131853, IMG submission 92764) | Labiotermes labralis P1 segment gut microbial communities from Petit-Saut dam, French Guiana - Lab288 P1 (version 2) (version 2) | ecosystem: Host-associated > Arthropoda: Insects >... | reverse complement strand
TATTTGTTGCCACTTTAACGAAGTATTCATTAAACATATTTGCTAGTTCTTGGTGATCCTTAACCAGTTTTCCTTCTAAGAAAGGGGGGAAATTATCAGTTAATTTTTGTTTATTTATTTCAGATTTCACTAATTTCCACAGTGTTTTTGGTTTGTTAGTAGAGTGTTTTATTAATTCATTAAAGTAGAGTTTTTTTGCAGTTTTAATCACTTCTATTAATATTTTGCTATAAGTTTTGTAATAATTCCTTATTCGAGGGTTAGTGCTGTTTATATATTACATAGAGCTCTCTTTTTCTCTGGCATGAGATTCTGATGCCCTTAGTTAGCCAACCTTTTTTGCCATTGTTTAAAGAAACTTGTTTAAAGAAACTTTTTCAAGGGGAAAACTATTATAATAAATCCTCAGATAAGTATTTAGGAAGTTGTTAAAACTGGAGTCTAGGTCACCATCACTGAAGACATTGGACCAGGGTTCATAGCTTAAGTTAGTTTTGAATTGGGCTATCGTGGTGTCATTTATACTTCTCTTACTAATAGTATGTATCAGTTGTATTGGTAAATCAGTGTTATGTAAAATTATAATTTGAGCATCGTGGTCTGATAGTCCATTCGATATAGGTATTATAGAGTAATCTGGGTTTTTTAGTTTATCTATGAAGATGTTGTCAATAATTGTAGATGAATTTCTGCTGATTCTTGTAGGAAAGCTTACTGCACTATGGAGATTGAATGAGGCTAACAGAGTTAAGAAGGGACTTATTTCTCGAATCCTGAAGATAATTTACATTTATGTCTCCACAAATTCTTCGACAGACACAAAGGCCATTGGGGGTTCGGGCCTGTATTACACTATCAAAGATCTGTGACAAACATTATGGAATATTTCGTGAAACATATATAATTAAGGAACTTATTCTATGTATGGTACATTACGTCAAAGTTTAAATCAAATTTCTAAGGTGATGGGCCAATATCTGCTCCATACCTGTGCAGCAGTATAAGCGCAATCATGGCAATTGCTTTAATATTAAAGAATACAGAAAAAGAAAATTATTTTGTTTAAAAATTACATAGGCACACGTGAAATGAAAGTGACCCATTAAGCCTTATCGAAGGAATTACAATGTAAAGGTATGAAGTACAGCATCTAGTAGTTCAGAATGAATGACCATACATTTCAGTTCATTGTGCCAAAAGTGTGACGCTTTATTCCAAAACAAAGATTTACCTTCGTTTATTGAATAATAACAATGCGTACAATATAATGTTGGTATGTAACACAACTTCCATCTTTCATTTCGTTTTTAAGAGTCTATAAAAGGAATTCCGAAGGAATTGCTTACTTTAAACATTTTCCTTGAAGATGTTTAATTACCCTATGTTTCGGTCGGCGCAAATATCACAGAGCCACCCTGTTAAGGGGCAGTGGGTTTTTGGCGGTGTTGAGCGCGAGTCCGGTAAAACGTTTCTCTTTCCCGTTCCGGACAGAACCGCCGACACTTTGATGACCGTTACAGATGCTTGGATCTAACCCGGCACTACGGTCATCAGTGATTGCTGGGGAGCGTACCGGGTTCTCGACTAAGAAAGTTACACGCACCGCACCATTAACCACAGCACATGCTTCGTTGAAGAGAGTACAGGCTCCCACACAAACACTATAGAGAGCACGTAGCATCATGTGAAGACTTTTCTGAGCCCTTACAAAATGAAGAGGAACTACATACATCACCTACCTCATTACATGTTCGCAGCGAGATGCAGGGCAGATAAAATGTACCAATTCACAAAGTTCCTTCACCTCATCGCTACAATCGACTGGAACGAATATACGACTCCTTCTAAATCGTAATTCGTCTGCCACCCCCTTTCACTGCGTCTCTAATCACAGGTAAAAGCGCATGGGCACAGCAACAGCTCATACCGTGTAGTGTTTTGGGAGACTTGCGTACCATTGAGGAACGACCGTAGCGCCACACTTGGCAGACTGCAACATCGTTGCACTCTTTTACCAAGTAGTTCCTGTCAGTTTTCGCAGTGTGAATAACGGATACTTTGCCCTAGGCCATAGATCATGTATTTTGGTAAATTGCAAAGCCCTCTACCATCGACTGCTACTGGTACTACATATCCATGAACTGGTATACGTTATTCCATCTACGAGAGGTGCAGCACAAAAATTCAACAGGTGGTGCGATAATGCTGTCATATTCACATAAATTCCAGTATGGCATTTGACTGTTAGAATGTACGCGGAGGTATACGGAGGCGTACCTGAAGGAGGCCCCTGACGTTATACAGGGCGGCACAAAATGGGAAGGGCTTAGGTAAAGTAGCCGTCCGAATGGCTGTAGTTCAAAGGCGCAAAAATGAGCATTTAAAAGGAATCTTATTTTTTGCAGTACAAAAGTTATTCAGTGCCTCCTTGCGATATGTTCGAAGGATACAGCAGAAAGGTTTCCGTATACCTCATCTCCAATCCCCTCAGAATACCAGGCTAAATTTTGTGTGAAGAATATTGCCAGGTTCTTCCTTTCCTCACTTGAAACCTTTTCTCTCAAATTTATTAGTTTCTGGATTCATTATCATTTTTCCCTCCGTTATAAAACTCGCATGTACGATTCTTTTTCGTTACCACCATTCTCTTTTACTCATGTCTCCCCTTCTTGTTAATAAAATCGCCATGTGCAACATACAACGGTGTCGCGCGTTTTGTTGTCACCTTGGGCGAGTGATTTAAATCCTGGCTGTTCCGAAATTTGGTATTCAAAAATGTAATAAAGCTTTGAATTTATTTGCCGTAACGATCTAATAAACTTTGAGATAAGAAAATCATTTTTCACCTTTACAAGTACCCATTTACTTGTGATTTGAATCTCAGCCAATCAGGCTGCTGCAATAGGAAAGCTGCACCACTGAGCAGTCACTGCAAAAACGTCTGCGCCTACCTTCTCTGCCATCCTAACCAGGCTAGGTTTTGGGTGGTGGGTAAATTGCATAACCCTCCTGCCATCTACAAGTTCTAGTAAAAAAACGTCAACAGATGGTGGGATAATGGCATTCTATTCAAACATGGTATTAGATGCCTTGTGTTCTTGGGAAGTGTGACCTGCAACCATCACGTCCTACACTGCACAAAAGCAAGGGCCACTGCACAGGCATATGTTTGCAGATCTTCCATCTTGCAGGATAGACTTGACATAACAATTTTCCACCACCATACAGCAAGTGGCTCCCTTACATCTTTGGGCAGGAAATTTGTGAACAGGTTGAGTAAAGTTTGGATCTATGCACACACCCAACAATGAAACTTTGTGTCCCCGGTTCGCTGAACAGCCAATACAACTAAATAAGGATTCACCCATTCACTGTGCACTATGCATGTAAAGCCTTAACTGATATTACTGATGTACTGTGTGAAGATTTCACTATAAATGGCCAAACTAATAAAAAAATGAAATCACACTTCACATCATAGAAGATGAGGTAAATTACATGTCTACCATTAGCTATACCAACAGGGAACACAATGTTACTGATACACCTTCCCATCTGTACAATACGTGATCAGGTGTTTCAATGATTCTGCCAGCAGCGGGGGAGGGGGGGGGGGTCTAAGGTTAAGCTTGGTTAGTTCTAAAGAAGTGAAATTCATGACATCAGAGAAGGGGTGTAAAGGAGAAATGAGGTCTGGGTGATGAAATGATTCAACAACAACCCCTTATTAGCACCCAGTAATCTGGCACAGCACACAACACTACAGATTTAGGCGCCAAAAACACACGGCCAGAATACTAGGAAGATGAAGGTTCACTAACTCCATCTTCTAGCAACTTTCTGTTTCCTTTCAGAAATGCAGCTTACAGGGAGCCAAATAGTATGGTTCAACCATACATACAGCACTATATATGGTTGATAGGGCTCATCTCCATCAGGACTGACTAGTCAACACAGGAAATGGGCCACTGAATAGCCACATATTTCATGCAAGGGGCAAATATGGAAAAAATGACTTCTATATTGGTTGCCATTATCAAGTCACAAAATCAAATCATTCATCTTTTATGAAAGAGTCAACTTGGCCATGTTGCCTAGCAACTTCAATTACATTATCAGTCAATACCCAGTGCTTTGTGCAAGATGGGAGCCACACTACACACAGCTCATGTCCCTCAGCAATATCTCACTACTATCCAAGGCCTGGCATTTCCACAACACAGGCATTAATCCATGTCACTTCTTTCTGCACAGCTTCATGTAGGCCAAACTGCACTCAGGTGACACCTAGTTCACTAGTCAATGCTGCATTATATCCTATGACTCATATCATGCAAGTCCGTCTTCAGGCAACACTGAGGCAGAATGTCTCCTGAATATGTCAGGCATTAAACACAACTTCCACACTTGCTTCCTGCAGTATGTATGAGATATGCAACATTTTTGCCAGAAATATGTATTTTATGCAACACTTCACGTAGCTGTATAGACATTTCACTAATAAAACCAACTGCTCCGCTCAGAAAGTGCTGCCATAACAAAGGCAACACCAATAATATTGATCTTCAAGAATCCAACAAAAATATAAAATTAAAAAAATAAACTACACTAACTGTGGTAGCACTGACACCATAACCTAAGTCTTCTTGAATTACATACAGATATTACTGCATTCACAGTTTTAAAACCAATTTCTGCACATTACAACCATAAATGACTACTACAAACCAGGTACCAGGTTCTTCTGAAACACCAGTACAAACCTTCCAGATTGTATGGCATCACATTCCAGAAGATGGCGACCTTTAAACATGTTGTTTACCAAATGTGACTGGCTCTTCATGTTACTATGAGCACTGCGTGTATTATTCTGCTCTATATTACGTATTTCATACTGAATGTTCCACAATGAACTGAATGGCTTGACTTTATGCTGATAATCTGCAGCCTTTCAAAATGTACTACTATAATCACATACTAAAAACCGTACCTGATCAAACCTCAAACCTTTCCCTTTCAGTTATTAGAATCAAAATACTTCGCCTCACTATGGTTACTGTGTGACACAAAGAGAAAGTAACTGTTTGTACGAAGGAGCCTCAATTACTTATGATGATCAGAGGGCTGAAATGTATAATACATACCGCATGTAACATGAGTTTCAAAATTTGTCGAAACTACAAACGCTATCAGTAGTTTCCCAAATTACTTTCTGCCAAGCCATGCTGGCTCTGAAAAACCATGAAGCATCCACAATATTATGAAACATAGATATTAACTAAAAAGAAATTTTAAAAAAAATTATTCACAGAGCCTACTTCCTATTGCATGAATCTCAAGTCCATATCAATTGCTGCTGCAGCTACTACTACCATCACCACCACCACCACCACCATTTACACACACTGCATGAGGAATCTCTAAATCTTATCCATCTTCCATGGACACTATTGGCCTTCCAGTTATGACATGGAACCTCCAAAGCCTCTCTGAGATTTTCCCTTGTTTCACAGTCCATCCATTAAGTACTGTCCTACCAGGTGGCTAATGTGGCAAATTCAGTCTGCAGTGACTTTATCTTTACAAAACAATCACTCAGTCACATTTGACACTATTTTTAATTTTATATCATATGATCTAATGAATTAGCAAACTAATACTGTGTTTGTTTTCATAAGTGTCCTGTTTACCATATTTATTTGGGTTTGCATGCTGTGCTGTTTCTGTTAATGCACAGTGGCTCTTGACTCATCACGTAAATAAACAAGAACTGAATTGAATTTAATGATACAAGCACATGTTCAGGATGTTAAAATATGGTAGATACAACCTCAAAAATGTGTATCACTGCCATGTTCATAACTGTATACTTACATGCATTTCATACAAAATGTGCAGGCATGTTTATAAATCATCTGCATACCACATTTCACATGCCTTGCAGCAACTGTTCATTAGTTACCACAATCAAACTGAAAAGAAAAATTTCATCTGCCCATCATGTCGTTAACTTACAATTTACAGGCCTATTACTACATATCACATCAAGTCCATAAAAAATGTAGCAGTAATACTGACACCACCTCACATGTTTTTGGGTCTGCCATATTAGTATTGCCAACTGCAGAAAATTAAAAAATATGGAGCACTGAAATGTCCCCAATTGGCACAATGTTTACAAGCTTTGTGAAAAATGATCCACTCAAATAAAAGCTGGAATTGACCAATATGTGTATGTGCACCAAATTACACACAACTCTGCATAATCTAGTAAGCCCACCTCATAACCTTGTTACAAAAAAAAAAGGGGGGAGGGGGCAAAAACATATTAAACATAACAAAACATTATCAAAGTTTTATTTATTCACCAACTGATGCACTCGTGAGTTGTCTTTAAAACCATATTAAAATTTACATTAAAACAACTTCAACATGTTTCGGTGTTACAGTTACACCATCATCAGGGAGCGCATTAATTTGTGCTTACTAAAGTTACAGTTGTTAAAACAGTCCATTAAAATACCTCGCTGTGTGATTAATATGGGGGTGGTGTCTGTATGTTGCACTGTTCGGTAGTAGACTGAGTTTGGGAATATGTAGCTGGTCACATAACCAGACTGAGTTAGGGAATGTGTAGCTGGTCACATAACCGGCTATGCATTCCTTAACTCAGCCTACTGCCAAACAGTGCAACATAAAGACACCAATCATCATTGGCACAACACCCCCTTTTGAGCCAAGGCCTTCTTTACAGACACCAATAAGGACCTAATATATGCAGCCACACCACCACTGTATTAACCACACACTGATGTATTTTAATGGGTTATTTTAACAATTGTAACTTTAGTAAGCACAAATTAATGTGCTCCCTGATGGTGGTGTAACTGTAAAACCGAAACATGTCAGAGCTGCTTCAATGTAAATTTTAATATTGGTTTTTAAGACAACTCACGAGTGCATCAGTTGATGAATAAAAAAAAACTTTGATAATATCAAGATGCATTGTATGAGTGTAAAAAAAAATAACAAAACATGTTCACGTTAAACTGAAATCAAATGAAGGTCTAGTCAAACACACTGCAACACACAGCAATTAAATTGATTTTGTTGGTTTCAAGTGCACTTTATTGAAACTTGCCCAGTCTGCTAATGTTCATTTCAATAAAGTCTTCAGGTTCCATTTCTTAACCATTATTCTACTGCGGCGTTCATAAGCAGTACCTTAGCAGCACTGTCAAATCACTGTATTGCACAATTAAAGCAACTTCCCACATCTCTTAATTACATAATATTACTTATGCCAGAATTTTGTAAAATTGACATTCACATTCCATGGAAACCATGGGCTCTACGCAGCACAGTTCTAAACTACTTGTTGCTATAATAATATGTAACAATTACTGAATCTAGTACTACCAAATTAAAGTGTTCAGAATGCTCTTACAATTCTATGTAGTTGAGAAATGCTTAAGAAAAAGATGGCCGAATGGCTAGACAATTAGACTTCAGAGGATAAAATACCTGCACACAATGCAGAGGAGGATCAACACACACACTGCTGGCCAGAATAAAAAATGCAGTATCTGCAGACCATGGACAAGAGTGTGTGCATACAATCTGTAAGTGTGTGTAGGATCAAAAGTTCCAAACTGTGAATGCACTGCAGAGAGGACCAGTAGTGCATGCATAAGTAATACACGTACAGTATGTGTAAAAAAATCATACTGAATCAGCATGTTTTGTACATTTCTGACATATGTCTGTAGGCAGCATGTCCTGCAACTGCTGCACACACTCAATGTCTGAATCTAAAACATTACCTATACCTAATACAAGTGATGTTACAATGCTTGTATTGCTCCACTGACTATGGCAAAGGTACTGGGTTTGAACTTCAGACAGGTCACTCCAAGTAGAGAATTAGTGGTTTGGCAGTTAAACTGGTTATACAAATTAGAAGTACAATGGAGACTTATGCACTTCAAAATTAATTATGTTTGAAAACTGTCAGTATATTACCAGCCTGTCCAGCAATTGCTTGTTCATGGAACAGTGATAGCAAAGATACACACACAACAACTTGTTGTCAACTTCAGCCAACCAAGTTAGCCATTAACATTCAAAAATTGTGGGATAATGCCTCTCTCTTGTTACAATGTATGTGTATTCACTTTATGAAGTAGTCGACAACCATACAATGATTTGGAGAATTGTGACAAAAGGTTTATGACTTCTTTATGCAAAGCCTGTACACAAGACAAATACTGATCAACTCCACACATTGAGGGGTGTGAATTATGACTGGTCATGCAAGAGTTCTTGTCCCTGCTGAGCTGGACAAATACGGGAATGTCTCTTGAGGTGTTCCCGTAATGTGAAGCGCTTGGTGCACACCTGGCACTCAAAAGGCCTCTCCCCCGTATGTGTCCTAGTGTGTCTGTTCAGGCTCTCCCTCTGTGAAAACTGCTTGTTGCACACCTCACATCGGTATGGTTTTTCCCCAGTGTGGGTGCGTGAGTGCTTCAGTAACTTGTCATTGCGGGAGAAATCCTTGCCACACACTTCACACCTGTATGGTCTCTCTCCAGTATGCATACGCACATGTTCCTGCAGCTTGTCATTCCGTGAGAACTGCTCCTCACACAGAGGGCAATGGTAGGGCTTCTCCCCTGTGTGTATGCGGCAATGCTTCTTAAGATCCCAGTCAGAAGAAAATACTTTGCCGCATTCTGGGCACTGGAACGTCTTGTCCGTGTGGATCCGGAAGTGAGTCTTCAATGTGCCATTGTCAGTGAACTGCTTGTTGCACACACTACAATGAAAAGGGCGCTCCCCTGTGTGGATTCGGAAATGTCTCCTCAGGTGAGTACTATCAATGAAACGCTTACTGCACAGTTCACAATGAAAGGGCTTGTCCCCTGTGTGGGTCATAATGTGGTTCTTCAGTTTAGCCTTGGATGAGAACTGCTTACTGCACAGAACACATATATTCTCTCCAGTCTGTGTTTGCTTGACTGCAGTTCCATCTGAAGTGCTTGACTGCTTGTCCCCACTGCAGAAAACCCAAATGTAAGATACATTATATTCAATACGAAACAAACAAATGTCATATGCACAAAATGTATTAAAAGGCCAACAAAAGCACTTTGGTTTTATGGATGTAATTTTATTGACCAGTGGTCACCAACATGTTTCGGCCACTCATGTGTCCATCTTCAGGGCGGTGAGGACCTCCTTCCAGACATTTCACTTCAATTCCAAGTGGTTCACTATGCATACCATATCATCACTCACCAATCCAGTACATACCTTCATGAACTATCATTTCACCTTCCTCAATATTTCCACTTGAACAATGTTTAAGAATGTATCAAAACAGACTGTGTGTATATATATATTTATATGTGTGTGTGTGTATTTATTTTTTATTCAACCATGAACTTTACCAAAAACTACATGATTTTTCAACTGTGGAGTGATTTATACACATTTTAATTATACTTGTTTTCTTGTTCTCACCACCTTGAAGATGGCCACATAAGTGGATGAGTGGCCAACACATGTTGAAGACTACTATGCAATAAAATTATATCCATAAAACCAAAGTGCATCTGTTGGTCTTTTAACATATTTTATGCATCTAATTAATGAATGGAATATTTAACATATCAAACTGTCATGTGGTTCACCTTCATTTACAAATAAGTATCAGGACACCAAATCACAACATCAAAAGATACAGGGTGTGCACAACAAGTGAGTGATTTTGTGGCAATACTGCTCAACAAAAGATACCAGGTCAAAAATGCAACTGAGCTGAATATGTTACCTATTAAAGTTTGTAGTTCATGCTGCTTTGGATTCCACTCTTTACATCCTCATTGTTTAAAACAGCATCGCAAGCAGAACAACCAAAACATGTATCTTGCACAAGGCCAAGTTGGTGATTATGCTAGCAGAATTCCCAATTTCCATTAAAGAAATCAATTCATAAAAGGTCTATTTTCTTTATGGAGATTAAAGTTTTATATGCAAATGAAAATTCCCAGGAAACAAGTGAGTTAAGGAGCAGGGCTGTAATAAAACAGTTCACATCTCATGTTATACCCTGTACATCCTCACTAAAAGCAATACCACTATTTGATTCCAAAAGGACTTTAGCCAAATTATTATTCAATTATTAAGTTTAATTACATGTCAAATTTGAAGGTTTCATAACAAACGAAGGCAATACAGGCTTCTCACATGATCAGCCGTATTACTAAGGAGTGAATTCTCAATTCTTCTGTAGCCTGTCTCCACCTACATCATCTGGAACTGATGTGGTTACTAGCACAGTTGTTCAATGTCTACCTATACAACACAGAGTTGCTCTTGGAGCCAATACACCTGCTCATGAATTAAAAAGAACACAGAGTCCAGCATTCACTCATCCTTCCAAACGCCAGGGTCAGTGCTGTGTTACCTGGAAAATCCTGGATATTAAAGTGAATTTGTAAGTCAATGCACTCTGTGCTAATACAGTACAATGGATGCAACCAAACTATTTTAGTGCCTCTAATGTTCACACTGTTACTGCCAGTTTCCCTCACACACAAGATGGGTTTACAAAGAGATGACAAAGCAGTGAGAACCAAACATAGTTCCTGCATTATAAATATTCACACAACGAAAAAATTTCAGTCAAATGAACTACTATAATGAAGCATATATCCTCTACTTGGGTCAATTTCTGTGTGTGAACTCACTCATCCAAAATATTTTGAATAAAATCCATGCCCTGGAATCTTTTAAACCAAGAATGGAGCACATGACAAGTAAATATCTATTTTCCCACTGTCGTTTACAAGAACATTTCTGTTACAAGCCCTCTTGCATTTTCATACTGTTGACAATAATCAAATAAAACCTTTCTTAATAGCAAGGACTGCCCGCATAAGGGTTCAAGCATGTGGTTATTATTCATATCTCAAGGCATCCATAAGAAACTACAAAACCATACAAACAAAAGAATTCCTGGTTTATCTGTACCAAGACAAATGGTATAATCTTCAGTAGTCAGGCAACATAATAGCACACATAAAAACTTAAAAAATTGTGTACTGTAACTGTATGTTCAAAAAGGTTCATGTAAGGACATGGCAATAATGAAACTTCACATAATAAATGAAAGTTCAGACTGAAGAAAGTAGCATACACTATTGCAACTGTGGCAGTATACAAACATGGTTCACAGCTAATAATTATCCAGCAGCCACAGTCTCAGGCTCTGTCACTGTTTTATCACAACCCAACCAAATTAAAAAATGCACAACCTTTCTCTTTTGTGCATGTGCACAACAAATTATTGAAGTTACACCTCACCTCTGCCAAAGTACTTGCAGAACTTTTGTTACAGCTATGCTTACTAGGCCCAATATAAACCCAACACAAATGCATGTCAAATCAGATGCAGAATTAATGTTTTTTTTATTGATGCATGTAGGGCCAGTAAAAACCAAATCTAATTTGTCAATGAATGTGGATATGTGTGGTGAAATGTAAAATGTGTCTGAATTAGACTAAATACATTTCAAACTTCAGTATTACAAGTATATGAATTTCATCCTGTGGACCAAATTAAGGTCTGGTTCACAAAGGAAGAGTACAATCTTGTACTCTTCACCAAATATTATTAGGGTGATCAAATCATGACAGATGAGATGTAAAGGCATGTAGTATACATGAAGGAAAATGAATACAAAGTTTTTCTGTTGGACAGTCTAAAGGAAGAGATAATGTGGGACACCTACACATTGAGAGAGATTTATTATAAACATCCATAAGCCTATCATGGCCTTTAAGGCACAGTAGTAGTGCAACTAGCTAGCCTGTTGTGGACATCCAAAAATACAGCACCCACTGCATCGTGCAAAATGTCCTTCTCAATATTACATTGGTTTCCAAAGGAAAAAATAATAATACCACTGAACATTAAAGGGATTACCACACAACCTTTATAAAACTTGTCTTATGGGCTTCTGCTATTTTTCTACAATCACAAGGCGTAGTTCTTAAATAACAAATGCAGTGTGAGCTCCAGATGACCTGGCTGTCTGGTAACAATGAAAACTGATGAAAATGTGGTAAAGGTAAACACTCAGGTGAGATCATCACTTAGACATCAGAATGACAGCTGAGAAGTTGAATATAGATAAAGAAAGAGCAAGCCAAATTTTAACGTGAAACAAGATAGACAATGTACTTATAACACTGTGAGACATTCCCATGATCACTTTTGCAATGGAAAAGTGACAATGCATATGTGTGTGTTGTTGAGCTACATGTGACTGTGAATTATATACACATATTCAGCATTGCACAACAATATTTTAGGGCAAATTTACGTCACTGGTAACAATAAACATACACAGGTTTTCAGGTCTTCATGTAAAGTGCCCGATACTGCCATTAAGCAAAAGAATGTTCATTTGCTTATGGCCTTCTACACACGTGAAATTTGGCTAACAGATCATAATGACAGATAAGTAGTTGCACAGTTTCTCAGGTTTTGTAAGTGCTGCTGTAAAATACTTTATGAGATCTAACAGAATTGACTGATTATGAATGCAGTTAAGTATTTCTTCACACTATCTCATAAATAACACAATTTTCAGAAAACAGTTATGGAACATAAAAGGTGTGTGTGTTGATTTTCTCTAAAACATTTGACCTAAACATTTCTCATTCTATGAATTCAGTAAGTGTTATTATAAATGTGCTGAGGTATTCAGGTATAGCACCCATTATTCTTGTCAGATTTCAATCAGACTTGAATTTTCTCAACAGATTTTTTAAAAATTCATCAAATTTTATAAAAATCTGTCCAGTGGAAGCTGATTGTTCTACATGGACAGACACATAGACATGATTATGTTGATTATGTTAGTTGCTTTTTGCATTTTTTGCAAACACAGCTGAAAAGCAAGTGTCAAAATAGTCTGAAAAATTCTAAATACAGATCAAACATTGGGTAGACAGAGTGTTTGTTCTGCAATTTTGGACAAAACTGAATGCAAATTATTTTACAAGCTGTGGTCATGAGCAATGGAACTACGCTGTTACAGTGTGAGCATCAATCCATGTAATGAAAAACAGCTGCATCTCCAAGATCCAGTAAACCAGAATGTTAAGATCAAGAGTGAAAACCATGTCATTGGCTTTCTTGTACATCAGGGGCATCATTATGAATGAATATTTACTACCAAATCAGATGGTGAACTAACAGTTCTACATTCAAGTTTTAACAACTAAAAATTCAAGACCATATCTGTGGAGCTGTAATTGGCTGTTGCCAGTTTTTAGACAAAAGAAATATCTATGCATGAATGTGCTCCATACTCACCACAGCTTGCTCTGTTCTAGTTCTGTACTTTCCAAAACTTAGAAATTCATTCAAAGAAACCCATCTTTAATCAACTGCATAAATCCATAAGGAAACAAATCACTTTCAAGTATCCTCAAAGAATTACTTCAGAGGATCCTTCAAGGCCTGGAAGCCTCACCTGGAGCAGTAATATAACTTTAGGTGGATACTGCTTGAAGGGTATAATGCATAGATACAACAATTTCATTAACAAAGCACTTTATTAAACTAATTTCATTATTTAGTTGCCACATCCAGTATTTCAACACATCCCTCCTTAATTACTCAGAGGACTTCAGAAGTCATTCTCTGTCACTTTCAACTCAGGCTAACATTTGTATTGTAATCATGAAATGAAGTCAATCACTGACACACAGTGATACATGTACACTCTTTTAAAATGCAAATGTGGATTTGTATTTGTTATCAAACAATAGATTTATGTACAATTGATTAAATTCCACATCTATTGACACATTGCAGCAGACACTTTTGTTAGTAAATTTCCTCCACAATTTGGACTTTAATGGCCATGCAGTCTGAGGCATAGGTCTGCAGGCATTTGCTTGGTGGGACTGCAGGTTCAAATCCTGCCAGGGGTATGGATGGATGTTTGTTTCTTGTGAATGTTGTGTGTCATGCAGGAACAGGCCCCTATTCAGGAGGGTCCTACCAAGTGAGTGAGTGAGGTGAGTGAGCGAGTGTGCATGCATGTACACATGCATCAAGGAGTGTGATCAGGTGCTACAATCACACTCTAAACCTACAATGAGTAGTTAGAAGATGCCCAAATAAAAAAAAAGGGGGGGTTTAAAGAGAAACTAAACTGTAAAAGTATGGTTAGTTTATCACCCCATGAAAACCAAGCAGTTGATGTGGTTGTCATTCACTTGAATGAAAGGCAGCAAACAGTATATCCACAAGCAGCATCAGAGCCTTAGCATTAAAATGTATACTATGCAACTCTTTGTGGTATACAGGCAGGTCTCATTTTACACAATTTCTTTTATGTGCAAATTTGCTTGATAGCAACTTGAAAATTTACACCACTTTTCAAATTTTGGTGATAATTCTTGCTTTAACACGATTTGGCAAGAACGATACAGGATATTTTTTTGGTTTAATGCTGTGTGGCATACAAGCCACATGGCCATTCTTGTCTTGTGTTGGAGGCTAGAAGAAAGTAACATCACTCTCATGCCATCTGTCACAAGTATGGATTGATTATGCTGGTGATACAATTACATGGCTGATGCAGTTCCACTTTCAAAAGCATTAGCTTTTATTACCAAAATGAGTGAGAAATATAAATTTACATTATCAAGTGCAATCCAAGCAAAAAATTGGCTGAAGACAATAAGTATCAGAGACACATTAAATGTAAAAAGACTTGAAAAAGTTGACTTGTTAACATACAATGTAATGCTAGATTCACTCTTAGTAGCATACATACAATTCATATTAATGCTGATAGAATTAGAGGAAGAGTTACGTCAGGAACTACAGTGTTTGCTTGTATAGCAAAACCAACACAGTCCAATCTGAAAAAGCCATGCCAAAAACAGTGGATGTCTCTTAGACTGTTATTGCATTAGAAATAAATAAGTAAATAAATATGTTGTACAGAAATGTATGTATACTGTATCAAAATGTACATATACTGTATATACAGTACACATGTAATCTACAGGTCCACATGCCGACTAGTGGTAGTCATACACTACACAGGATGAGGTTGTCAATCCCCTAAGTCCTAGGAAAAACACTGTTTAAATGAGAATTTTGTGTTCTATTTGCAAGACTTTTTCAAGAATGTAACCTTGGTATAAAACAAGACCTGCCTAATATAACAAGAGGGCTTGGTTACAAAGACAGGTCCTACAGGAGTCTTTTCCTCAATTTGTTTCACTGCACAATACAGACAGACACTTACAAACTGCTTTTAAATATCAAACATAAGGCCTAGCAGTTAAAATCTAATCTTAAAAAAGAAATAAGGTGAGTGTGTAACCTGGGTACATATGACTCAGGATAAGGAGTGAAGATGGAGTCATGTCAATAAAGGTAAAGTTGGCACTAGAACAAGCCATGAAGGCCCAGAGGGGGAGTAAAGTTATAGTTCTACCCCTTCTTTAACCTCAGCACTAGATGGGGGTGGGTGTTCAATGCTATGCGCCAGCCACTTCACCACCCAGGAAAGACCCAGTACCCACTGTTTAGGAGGCCGGGTGGGCCCCAGGGCTGGTCTGGACAGGTGTGGAAAATCTCGCCCCCACTGGGATTCGCTCCCCAGACTGTCCAGCCCATAGCAAGTCACTAGACTGACTATGCCATCCTGGCCCATGGACATGGATACAGTAATAAACCTTCAGGTTCCATAAAAGGCAGGGAATTTCTTGACTTCTTGCTGACTATTAAATTCCAAGGATTCTAGTTTATGGATTTAGTTACCTGTTGTTGCATGGCTCGGGCTGATCAGTGCTCTGCAACTTGTCTTCATCTGCTGGCAGTTCCTGCAAAAGCAAATGCCACCTAATTAAATCAAATAATATGTTATTTCTAACTACTTAACACAGCATGTTCTTATTTCAGGTCTACTAATACTGAAAAACAAACTTGTAGATGCAAATGAAATTTCATTTTATATTAAAGCATGGCTGAAGTGCAAATACTTCTACCTTACATTTCCCAACCTTTACCACTTCTGTAATTGTCCACTTCAAGCTACTCAGCTCTGAGTACTGAATTAAACTACTCCAATCAGTTAGGTGAGTGGCTTGTCTCATTGGGAGTATTCACAGCAGGAAGTAATCTCCACATACTATCTTTAAATGATAATCACACAGCCTGAGTTTTACTGGGGTTTATTAATAATGTTCTTACAGCTGCTTATAGCACAGTCACTAATTGATTAAAATCATGAGAATACTGATTTCTAAATGTGAATGTATTTAATGATCTTAACAAATGACGTACATCTGGTGACCAATTATGAATCATATGCTACACTATATATGGAATAGTAATCTCAGGTCCAAAACCTTCATGGTCCTGTGGCTATTCTCAGAACGCTTTCTTCTCTCTTTATATTCAGAAAGTCAACCTACAGACAAGATATTTCAAAAGCTTCACTTACATGCCTAACCTGCCTGTCTTTAACAAGGGAAGAGACATTATAGCCTTTAATGGAAATGAGGTTTGTAAGCCCCTATCCATATTTATCATATGCATGACTTAAATGCAGATACGAACTAGGGATATGAACAGCAAACCCTTTCCACCCATTCTAAATTTTAGATATCACAGTTCTAATTTAATTTTTTATGTTATTTTATAAGCCAGATAATAGCCAAATCACCTGTTTAATGTTTCATATTTGGAAGCTCAGTCCGAGCTTTAAACTGTGGACCGTGGCCATGACCATGGCTGTCACCTGCCTGCATCGAGGCCACATTGTTTCATGTCTCCAGAGGCAAGATTTAGCATTCTCATGTCTGGTTACTACAGTTTTATGACTTAACTGTCAGCAACAGAGAAACTATAATCATTTATATCAACCAACATATGCACCCAACAGAATTATGTTACACATGAACTTCAACAGTCCTACATGTTAAAGTGATAAACTACGATACTTACAAAGATGTCAATGCACAGGAAATATAAAATATGAACACATCAAACGCACATGTGGACTTGATGTACGTGGTCGGACAATAAAGTTCACGAACTCATCACGGTAAAAGTGCTACATACCTCATTGCTGAATACCACAATGGTCGCCTTCAAAGTACTCCCTTTGGGATGCTATGCACCAATGCCAGTGCTTAAGTCCACCCTTCAAAACAATTTTGGAACTGGTTTTGTGGAATGGCCTTCAGAGCTGCCATTGTATTACTCCTGATGTCATCAATGGCATCAAAATGCCTTCCTTTCAACATTTCCTTTACCTTCGGGAACAGAAAAAAGTCATTGGGGGCTAGATCCAGTAAATAGGCAGGGTGTTCCAACACAATTATTTGTTTAGTAGCTAAAAACTCCCTCACAGACAGTGCCGTGTGAGCAGATGCTTTGTAGTGATGCAAGATCCATGAGTTGTTGGCAAAAAGTTTGGGTCGTTTTCATCTAACTTTTTCACACAGCATTTACAGCACCTCCAAATAATAAACTTGGTTGACTGTTTGTCCAGTTGGTACAAATTTATAATGAACAATCCCTCTAATATCAAAAAAAGTCAGCAAACTTTTTTTGACTCTTGATTTGGACTGATGGAATTTTTTTGGTCATGGGGAATTGGCAGTCTTCCATTGTGCACTTTGCCGTTTCGTTTCAGGGTCGTATTGGTAGACCCGTTTCATCAGCTGTGAAGACATGGCCCAAAATGTCATCTTGCCTCTCCAAAAGGTCTTGGCAAATTGTGACTCTTCTTTGCTTTTGTTCTTCAGTGAGCTCCTTTGGGACCATTTTTGCACACACCTTCCTCATGTCAAGATCTT
>Ga0131853_10009378_pt1 | contig 17906 bp, 16 predicted proteins | sample TergutLab28metaG_FD_92764 | JGI IMG/M metagenome (GOLD analysis project Ga0131853, IMG submission 92764) | Labiotermes labralis P1 segment gut microbial communities from Petit-Saut dam, French Guiana - Lab288 P1 (version 2) (version 2) | ecosystem: Host-associated > Arthropoda: Insects >... | reverse complement strand
TATGACGACAACACAGGCCAAAAACGCTGGATAACAGAAGTTAATGCAGAGGAAGTAAACTCTGCCGAAAGACGTGAATCCTTTGAATCTCGTGCAGCAAAGGGCGGAAGCGACTACTCTAGTGCTTCAATGCCCCCATCAGGGTCAGGTCGTGAGCCGGAAGGATTTTCTGCAATAACACAAAGTATAGATGAAGATGATGATTTACCATTCTGATTAGTATAATATAGGGAGTGAAACCATGATTCCAAAAAGACGTGGAAGACGTAAAAAAAGGGTATGTCAGTTTTGTGCAGACAAGATTACATCAATTGATTATAAAGATTTAAGCAAATTGCGCAAGTTTGTTTCAGAGCGTGGTAAGATTTTACCAAGACGTGTGACAGGAAATTGTGCAAAACACCAAAGAGCAATGACAATGAATGTTAAAAGAGCCAGACATATGGCACTTATGGCTTACACTCAAGAGTAAAAAAGTTTGCAAAGCAAACTTTTAACAACCAGTTGTGAACACCGAAACCAAAGGTTTCGGCAGGAAAATGCGAAGCAGTTTCCTGACACATAAAAAAGTGAGGATTTTAATCCTCACTTTTTTATTGCTTGCATTCGAGTACATCAAAACATAAAGTACAATGACTTTTGGGATTGCCACTACAATTATCATTCATTAAACATAGTAAATATAACAACTTCCGGACGAGTAAAAATCCGAGGTATATTATAATAATTCCCTACTCCCCTGCTTGTGAAAACTAACGTTCCACTTTCAGAAGCATTTAAACCATAACCAAACCTTGTTCCATATCTGGTCACACTTCCACGTTGCAAGTAAATTGGAAAACCAAAAAACGTGATTTGCCCACCATGAGTATGCCCCGAAAGAATTAAGTCCGTCCTTTCCGCCTCCATTTCCATGACAATATCCGGATTGTGAGAAACAAGTAAAACAAAATCTCCTTCATATGAACCCAACAAAGCTTCATTTATACTTGCCCGCCTATTCCACATATCACTCACACCTGCTACATAAAAACCTTCATGTATACTAAAACCATTATTATCAAGAGGTACTATTCCATTCTGCAATTTTGCCGAAAAAAGCCGCCTATAATCATCATGATTTCCTTCAACACCAAAAATCCCATCTTGGGTTACAACTCTCGAAATTTCATTTAAAGTTCCCTGATAGTGGTTATTTCTCATTGAAAAATCACCACCCAAAATAAGCAAATCCAAATTTCTGTTATTTAATTCATCTACAATTTCTCTCATTTTCTCGTCGGTAATGATATGAAAATCCGTTATAAAACCAATTCGATAACCGTTTAACTCTTTCCGCCAGCTTTCTGAAAAAAACTGCATTTCTAAAAATCTAACAGACCTATCAAGTGTAAAACCATGAATGATATGCACAGCAGGAACAGCAGCAATAATTAAACCAACAATTAAAGCTATTTTAAACTTCAACTTTTTTGTTTTATGCCGCATTAAAAACATACCTAAAAAAGCACCAAATCCACCAAAAGCGAGTGTAAAAAATATCAAAACATTTTCACGAATACGCCATTTGCTCTTTCTAGCCCTATTTTTATCAAATGCATAAAGCAAAAATGTAAGCAGATTAAGTAAAATTAAAAAAGTCAAAAATATTTCAAGCATACCAAAATCAACTATAAAATTAAAAACTGTCCGCAAAGCGTTTTCCCTCCTCCAAAATTATAGACTATATAATACCACGCTTTATTATGATATAATCAAAAACTAAGACATTCTATAATATCTTGCAAATATAGTGAAATTGACCGACTATAGAATATAGCGAATGGAGCAAAACCATGAAAACAAATGAGTCAAATCAAATTAGAAATGAGATTGAATACTACAACAATCTTCCGTATGAATTTATTGATTTTGTAAACGTTCCTACCTTATCAGATGGGGATATTTATTTAGTCTGTATGACTAAAAAGCCGGGTATCCCAGAAAAAAAGTGGGTTCCCAGCTACGACTTTATAATATGCAAAAATGGTGAAAAAATTGGCAACATAAATTTACGCATTGGATATACAGAAGGTTTATACTATGGTGGTCAGATTGGTTATGGGATTGATGAAAACTACCGTGGAAATGGATATGCCACAAAAGCATGTAAACTCATTGTTCCAATAGCAAAAGCTCACAAAATGCAAAAACTACTTATAACAAATGATGTAAACAACAACGCATCAAAGAGGGTATGCGAAAAACTTAAAGCAAAACATATTCGTTTGGCAGAACTACCGGACTGGCACGACCTTTACATTATAGGTCAAAGATTTTCAAATATTTTTGAGTGGGATTTAGGAGAAAACATATGAGTTATAAACTACTTGTAACAGACTTTGACGGAACTCTTTTTTCATGGAAAAATGGCGGCATACATAAAGAAAATCTTGATGCAATTGCTACGGCAAGGGCTTCCGGAAAGTATGTTGTTGTATGTACAGGTCGTTCTTGGAAATCAATGACCAAATTTGAAAAAGAGCTTGGCTGCGATATAAACGGTAGCTTCGGCATTGCATTTAACGGTGGTGCTGTTTACACTCAAACAAATGGGGAAAAAGAATTTTTGTATAGCAAAACAATGACAGCAACATTTGCACATGAATTAATTAAAAAACTAAAAAATATAAAATCTCCCGAGCTTGAAATTTACGTATACGACGATAAAGGTGACCTATATGCAGAAGAGCACCTTAGAGGAAAAAATGTACTTGGTGAAGACGGTAATTTAAGGCTTGGTTTTGTAGATGATTTTGAAAGTATAACTTGCGGATTTTCTAAAGTTCTACTCCTCGGAGACTTTGAAAAACTAAAAAATGCCGCTGGTTTAACTTCGGAATATTTTTCAGTCTTTTCAGGTCATGACTTGCTGGAGTTTTTACCCCCCGACGTAAACAAAGGAAATGGTGTCGCCTTTCTTGCAAATCATTTAAACATAAAAAGCGAAGAAATTATAACCATAGGTGACGCTGGCAATGATACAGCTATGTTAAAATATGCAGGTCTTGGAGTAGCGGTTAAAAACGCAACAGAAGAAGCAAAAGCTGCCGCTGATTTAGTTTTAGATAAAACATGCAATGACAGTGCTGTTGCATATGTAATAAATACGTACTTAATATAGCAAATGAATTTGTCAAAGATTTTGATACTATATAACTTCCAAAGAGGTGTTACATTTGAAAAAAATAAAAATAGGAATACCACGGGCATTTTTATATTACAAATATCAAGTAATGTGGCAGTCATTTTTTAAAAGCCTTGGTTTTGAAACAGTAGTAAGCCCAAACACAAACAAAAATATTTTGGATATGGGCATAAACAGCTCAATTGACGAAAGCTGTACATCTGCAAAAGTTTATATGGGTCATGTAGAATGGTTAATTGACAAATGCGATTTCATTTTTATACCACGAGTTGTTTCATATGAAGACAGCGATGTGACCTGTACAAAATTTTATGGGATTTTGGATATAGTGCGTGCTACATTTCCTCAAGCAAAGTTTATACATATAAACATTGATTATGATGAAAAAAACACAACCTGGCTTGCTTACAAAAGGCTTGGTTTAGAGCTTGGTGCAAAACTTCCCGAAATAAAAAATGCTTATGCAAAAGCCAATAAAGCATTAGAATCTTTTGAAATAGAACTAATTAGCAAACAAGAAACTCTTATAAATGAGGATAAACTCAAAGTCTTACTTGTTGCCCACCCATACAATATTTATGACAAACTTATTGGTGAGCCGGTGATTAAAAGCTTAAAAGAGTTTGACGTAAACGTTATATTTTCAGATATTCCGGATGGGGCAGAAATGCGGAAACTAAGCAAAAATATTTCACGAAGCATGTACTGGAGGTTTAACAAAGAACTTGTAGGCTCGGTTGACTACTATAAAGACAAAGTCGACGGTGTAATCATTCTAACCACTTTCCCATGTGGACCAGACTCACTCATGATTGAGCTTCTAATACGAAAGCTAAAAAACCTTCCAATTACCACTTTAATTGTAGACAACAATTTTGGTGAAGCAGGACTTCAAACAAGAATCGAAAGCTTTGTTGACATTTTGGAAGCAAGAAAGGGGTCTCTTAATGTATAAAATATCCTTTCCACACATTGGAAAGTATCATATTCCAATAAAAAAAATGATTGAAAATCTTGTTGGCGACTACGGCAAAGTTATTCTTGCCCCTCCAATAACTAAAAAAACCATAGAACTTGGGACAAAACACAGCCCCGAGTTTGTTTGTGTGCCTTTTAAATATAATTTAGGAAATTTTATTGAGGCACTTGATAATGGGGCAAACGTAATAATCCAAACGAATGGTGATTGCAGAATGGGCTTCTACAGCGAAGTTCAAGAGCAAATCCTCCAAGACCTTGGTTATGATTTTGAACTTTGTATAATTGAAACCAATAGCAGAAACCGAAGCTTAAAAGATTTTTTTAATACATTTAAAAAAATGAACCCTAAGCTAACTTATGCAAAAACAATAAAAACAATTGCCTTAGCAATAAGAATAATATTTGCAATGGATAAAATAGAACAATATGTACGTGAAAACGTTGGTTTTGAGGTAAAAAAAGGGCTTCTTGAAAAAGTTGAGAATGAATTTTTGCGGAAAATCGGAAAAGCCGACACCCTCCTTCAAGTAGAAGTACTTTACAGACATTATTACAAACTAATAAAAAAGGTAAAGATAAATAAGCCGGAAAATTTAATGAAGGTTGGCGTTGTTGGCGAGCTTTATGTTTTAATGGAGCCGTTTTCAAATTACTTTATTGAAAAAGAGCTTGCAAAGTATGGAGTGCAAATTACAAGATATATAAATGTTTCTTATCTTCTGTTTTCACCGCAGCATAAAATTAAAAACTTATTAAAAGAAGCTGATGGGTACGTAACTTACGAAATTGGTGCAGATGGTACTGATAGTGTGGCTAAAACAGTAAAATTTGCTAAACAAGGATATGATGGTATTTTGCACCTTAAACCGTTTGGCTGTACACCGGAAGTAAACAGCATACCAATAGTCCAAAAGGCAGCAGATGACTTTGGTATACCTGTGCTTTATTTTAGCTTTGATTCACAAACATCGGAAACAGGAATTAAAACTCGCTTAGAGGCATTTTACGATATGTTATTGATGAAAAAAGAAGGAAAAAAAGAGGGCAAAAATATATGAATGCATATTTAGGAATTGATATTGGAAGCATTTCAACAAAAGGTGTTGTAATAAATGAAAACAATGAAATTATTGCTAATTCATACCTATGGACAGAGGGCGACCCAATAAACGCTGTAAAACAAGTTTTAAATGAACTAAAAAGTAAGATTGATGATAGTATTCAAGTTAAAGCAGTAGGCACAACAGGATCTGCAAGACGGCTAATTGGTTCGGTTTTAGACGCACAAGTAGTAAAAAATGAAATAACAGCCCATGCAATAGGCACAATGAGCCGTGTACCTGACGTGCGCACAATTTTAGAAATTGGCGGTCAAGACAGTAAAATTATATTGCTAAACGGTGGTATTGTAACAGACTATGCAATGAATACAATTTGTGCCGCAGGAACAGGTTCGTTTTTGATGTCACAAGCAAAACGCCTTGGACTTCAAATTGAGGAACTTGGAGAGCTGGCACTAAAATCAAAAAACCCTACAAGAATAGCAGCAAGATGTACAGTGTTTGCTGAGTCTGATTTAGTTCACAAAGCACAAATTGGGCACAAAAAAGAAGATATTGTAGCCGGTATCTGCACAGCCGTTGTAAACAACTATTTGAACAATGTAGGAAAAGGCAAAAAAATATATGCACCGGCAGTTTTCCAAGGTGGAGTAAGCAAAAATGTTGGAGTTGTTAAAGCATTTGAAAGAGTATTGGGTCATGAAGTTTATGTAGACGAGTTTGGGCATCTTATGGGCTGCCTTGGTGTTGCAATACTCGCTAAAAAGAGCAAAAAGTTTAGAGACTTTGATTTTAATATTCAAGAAATAAATTTTGTAACAAAAGGCAAAGAGTGCGAAAAATGCTCCAACAACTGTGAAATTATTTATGTATACAAGGAAGATAAACTCATTGACAGTTGGGGTAACAGGTGTGAGCGAGCAGAATCAGGCTTAGCCTGATGTAGCGGTAGAGTTGGAGGTACGAGCTAGTGATTGATATTTCAGTCCATGAGTTAAATAAATATTATGGTGCAAATCATGTTTTAAAAGGAGTTTCTTTTGAAATATACAGTGGTGAAAGAGTTGGGCTTCTTGGCGACAATGGCTCCGGCAAAACTACCCTTTTTAAAGTAATTTGCGAAAAAGAATTTTATGAAAGCGGCACAATATCAAAAGCTTCCGGGAAAAAAATTGAAGTGCTTGATCAGATTCCTGTCTTTGATGAAGGGGATACTGTTGAAGATATTTTGCGTTCTTCATTTAAAGAAATTGCAGAGGTTTACGAAGCAATGAAAAAACTTGAAGGCAAAGAGGATACAGCGTCTTTAACAAAATACGGTGATTTACTGGAAAAATACGAACTCCTAGGTGGATATGATATTGACACAAAGGTTGAAAAAATTTGTGCAGGAATGGACATTAGCTTCGCCATGCGCAATAGCTTATTTGATATCCTAAGCGGAGGAGAAAAAACAAGAGTAAACCTTGCTCGCATACTACTTCGTGATTGTGATATTTTGCTACTGGACGAGCCTTCAAACCATCTTGATTTACCATCGCTAAAATGGCTTGAAGATTTTTTAAGAGATTTTAAAGGTACAGTTGTTGTTATCTCCCATGATAGAATGTTCCTGGATAATGTTGTAAAACGCATAATTGAAATAGAAGACGGCAAAGCCCACTTTTATAGTGGAAATTATACTTTTTTTGCCGAGGAAAAAATTAAACGATATACCCTTCTTGCGGAACAATATGAACGTCAGCAAAAGGAAATTAAACGTATAGAGGAACGTGCAAAATGGTTTGTTCAAAATAATCGCTTCACAACAAAACATCATGCAATTCTTTCCCGTGTAGACCATATGGAAAAAATTGAACGCCCAACAGCTTCAAGAAAGATTAATGAAGATTTTACTCACGGGGGACATTCTGCAAAAGAGGTTTTGAGTTTTGAAGCTGTAAGCAAAAGTTATGATGGGCTAAAACTTTTGAAAGACATAAATTTTGTAACAAGACGAAACGACCGTATTGCAATAATTGGAGCAAACGGCTGTGGCAAGACAACTCTAATTAAAATGATTATGGGTGACACCCCACAAGATATCGGTGAAATAAAAGTCAGCTCAAATGTTACGATTGCTTACATGTCACAAAATATTATTTTTGATGACCCTGAATCAACAGTACTTGATACACTAAAATATGCATCTTCTTTACCGGAAAATAAAGTGAGGACAATTTTATCAAAATTTCTTTTTGACACAGAAGGAATAGCAAAAAAAGTAAAACATCTTTCCGGAGGCGAAAAAAGCAGACTAAAACTTTGCCTGCTTATGCAAAATGAATCAAACCTTTTAATTTTAGATGAACCTACAAACCATCTTGACATTTCATCAAGAGAATGGATTGAAAATGCAGTTGCCGACTGGGGTGGTACTATGATTTTTATTTCTCATGATAGATTTTTCTTGAATAAATTTGCTACAAAAATTTGGAGTATAAAAGATGGGGCGTTAGAGGTTTTTGACGGGTCGTTTGAGGAGTATTTAGCATTGCAATCCCCTGTACAAGGAAAGCGAAACAAAAAGAAAAATTCATAAATTCATTTATAGTTTAATAATATGTATAAACTGGAAATAATAAGTGCGGAGATGAAAAAATGCTTATATCAGATTTATTTAAAAATATCCCACATAGGATAATCCAAGGAAATGAAAATTCGTTGGATATTAAACAAATTGAAATTGATTCAAGAAAAGTTGAACCCGATACGCTTTTTATTTGCATAACCGGTCTAACTACCAACGGTCACGACTATATTTCATCCGCAGTTACAAATGGTGCAACAGCTATTTTAGTAGAAAAAGAAGATTTACAATTGCCAAAAGAAATAACAGTAATTCATGTAGAAAACACACGTGAAGTTATGTCTTATGTTGCGGCAAATTTTTATGACAATCCGGCAAACAAACTCCGGCTTATTGGTGTTACCGGCACTAACGGGAAAACTACAGTCACATGTTTTATTGAAGAAATTTTACGTAACTGTGGGCGTAAAACAGGGCTAATTGGCACGACAGGTGCAAAAATTGGTACAGAAAATCTTGATATTTCTTTCGCTACATCAACAACACCCGACCCACTTGAACTTCATAAAATTTTTGCTCATATGCTAAAAGCAGGAGTGCAAGATGTTGTTATAGAGGTAACTTCTCATGCTTTAGTTTTACACAAAACAAAAGGGCTTACTTTTCACGTTGGGGTTTTTACCAACTTAACACAAGACCATTTAGATATTCATGGAACGATGGAAAATTACCGCCTTGCCAAAGCTGAACTTTTTGCACAAAGCAAACATGGGGTAGTTAATATTGATGACGAGTCAACACCTACAATGATTTCAAAACTTGGCAGCAACCCATTTACGACTTATGCAATAGAAAACAAAACAAATCTTAGGGCAATACATATTAACCACTGCCCGGAGTTTTCAGAGTTTAAAGTAAATGATATGAACTACAAATTAGTGCCAAGAGGAAAGTTTAATATCTACAATGCTCTTGCTGCAATTAGTACAGCCGAAGTCCTTGGCTTAGATAGAAATAAAATAAGAGAAGCAGTAAGTCAAATAAAAGGTGTCCCCGGAAGGATTCAATCTGTAGTAAACAACTACGGTTATAATGTCTACGTTGATTATGCACACACACCCGATGGGCTTCAAAATATAATCACTGCCGTAAGAGAGTTTACAAAAGGCAGAGTAATCACAATTTTTGGTTGTGGCGGTGACCGTGACAAAGATAAACGTCCGATAATGGGAAAAGTAGCTGGAAAACTTTCTGATTACTGCATAATAACATCAGACAACCCAAGAACAGAAAACCCAATGGATATAATCAATCAAGTTGAAGAGGGAATAAAACAAACAAACACAGATTACTTAGTAATCGAAAACCGTTTTAACGCAATTATACAAGGGGTTAGGCTTTTATCATATGGTGATTCGCTAATCATTGCAGGAAAAGGACACGAGGATTACCAAATAATTGGGACAACAAAACATGATTTTGACGATTATAAAGTAGCTGAAAAGGCAATAAGTGATAGAGGGGAAGTAATTTCTTGAGGCTAAGTTTAAGTGAAATTGTAAAAGCCTGTGGTGGGCGGATTTTAAATGATTTTAGTTCCCAAACAATAATAACCGGTGTTTCAACAAACACAAAAACCATAAAAACAGGGGACATTTTTGTACCAATAAAAGGAGAAAGATTTGATGGACATGATTACCTAAATGATGCGTTTTTGGGTGGTGCTGTTTGTGCTTTTACAGAGCGTACAACAAAAATTGAAACAACTTTTCCTTTAATATATGTAAACTCAACTCGTAGAGCTTTAATGGATTTAGCTTCTTATTACCGCAGGATTCATGATGTCAAAGTTATTGCAGTAACAGGCAGCGCAGGAAAAACTACAACAAAAGATATGATTGCAGAAATCATGTCAAAAAAATATAAAACAAAAAAAACAATGGGGAATTTTAATAATGATATAGGGCTTCCCCTTTCCATTTTTCAACTAGAGCAGGATGACCAAGTATTAGTACTTGAAATGGGAATGAATCACGCAAACGAAATTCATGACCTAAGCCTTACAGGTGCACCGGATATTTCAATTATTACTCATATTGGTGATGCTCACATTGAAAACTTTGAAAACCGGGAAGGTATTTTAAACGCAAAGCTTGAAATAGTTGATGGATTAAAACCAAACGGAACTGTAATTTTAAATGGTGACGACCCACTTCTTACCGGGGATATTTCAAAAGAAAAAACTGAAAGTTTTAATGTTTTATACCCAAACTCAAATAATATTTTAGAGTCAACACCAAACGGTTTAAACGGAAGCGAATGTATTTTTAAATGGAAAAATGAAACTATACGCATTGAAGTACCTATGCCGGGAAATCACATGGTTAAAAACGCCTTACTTGCTGTAGTTTGTGGATTAGAAATGGGAATAACCCCGGAAGATATTACAGAAGCATTTAACAGTTTTACCCCACCGGATGGGCGGCTTACAGTTATCGAGTCAAAGGGAATAAAAATAATCAAAGATGTATACAACTCAAATCCTGCTGCAAAAATTGAGGCTATAAAAATCTTAGAAGCCGCAAAAACGGATGAAAACCGTGTAATTGCAATCCTTGGCGACATGGGTGAACTTGGGCATGTAGCAGAAGAAAGACATTTTGAAGTTGGAGAATTTGCAGCAAAGTCAAATGTTGATATTTTAGTAGCAATTGGAACACTTTCTAAAAATATTTATCATGGGTTTACACAAACAAACCTTTCTGGAAATGCAGAATATTTTGAAACAGTTGAGGAGTTTTTGCCGCATTGCAAATCATTTTTTAAACCAAATGATGTTGTACTAATTAAAGCATCAAGAAGCATGAAGTTTGAGCAAATTTCAAACGAACTAATACACCCTTATTAAAGTGTACAATTGAGGGAAAGTCCCTCAAACACCCTTATTAAAAGGAGCATAGTAAAATGTCTTATTCCATGAACACAGCCGTTTATGCCGTTCTTATAGCTTTTACAGCAAATATTGTACTTTGCCCAATGCTTATTCCTGCGCTTTTAAAATTTAAAATTGGTCAATTTGTACGTTCCGACGGTCCGAAAAGCCACCACAAAAAAAAGGCAACCCCAACAATGGGGGGCATTATGATTATAATAAGTTTCCTTCTTGCATCACTGATTTTTATGAGGGACAACCCGGAGGCAATGGCTGTGGTTATCACAACTGCTGCCTATGGTTTTATTGGCTTTGTTGATGATTATATGAAAATAACAAGACAAAGAAGCCTTGGACTTAGAGCATATCAAAAATTAATCTTGCAAGTTGCTGTGGCAATTGGCTTTGTTTTGTTTTGGAGAACACTTCCGGGATATTCAACATCAATTATGATTCCGTTTTTCCCTGAGATGTATTTTGACCTTGGATTTTTATTCCCAATTTTTGCATGTTTTATTTTTCTTGGCGCATCAAACGGAGCAAATTTAACTGATGGTCTTGATGGCTTAGCAACAGGTGTTACAGCACTTATTGCAGTATTTTTTATGTTTGCAGCTTGGATTTTAGAATCTCCTACCCTGCCTGTAGCTGGCGCCGCAGTTGGCGCATTACTTGGTTTCCTACTTTTCAATTCCCACCCTGCAAAAGTTTTTATGGGGGATACAGGCTCACTTGCTCTTGGTGGATTTGTAGCGTCTATGGCACTTATTTTAAGGATGCCTCTTTTCCTTGCAATTGTTGCAATAGTTTACGTAATCGAATCACTTTCTGTAATCATCCAAGTAGGATATTTTAAAATGACTCGTAGGCGTTTCTTTAAAATGGCTCCAATTCACCATACTTTTGAACTTTCCGGTTGGCAGGAAACCAAAGTTGTTGCATTTTTTTATATTGTAACAGCAATGGCTTGTTTGCTTGGATATTTAGCACTTACGGGGTTTTAATATGAAAAAATACTTTTTTGAGGAAAAAAAAGTTCTGGTTTGCGGAATGGCAAGAAGTGGACAAGCAGCCGCAAAAAAACTTCACGAACTTGGAGCAACAGTTACTGTAACTGATTCAAATAAGGAAACCAATTTTGATAATAAATACGGGCTTACTTGCCTATTTGGGCAAGACCCATTTGATTTTGTACATGAGTTTGAACTAATAATCATAAGCCCCGGAATAAGTGTTTATGCTCCTTTTGTCAAAAAGGCAGTATCGCTTGGCATACCCGTTTGGGGAGAAGTTGAGCTTTTTTACATCCTTTGCCCATGCCCAATAATTGCAATTACAGGCACAAACGGAAAAACAACTGTAACAACTCTTGTTGGAAAAATCATGAAGTTAAAAAACAACGGCACAGTTATTGCAGGAAACATTGGTTTACCGCTTACCGAAATTGTTTCAGATTTAAAAGAAAGTGATTTAGTTGTAGCCGAAATTTCAAGTTTCCAGCTTGAAACAGTGCAAAACTTTAGACCAAAAATTTCTGCAATCTTAAATATGACAGAAGACCATCTTGACAGGCACGGCACTATGCAAAAATATATCGAAGAAAAGACAAAAATATTTCAAAATCAAGGACAAGATGACGTAGTTGTGTTAAACTATGACAATTCTATTACGAAGAATATGAAACCGCCTTCAAAAGCCATTTACTTTAGTACGCATGATACGGAATTTTCCAGCGTATACTTACGTGACGGAAATATTTTTGTTGGTGATGAAGTGATTATGCCAATTTCCAAAACAAAGGTACTTGCAGAAAATGCACTAGCAGCAACTGCAATTGCTTATACAGCTGGGGCAACAAAAGAGCAAATTGCTAAAGTTTTAGAAGAATTTAATGGTGTAGACCATCGCTTAGAATATGTAACCAAAGTAAATAATGTAAGTTACTACAATGACTCAAAAGCTACAAATGTTGATTCAACTATAAAAGCACTTGAATCTTTTAAAAACCCTGTAATTTTAATAGCCGGTGGATACGACAAAAATACAGATTTTACACCACTTGTTAAATTGTTTAGCAAAAATGTAAAACATCTTTTTCTTATTGGGCAAACGGCTTCTCAACTTGCTAAAACTTGTAAAGATTTAGATTTTAACTTATATACATTATCAGATACATTAGAAAACGCTGTCTTTTCAGCAAAAAATATTGCCGCAAGCGGTGACACCATTCTTTTTTCGCCTGCATGTGCAAGCTTTGACCAGTTTAAAAATTTTGAAGAACGTGGCGAAAAATTTAAGGAGTATATTTTATATGGAAAAAAAGAATGTACACGTAGGCTCTGTTGACCTAACTTTATACCTTGTAGTTATTTTACTTGTTGGTATTGGTGTAGTTATGGTTTTTTCGGCAAGTTATATGACTGCTGCAAATAGAGCAATTTTTGATTTCGACCCTTTCTTCTTCTTGAGACGTAATGCAATTTTTGCAATCATGGGTTTTGTTGCCATGAATGTTTTGGCTTACATAAGTTATGAATTTTTGAGGCCTTTTTCACTTATTCTTTATATAATTTGTGCTGTTTTGTTAGTTGTTGTTATGTTTATTGGTGTACAAAGCGGTGGTGCTGTTCGTTGGATCCCCTTCCCTATTATTGGTAGATTCCAACCTTCAGAGCTTGCTAAGGCGGCAATTATTTTTACCCTTGCTTTTTTGATTGAACGATATCCAAAAGCATTACATTCCTGGGTGGGACTAATTTCATATAGTGCCCTTGTTGGGGTGATGGCAGCACTTGTTTTTTATGGAGGATTTAGTGCATCGGTTATTATTGCTGCAATTGGTTTTGGTATGATTTTTATTGCAAGCCCTCACTTTTGGCGTTTTATCCTTGCCGGTGGTGGACTTGTTGGTGCTGTTGTTGGTTATCTTGTTCTTGACCAAATGTTTTTTGGCGGTTTTCGTGGACGCCGCTTTACCGCTTGGCTTGACCCCTTTTCAGACCAAATGGGAGTCGGTTTCCAAACTGTTCAATCACTTTTTGCAGTAGCGAGTGGTGGCTGGTTTGGGGTTGGTATTGGACAAAGCAGGCAGGCTTCATTTATTCCCGAACCTCACAACGATATTATATTTGCTATTATTGTTGAAGAACTGGGGCTTGTTGGTGCCGGAATGATTTTAATACTCTTTGGTGTATTTATTTGGCGTGGTATAATTATTGCAATACGTGCAAAAGATACCTTTAGTTCACTTGTTGCCATTGGTATTGTTTTTACTGTTGCATTTCAAACTATAATAAATGTTGCTGTTGTTACAAATACTATTCCAAACACTGGTGTTACTTTACCATTTATAAGTTATGGAGGAACTTCACTTCTTGTTAAAATGGGACTTGCCGGGATACTTTTGAATATTTCAAGATATGTAAAAGAAGAACAACCTGAGCCGAGGCGAACAAAGCCGAGAAAAAGTGAGCGTGAGCGAAGTAATAATCGTGATGGAACAAATGGCAGACGCAAAAAAAGACGCAGACAACTAAGTAGAGAAAATTAAAACATATAGAGGAGAACAAATGAAATGGAAACACTAAAGTTTTGGGCAAAAAAACTGTTTTTTATTTTAATTGCAATTAACTTAATTGCAGTTGGGGTAAATTTGTTTTTAGGTCCTCACAACATTGCGGCTGGTGGACTTACCGGGCTTGCAATTATTTTGGAAGCATACGTTGGTTTTGACCGTGCAATTGTTGTTTGGATTGGAAATGGTATTGTTGTTGTTTTAGCATTAATATTCCTTGGGAAAGAAGTATTTTTAAATACAGTTATTGGCGCAGGACTTCTTCCGGTTTTTATTGGAATCATACCTCAGCACAAACTTGTAAATGACACAATGCTTTCCATGGTGGTGGGCAGTGCAATTTTTGGTGTTGCTGTTTCTATTTTGTATCATCACAAGGCTTCAAGCGGTGGTACGGCAATTCCTCCCCTTATTATCCAAAAGCATTTTGGAATAAAACCTTCTATTGGGCTTTTTATTACTGACGGAATTGTTGTTACGCTTTGTTTACTTGTATTTGATGTTGATTCATTTTTCTTTGCTATTCTTTCGATTTTTATTACTTCTGCTGTTATGTCATATATCGAAAACGGTACAAACAAGAAAAAACGTGTTCATATTATTAGTAAATTCCATGAGGCAATTGCTAAGGACATAATGGAGAAGATTGGGCGTGGAGTTACAATTATTCCTGCAAAAGGGGCTTATGAAAAACAGGAGCTTCCTATGCTTATGGTTACGCTTGATATACAAAACTATCGTGAGCTTATTGATATAGTTGATAGTCATGATAAAGAAGCGTTTTGTGTTACTGATGTTGTTGCTGATGTTCATGGTCGTGGGTTTACGTTTGAGTCTGGTAGTGTTTAAAATTTTCGCTTGCGTTAGCATCAAACAGGGCTGTTTCCGAGTGAATACAGCCCTGTTTTAAATACGATTATTGTTTTTTTATGGGATACCATCTTTCCCATCTGTGTCCTTTATCCGGGGAATTAAACATTTTTTCAACACATACATAGGCTGATGAATCATCAAGGATATATCCGTCCGGCAACTGCATTTTTTCCTTGTTTTCATCAACTGCATTCATGGCTTCGTCTTCATCATGTTTCCACTCGGAAGTAATAACAATAAATTCGCATGTAGGAAATTTTTCCAAAACATGTCCTTCGGGGGCATTGTATACACCGTCAACCATTTTACCGATATAGACAGTTTTGTAATCATGACTTTTTTTGAAGAAAACAAGTGAGTCGCAGCACTCTTCATTTTTGTTTTTTTCATATGGTGCAATTTTTTCATAACCACCTGTGTCAAAAAACTTGCCCCATATTTGCCCAAAATCAAGTTCCTTTCCTGCTTCGGATGAATACTCTTTTGCGAGGAATAAAAATTCCTCATGCTTGATTTGATACACATTGCTTGCGTTGTCTGCACTCTTCATTTTTGCATCTCCTTTGATGTGTGTTTATTAGTCTTCTTAATCGGAATCCAACGCTCAAAGCGGATTCCATCTTTGGTTTTATTTTCTACTTCAATTTGCGTAATAGGGCTGCCGGGCTTATCGTATCTTTCATAGCCTTCAGGCATTTGTAAGCCTTCCCGAGGATAATGCGTTTGCCCAATCCCACAATAATTTTGTGTCAGCATTATACCATTCGTATATAAGTCAGCGTCATGGGGCAACCATGCGTGAGTAACTACCAAATATTCACACATTGGAAATTTTCCTACGGAATATCCTTCCGGAATTTCACCAACTTCGTTGACTATATTTCCAACAAAGTAAATTTGCTCGTTATTGTTATAATACCAAATGATATGACTATATGGGGCTAACCCTGCCTTTTCAGACGTTTTGAAATAAGTATCCCAAACCATTCCAAAGTCTGTATCAGGTTTAACAACCTGTTCAACACCTAAAAAACTAAATTCATCCTTGTGAGTTTGAAAAATAATTATTACCGGTGCTTTTTCATTAACCTTTTCTAATGCATCACTTGCATTACAAAGGTCATCCATTGATATATTCTCCCTAATTTTATTTTCGGAAAAGGAAAGTGAATTAATCAATGCAAGCATAGACTTGTCACTAAGCAAGTCAATTTTTGGCTTAATATTTACTTTATCACGCAGCATGTCTGTAAAACCTACCAAAATTGACCTGATGGTAGATAAAGCCGTGATTTGCATATCAAGCTCACTGATATTTTGCTTAAAAACATCAATCATTTCTACAGCACTCTGATTATTCAGTATTTCGCTGATTTGCTTTAATGGTATTTGCAATTTGCGAAAAAGTATGATTTGCTGTAGACGTTTGATACTACCATCATCATAAACACGGTAAGCATAGCCCTCTTTTCTAAGACTGGTCACGAGTCCGCTCCGTTCATAGTATCGCAGCATTTGTGCAGAAATACCAAGTGCTTTTGAAACCTGACTAATTGTTTGAAGTTCCATACTTTAACTTCCTCTCCGAATCTTAGAATTGAGTATAAAGTGAATAACGGTTATTGAGTCAAGTTAGGCTTTTTATTTTGACAAAACCAGAGGATTATGTTAGATTTTTTTGGTAATTCCAATGTATTTTAAAACATTATAGGAGGGCTGTCATGTACAAGCCAGAGCATTTTGAAGACCCACAAGTAACAGGCATAAACCGCATGAAACCAAGAGCATATTATATCCCATTTGACAAAACACCAAATGATTTAACGCTTGCCAACGCTTTAAAAAGAAATGAGTCAAAGAAATTTAAACTTTTAAGCGGCAATTGGAAGTTTTTATACAGTGATGAAGGTTACACTATCCTACCCCAAAACTTTTTTGGTGCTGATTTTGATATAAACAGCCTTGATGATATTACTGTACCAACTTGTTGGCAAACCGAAGGCTATGATATTTGCAACTATTCAAACATAAGATATCAAATCCCATGTGACCCCCCATTTGTACCAGACTCAAACCCTTGTGGACTTTATATTAAAGATATTTACTTAAATGAAGAATTTGTAAGCGAAGACACTCATATAATGTTTGAAGGAGTAAACAGCTGTTTTTATCTTTGGGTTAATGGTGAGTTTGTTGGAATGAGCAAAGGAAGCCGCTTGCAATCCGAGTTTGATTTAACTAAGGTTGCCAAGCCAGGTAAAAACCGTTTTGCTGTTTTAGTGCTTAAATTTTCGGACGGAACATATTTAGAAGACCAGGATTCATGGCGTTTTTCTGGTATTTTTAGGGATGTTTATTTGCTTTCACGTAACAAGTCACATATAAATGATGTTTTTATGCGTCAAGAGTTTCATGAAAACGGAGATGTTACTCTTTACTGTGAACTTGTGGGGCATGAAAAACTTAAATCAAATGTATTGCTTGTTAGTAAATGTGGCTTAAAAGCTATCGCAAGTGAAGATGTAACTCTTGATGAAATTGGATATGCCGCAGCAGAATTTACATTAAAAAACCCAATCCTTTGGACAGCAGAAACACCTTACTTATACAAAGTCATAGTCACAAGTGGAACAGAGACTCTTATTTTTGATGTCGGAATCAGAAAAATCGCACTAAAAGAAGATGGTGCATTTGCTGTAAACGGTCAAACAGTAAAACTTAAAGGTGTA
>Ga0131853_10009377_pt1 | contig 17907 bp, 12 predicted proteins | sample TergutLab28metaG_FD_92764 | JGI IMG/M metagenome (GOLD analysis project Ga0131853, IMG submission 92764) | Labiotermes labralis P1 segment gut microbial communities from Petit-Saut dam, French Guiana - Lab288 P1 (version 2) (version 2) | ecosystem: Host-associated > Arthropoda: Insects >... | reverse complement strand
GCCGGTCGGCGAAGTTAGTGCCAACTTTTGCGGATAGAGGGGTGTCACGTGGTCAGCGCAACGGGTCCCCACAGCCGTTAATCTCTGTTTTCTAGACCTGGAGCCGCTACTTTTTTTATTCAATTAGCTCCTCAATTGACCTCATGAGGCTCACGAGGCTGAGTGGACCCCGTTCCAGACCCACTACTACTCAGAAAATCTGGTAGCGCCGGGGATCGAACCCGGGACCTCCACCTGAAACAAGGCACCACCTTTGGAGCATGAAATGTACTGTACCTGAAATATATTTAAACTTTCAGTTCCTACCTGAGAATAACACTCAGTGTGACAAAGTACAGTTTCTTTAACATTAATGCAATATGCACACTAGAGAAACCACTGTGCTTTAAAGTGTTGGTCTCAATGGCGTACTAAGGCCCCCACAGACACGGTTTTGTGGGGACCCTAAACGAGGAGAATACTAAAATTTGTTGTCGGTTTTTTTTCGGAATGGATTTCATTCTCGTCACAAGGTCAGTATTCTTGATCCTTGTTAGGAGATTCTGGAAGTAACTTCGGTAACAATTATACTGGGCCCGATTAAGAAGTCGCAAGGCGGGGTGTCCGTTTATGAGCGCAATTGGTTAGTACCCATTTTAATGTTACCCTCCAATGTATGTCAAGTTGTTATCGAACTTTGCCCCCTACAAACTGTGTGTATCCCCCACGTTTGCCGCACTATCGCCCATTTTACCTTCTTTAATAGATGCTGTTCCTAATTTTTATTTGTTTCTTAACAGGAACACCTCCTCTGACAGGTTCGGGCACTGTGCACGTTGTGGTCCAGGATGTCAACGATCACAGTCCTGAGTTCGAAATGCAAGCCTACAGTGCCTCAGTGCGAGAGAATATGCCACCTGGAACACCGGTGCTTCAGCCGACTGCCGTGGACAAAGACGCCGACCTCAATGCCAAGATAAGGTGAGATAAATTGGCTGGTTCTGGGACAGGCGCAAGGCAGTTCAGTCACGGTCGGCGGAAAACGCCTGAACTGAGCAACGCCACCCTTCAAGCCGTATAAACATCAAACTAACAGGATGGCAAACCTGCCTTTTCGCCAGACGCCAATAACCGCCCGCCTGGCCACGTGCCTGCTAGTAGTTGTACTGTAGCCAGCTGCCTTCGGCTTTAGTGGAATTTAAGTTGTAGTAAATGACGTAGCTCTAAAGTGGTAAGGTACTATTAACCTTTTGGCGCCGGAATTATTTTTTTTTAATTTTAGCACACCCTGTATATAAAGTGTGAATAATACAGGAACCAAATACGTTAGAATTATGAAAAAAGCTGCATTTTTAAGAAAAAAAACGGAGAGTTATTCAGTACCTATATTTGTTGAATAAATATATAAAATGCAACTTTAGAGGTTAGCGGTGCGGTACGACCACTATAGTTGACTTTAGGCGTCAAAAGGTTAATAGTAAAGCAATCCCAATACAGGCCTGTACAGGCCCTGAGTGTTCGACGTGGTTGAGACTCCCAGATTTCAAGACATTCGGCACATGAATTTGGTAAGGTTGTCAGCCCTACGCACCGGCCGCCTTTACCCCGCAGGAAATATTTCTGGTACTCATTTCTGTTAGGGGACGAGTCAACCCAAGGCCATAGTGCGGCTGGAAGGATTATGTCAATAAAAAATTCCAATGACACCATTGGGAATTGAACCCGCGACCTTCCGGCACGTAGCACAGGGCGATAATGCAAAGAATAATGTTCTCGTGTATTTTGTTACAAACAAAGGGTGTCCCGGTAGAAAAACTTTTCTTACGGTGGCGCCATATATTGACAGCATAATTATTGCAGTCCACCCCCTACCCCCATACATACAAAAAGGTGTATCAGTTCACAAGTACCAAGCAGAAAGCACCAGATAACAGTGAGATTCGCAGGTTACTTCGGAACTGGTGGCTTCTTGCTGCCCGTTGGACGCCTAGAATCTGGAAGTGGCTTCTGCTTTTATGGAGAATTTGTGGAGCCCTGTTTTAAGAACCCTCATTTTTTGAACAGTTCATTAAACTGTCAGGAGAGCATGTTTCGTATTCAACATTTCAGGGGGGCTCACGCCCACCCCCGTCTCTCCACCCATGGGTTCCGTCGCCAATACGTAAAGGCAAGTTCTGGCATTTTCCCCGTTCCGAAGAGAACAATGGGACAAAGAATGACGCTATGATAATTTTGTTTTAGTCTGACATGATAGCCACTCCTACACTGAATGCTGGGGGAATAATTGACAAAGAAGTCTATCATCGCTAAACAAAAATTAGCGGTTACGTTCGAAAATTATCCTTGAATGCCCCTCAAATTGTGATTACCGCCCTCGGCTGTACTAACCCTTTAAAGGGTAGAAATATCGGTGGAAACATTTTTCCCTCCAGTGCTCCTCGATTTCCGAAACAGCATTGCTTTTTGAAGGGCACTCTGGCTTCGCCCATTTTCTCAAGAGCGGCATCTACATGAATATGAGTATGGGGCGTTGGTGCAACGATATGGGCAGGAGAAAACCGAAGAACTCGGAGCAAAACCTGTCCCTCTGCCACTCTGTCCACGACAATTCTAACGTGGACTGACCTGGGATCGAACCCGGGTCTCTGCGGTGAGAGGCCGACGATTTACTTCCTGAACCATGGAGCAGCCATGTGAAGGGTAAAATCAGTTTATATACTATAGTTAAAATTCATTTTGTACCACAAAGTAAACACAGTCTGTCATGAGGAGCAGCCAGTAGTGCTTAGGGAAATAATGGATGTTTAATGTAAGATTTAAGTGAGACGTGTAAATACACTGTGTGATGAAAGTGCGAAGTTTCTTCATGTTGTAGCAGGTGGTAGATGTAATAACCACTGTGCTTTAAATGTTTTGAGTGTACTACAGAAATAAGTTCAAATCCTATGTCACCTACTGGTAGGGGAATGATTTAACCTGAAAATGGTAAAGAAATATTGAAACAAATAAGAACAACCAATCCAGTGACTACATACTCTGCCCTCTTCACCTGATATTTTTAGGTTTCCTGCTTTAGGAAGTTTCAGATTTTGAGACGTGTAAACCAAAAGAGACAAGGAAAAACTGACTTCGTGTAGTGGTGACCTTCTGGAGGATGGAAACAATGTTGGCTTGGTTATTCATAAACTTCCTGAACACTTCATGAAACTTAATGTTCATTATCTTATCACTAGAACCCTGCACTGAATTGTGTCTTGAACCAGATCAATCCATTCCCCACAATCACGTTACTCCTCTTAAGATGTGTTTAATTCTTAACAGTACTCAGTGACAGCTTCCCAAGTGATCGCTTCTCTTCAGAATATTCAAATAGTTTTTTCACAAATATCTGATCTCTCACATACTAATAAATTTCTTCCCCATCATATGTTCCTACATTTTGTCTTTTCAGCTCCATTCCAGTTACTGTGTGCAGCTGTTGATCTTCACCCTTCTGACAAATGCGTGTATCAGTTTAATGGTTAGCACTTGTATCTCATATCTGGTAGGTTGCAGGTTGGAATATTGGCCCAGAGACTGACCATTCTGACTAAATTGTAGCTTTTTTTTTTCTGTCCGTCTTCTCCCATCTCTTCTCCCCCCCCCCCCCCCCCCCCTCCACCCCCCATATTTGCGCCGGAGAAGCCCCTTTTTTCTTAAAATTTTTTTTTTTTTTTTTTTCCCTCCCCCCCCCATTCTTTCCCCCCCCCCCCCCCCTCTTGACGTCATACAGATATTTGGCAGGTGTTTAACACACCTTCTGCTTTGGGGCACGTTGGTGCAGGGAATAACAATGTGCTGCAAAGTTCGTCTGTCATCACAACTCAACTTGTGGACCCCACAGGTACAGCTTGCTGGGTGACAATGTGGAGCGGTTCCTGGTAGATGCAGACTCGGGGATGATAACAACAGCTGTTGAGCTGGACCGCGAGGAGGTGCAGGGATACCATCTCACTCTGGTTGCACAAGACTCCAGTGTGACAGAGCCACGTGCCTCAGCTGTGAACCTCACAGTAACTGTTCTGGATGAGAATGATAATGCACCACATTTTTCCAGTGAGCGCTACATTGTGCATATCCCTGACCACACACAGCCAGGTATGTTCAACCTCAACAACTCTGAATGTTTCATAACATTTCAGTTGCTGCAGCTCCTGCAACATTAAGTTGCACACCGAAAAAAACTTACTTATTCTTAGTATTCGTTATAATTTTTACCATTAAGAAGAGGAAAATTATATACAGTTTAGCTCATAACTTTTATTACTATGCTGATTAGTAAGAAGTTGCTGCTGAGATTAATTTTGAACCATGATAAACCCATAAAATGAACAAACTGGGTCAATTATTGGTAGTGGTATACAAAACCCTTCTTGTCACTCCGCATATCTTGAAGGACAAATAAAAGACATGAAGATACGAGTCTCTTGAGATTTAGGCTTATAATAAGGTGGAGGTCAGTCAGTGGTTATTGTCAAGCTTCGGATCTATGGGTAGTTACTGTAGAGGGAGACAGGAATGTTCTTTGTGACAAGGTTTAGAATGGTTTACAGGGTTGCATTAATTTTTTTTGTACTGCATATGGACTGAAGTATTGAATGAAGCAATTAAATAATTATTTAATAAATATAAAAATAGCTGATTACAGAGAAAAATAGTCAATGCATTTGAGCAAATGGAACAATTTAGGAATCCTACAATATGCACTTGAAAGCCAAAATGAATATAGAGATGTATGGAGAAAATTACAAGAAATCAAGACAGAACACACTTCAGCCAAAGTTGTGGAGACTAACAGAGAAAAATACACAGGATTTCACACTCTTCTTTTGGTCACTGTAAATGTGTAGTTCCCAAACTTCTTCAGTTAATGGAGCACTATGACTAATTGATTTTTATCCTATCATTCCAACTAGGAATGGATTAAATACTGTATCTGACCCAGTCAGATGAGTGGCTTTTATATGAGCATAAGAGATTATGGGTAACATGTAGGATGGAGAAGATAAAAGCCATTAAACTAATATTTACGTTAATTGATAAGTGACCAGAATTACTTGATTTCATTTCAACGTACAGAACACTAGGAGATCAAACTCATGTTTCACAGCTACATAGCTTTGCAAACATTGTTTGAAATAATGTAACTTTAAGCAAGAATTTTTTGAGTTTGGTCATATAGCCAATCCTGTATTAAGTGTTCCAGACTTCTGCATTTGTTGTAGCACATTCTTTTCTTATCTTTCTCTCATGCAGGCCAGTTTGTGTTTGGAGCCAAAGCTGTGGATGCTGATGAAGGCATCAACAGTCGGGTGGCTTTTTCTCTCAGTGGAGAGGATGCAGCTTTGTTTTCCATAGACCGTGACACTGGGGTTGTGAAAGCTGCTCAAGAGCTATCGGGGGCAAGTGGACGAGGGCGTGAATTCAGAATGCAACTCCGGGCTCGAGATGGTGGGAGAGAAGCAAAGACAGCAAGTGCTGAACTTACAGTTCAACTCCGTCCTTCAGGACTCTTCCCAAGCCTCACAGCACCTCGGGAAACCAAGTTCTCTCTCCCTGAAAATGTTGCAGCAGGCAAGGTCATCACACAACTTGGTGCAACATCTCCTAAACCGCGACCAGCTGGAAAGATTCGTTTTGCTATTGCAGGCGGTAATGTTGGAGATGCCTTGAGAATTGATCCAACTACTGGTGAAGTACTTGTGGCAGGTGGAGGTCTGGATTTTGAAACAGCACCACAGTACATCGTTTGGGTTGAAGCAAGGGACTCTGATGTCCCACCTCTTCGTAGTGTCCTGCAGCTTGTTATCAATGTTACAGATGCTAATGACAATGCTCCTATAATGGAAAGCACCATGTACAATGCCAGTATCATTGAGGAAGAACCCCCTCCACAGAAAGTGTTACAAGTTCAGGCCACAGATGCTGATTCTGGAACTAATGGACAGCTCACATATCGTCTTGTAAATGATGAGAATGGAGCTTTTGAGATGAATTCTGAAACTGGAGATATATATACTAATGTGCGCCTGGACAGAGAGAGCGTGTCAAGCTACCAGCTCACTGTAGAAGCAGTGGATCAGGGTCATCCTCAACTCACAGGCAGTGCTACTGTTGTAGTCACAGTCCTGGACAAGAATGACAACCCTCCGCGCTTTACACGGCTCTTCAGTGTCAACGTCACAGAAAATGCAGAACCAGGTGCTTGTGTAATTAAGGTTACAAGTTCTGATTTGGATATTGGAGAAAATGCAAATGCAACATACAGTTTCACTGAGAATCCTGGGGAGAAATTCTCCATTGATCCCACTACAGGTAATGTGACTGTTGCTGGCGCACTGGATAGAGAAGCCCAGGATGAGTATCTGCTCAAGGTGGCAGCAGTTGATGGAGCTTGGAGGGCTGAGACACCTTTGACTATCACTATCCAAGATCAGAATGACAATGCTCCTGAATTTGAGCACTCCTACTATAGTTTTAATTTCCCTGAGCTTCAGCGCAGTGTTGTGTTTGTGGGACAAGTGTCGGCCACTGACAGAGACAAACAGGGCCCAAACTCTGTTATCTCATATTCACTCCAACATCCATCTGATCTGTTCACTGTTGATCCTGCCAGTGGTGAGCTGTTCTCCAAGAGATCTCTCCATTACAAGCATACAGCACTGGAGCCTTCACCAGAGAACCAGTATGTCTTAACTGTGATGGCTACAGACAATGGGAAGCCACCCATGTCTTCAGAATGTTTGGTGACTGTCAATGTTGTGGATGCAAACAACAATGCTCCAAGCTTTGAGCAGGCACAGTACTTTACTCCTGTTCCAGAAAGTGCCATAGCAGGGCAGCAGGTAACTATATTTACCAAATCCCCTTTTATTAGTATATTTTTGTTCTTTGATGTCCTTTCTTGTTTCTGGTAACTTCAGTAGAATGATGTTGAAGTAAAAGTAACAGAGGTGATAACTGAGAGAGAGTTGCACAGATTTAGCCAAGGTTCAGTTGCTGGCCTTACACTGCAGAGGCCTGGGTTCAATCTCAGAGCAGTCCATTTAGGACTATGAGGGACAAATTGACCATGGGACAGGTTTTTGTCCAAGCAATTTGGTTTTTTTTAACTCCAGTTCTTCATATTCATAATTTTTCCATCTGTTATAGACACTGTACAGTCTTAGCAATTAACAGCATCACTATGTAAAGAACCTAAAAGAAATTATTAAAAAGTGTTATCTTGATACTTGCTGTAATGACAGTATTCATTGTTAGGACAGATCTGCACTTCTCATTAAAGTATCATCCAACTGTGGGCTGCAACATAGGACCATTTAAGTTGCTTCTGGTTTGGAAGTCTTAAAGGTTACCTCTTAGAAATGTAGAATGTAAGAAAAATGATTCCAGGCAACACATTCTTTCTTTACAAGCTTGTAGTCACTCAGCTAATCCACAAATTCCCTTACTTTTTTGTAATCCATAGGGCCAGTACCAGGTTTATGAGGGTCTACCATAGGTTCCTATCCTGAACCACATGAATGCGGCCTGTGCCCTCACAACCTATTTCATAAGATTAATTTTAATATTCTGTGTCTGCAAAGGTCATCCAAGTAGTCCATTTCTTTACAGTTTTCTGCCCAAACCTTTGTAGGCATGTTTCATCTTTTTGTGCCATGCTTCTTAGTTCTGATACAGGTATTTTCCTATAATAAGGAATATGGTTTGCACATTTCCTTATTTTCTGGAGTTACACACCAAAACTAAGCAGGCATTTTGGGAGTAAATAGCTCTGTGTTTGGCAGTTCGTATCGGTTTTCAACTATGGTGATTGTATTTTGTATTGTGCCTCACAGATGTTCTAATTTAGATTCTTCCTGCAGCAGTTGATGAATGTTCAGATGACCCCACCACTTGCTCCTGATGCAATTCAATTCAGTATTCTTACTCACTGTATTCATGTGGTTTCATAAGAGTATTATTTACATATGACCATATAAATCCTCCAACACATTTCTTCTCTTACTATTTTTTTAAAAGTTATTTCCCATTTTGTCTGTATGTGCCACGTGTTCTGCTGATTATGGTCTTCTTGAATTATTTACTGTGTCCTCATTGAATTAGTTTAAGAGTATAAATTGATGCTCATGAAATCATTTTCTTACTTCCCATATTAATTCCTCTCTTTTAAGCCACATATTCTCCTTAGCACTTTGTTGTACAATGCCATCAATCTAACAAGGGATTGTCCTGTGGTATGGGTCTAATAAACACCATGTGAAACTGTGATATTATCAGTTCTATAACAATAACTTTGCCTTACTGGTTAGACATTTGTGAACAGTAGCCTTCACTCTGTGAATGCAATCTGCCCATCTATGTTACATACAAGCAGAGAATACACTGCCTGAAACTCACACTTGTTCCTTCCCACAAAATTGCTTTTTCTGTTGGTGTATTAACACAGGCCACTTCTTTTTATAACATATTTTCAACTTTTATCCCCATGTTCACAGTCAAAACTTTGTTGAATCGACATATTTTACTATGTATAGAAATGCTGTGCTTGTGTTGGCACATGGTGCTCCTTCCATACTCATGCATCAGCTAGGATATAACAACTATGCTTTGGGCTGGACAACTGAGGAATTTTGGATTGATTCCTGGCAGGAGAGATTTTTGTTTCCTCTAAATCATCCAAACTGTCTCTGGGGCCCACCCACCTCATGTTTAGTGGGTACCATGAGCTCTTACCCAGGGGATAAATTTGCCAGTGATGAAAACTGACAACTTACCACCTCCATTTAGTGCTGATGGTAAGTATGAGTGGAGCTGTACCTCCATGTCCCTATATGCACACAAGACAACTGTACCTTTCCTTTTCATGCACATCTTTAACTCAGAGAATTTCACACTTTTTGCTTCCTTTCACTCTGCCCATTAATGTAATGGGGTGTTAGAATTTTGGAAACATATTAGTGGCATGACAAGAATTCTGTTGTCTGAATTCCATGACACCATTTTAGTCATGGTGTTGCCGTCAGATATATACAGTTTTCAGGTAATATACACGTGAATTTTCTACAGATTATCCAAGTGACAGCAAAGGATGAGGCAGACTTTGGTGTGAATGCAGAGGTCGAGTATGTGAAGATTGGTGGGAATGGTTCCGAACTCTTCAGCGTAGGGAAGACAACTGGCTGGGTGTCAGTGATCAGTTCTTCCCTTGCTGGCAGGCTGTTGGAATCATACACCTTAGTGGTGCAGGCAGTAGACAAGGGTGTTCCACCTCAAAGTGACCAGGCTATCGTCACACTTGTAATAACTGGAGAGAATCAACACAGTCCTGTGTTTACAGCCCTTAGCTACCAGGTGAATACAAACAATTGCTGTATGTGGAAGTGTTTGTGTGAAGTATATTGATTATCAGAAACATTGAATAAAAAAAATAAGCCTCATATTCTGTCTGTATATGACACAGTGGATAGTAATTTATGATGTAGAAAGCATCTTAAATGAAGTCATTACCATTTTGTTTGTAAGAATTACACAGCTTCTTACAATAAACCAATAATTGTGTAGGTTAGCTCAGCACTTACTCACTTGACTTATATTTAGTGTATACAGACTTCAGTTGTCAGCTGGCACAGAGGCTACTGTGATGTCTTTTCTGCAGTCTTTCCTGGTGAATGTGATGTAGGCGACACACTTCCTTCACCATTATTTATGTTTCTATGTAAATAATTCTGACATTTCATGGGACACTAAATAATGTGTGCAGCTGAAACCTTTTTAATTTAATTTTTCTTATTTTTTATTTTGTCCAACAGAATCATCATTTTTTAGTTCACCCTAGTTATCTTTAGGGTGAGAAAGGTTGAAAATTCTGATAAGCTTACTACTAGACAAGATGGATGGATGAACAGACAGACTTAAAGTATAGTTATTTTATTTCCCCAGGTGATTGTCCCAGAAAATGAACCAATTGGAGCCACCATTGTTACCATGACTGCTGCAGATAGTGATGATGGTCCAAATGGCATTGTGCATTACTCTATCTCAAGTGGCAATGAACGAGAAGAATTCCGTGTGGATCCTGCCACAGGTGCCATCACAATTCATCAACCACTGGACTATGACACGGTGCCAGAATATCGCCTCAACATCACTGCTTCTGACCTAGGCTTTGAACCACATCATGCAACAGCTATGCTCACTGTTACCCTCACAGATATCAATGACAATGCCCCTGTCTTCAACCAGACATCATATGAGGCATTCTTACCAGAAAACACTCCACCACACTCAACAGTTTATTGTGTGCAAGCACATGACATTGATTCAGCCAAGAACGCTATAATTCAGTATTCCATCGTTGGTGGAAGTGGCAAAGATGTCTTCAGCATTGAGCCAAAAACAGGCATAATATTTTCCAAGACAAGTTTTGATTATGAGGAGCTAAACACCTATATTGTTGATATCTTGGCTGCTAATCCAGATTCATCCATGTATGGTTCAACCAAGGTTGTTGTCCATATCACTGGGAAAAATGAATTCTACCCCAGATTCATGCAACCAGTGTTTCATTTTGATGTATCTGAGTCCGCTGAGGTTGGTACAAGTGTTGGTATGATTCAGGCTACAGATCAGGATGCAGGGGATGATGGTGTAGTGTTTTACTTGTTTGTTGGATCCAGCAATGATCGTGGATTCAGTATAGGGTCAGAAACAGGCATGATCAAAGTTTCAAGAAGACTGGATAGAGAAACTCAAAATCGTGTTGTGTTGACTGTAATGGCAAAAAATGCCGGTGGTATAAGAGGTAATGACACGGATGAAGCTCAGGTAATAGTGTCAATCCAGGATGGAAATGATCCACCAGAGTTCCAACAGGCTGTGTATGATGCTGTGATACCTGAAGGCTCTTCACCAGGCACCAAAGTCATCACTGTGAAGGCTGTTGACAAGGATGTGAGACCGCAAAACAACCAGTTCTCATACTCCATAATTGGCGGAAACCAGGGACACGCATTCAAGGTTGATCCTGCAACTGGTGATGTTGAAACAACATCACAACTAGACCGAGAGACTGTACCTGCCTACACTCTGACCCTGGGTGCCATAGACACAGGTTCACCTCCACAGACTGGAACAACTACCATCAGGATTGCTGTGCAGGATGTGAATGATAATGGCCCTTTGTTTGACCCACCTGAAGTCATAGGCTATGTGATGGAGAATGAGCCTCCCAACACCAGTGTAATGACACTGAGTGCAATGGACCCTGATCTACCACCAAATGGAGCACCCTTCACATATCGGCTTGTTGGAGGGCGTCAGAAAGATCTGGTGACTGTGGAAGGGCAAAGTGGTGTTGTCAAGACTACCAGAAGCATAGACCGAGAGATGACACCCCAGCTTGATATACTGGTGAGTGTGTAATCTTATTCATTATGTATTTATTGCTCCTAGTTGTTGATCACACTGGCATTTCTGAATGAAACCTCTTATCTTATATTCCCACAAGTCTTGAATATTAAATCTTTAATTTCCAGTGCTTATTGTGTGTACAGCCAGGTTTAAAGGTAAAAAAAACTATAACCTTCTTACTACAGAGTGCCTGTATAAATCTCACTAACAATTATTTTCCTATACAGAAATAACTGAGTGATTTTTATAATGTTGACACAGCATGTACAAACTAAACCTTTGAAATATAAATCAGGTTAGTTATATTATATTCTTCAGAGGGTTAATGAAATTTGGATTGTGTGAAATGTATGCAAAAAGTTATAAGTAACAGTATACAAGAGACATTTTCTTCATTAAAACTTATGTGTGTGTACAGACAGTAACTGTTTCCATGTGGCCAAATCTCTGGAAGGCTTTACTAATATAATATGATTTGCAGTCATGTTTTATCAGTACTGTCAAAATGAAATTCCTCCCCTGGGGCTAATTTTTGGAAACAGCATCCGTGATGATTACCTACACATAATATAGACATAGGTGGACGTATTCTACTTCTTTATCTTATCAATGTTAGCTATACCAGTTTCCTTCTCAGTTGGTGGCATGTGTAATTTTGCCAAAAATATTAATTTGTGTTGTACGAGAGGAATATATAATGATTTAAACAGGGGTTTTCCATTTGTCAGTGAACATTTACTAACACTGAATAAAATATTTGTTTTTGCAGGTTGAAGTAGAGGATAGCGGAGAACCTCGAATGAAATCACAGCATCCAGTCACCGTCGTGGTCCTGGACCAGAATGACAGCCCCTCCACGCCTCGAGCAGTCCACGTTCTGGTCCACTCTTTCAATGATGCGTTTCCACTAGGGAAGATTGCTGATGTTCATCCAAATGATGCTGACACTTCAGGCGAATATCATTGCAATATCCTGTCCAGCACTCCACCGTCTCGAGGCATCCTGACAATTCCCACCAGCTGTGACCTACACACTTCCAAGATAACACCAGGATCTGGATATTCACTGAGTGTATCTGGCAATGATAGCAGACATCCAGATGTCATTTCTACTGTCACTGTTGAGTTTATTTCATTTAACAACTCTACAGTAGAACACAGCGTGACTCTACGTCTAGAAAACATGACTGCTTCCAAGTTTCTGACACATTTCTACAAGGGCCTTCTCGATGTGTTGAAATCAACGTTTGGTGCTGGTGACATTGTTTACTTATACAGTCTACATGAGGCCAATGGTGGACTGGAAGTGTCAGTAGCTTCACGAAGCCCTACAGGTTATCGTGCAAAGGCTCAGGTCCTGGATATGCTTGGTAGGAAAAGAGCCACCATCCAGCAACTTCTCCAATCTCCAGCTATCACAGTAGGTTATACGCCTTGTCAGAAACTAACTTGTGAGAATGGAGGCCAGTGTAGTGATGGAATTCGTGTACACGGTGAAACCAGGATCACTGACAGCCAAACAGTTGTGTTCACATCTCCCCTAGTGAGCCATGATTTTATGTGCCGTTGTACAGATGGTTTTACTGGGAAACGTTGTGACAGAAGGCAAGACCCATGCTCTCCAAATCCATGCCAAGCTGGTGGAACTTGCAGACGTCAAGGATTTGACTTCCAGTGCGTTTGCCCACCTCTCCGAGAAGGCAAGCTTTGTGAGTTCGAGCGTGGTGATGTGTGTGATGGGAATCCATGCTTGAATGGTGGTTCTTGTCGTGAGAGCCCTGATGGCTCAAGCTTCTTCTGCCTCTGCCGTCCTGGATATCGAGGGAACCAATGTGAAGCGTCGGCTGATTCCTGCAGACCCAACCCATGCTTGCATGGTGGTTTGTGCATCAGCTTGAAGCCTGGGTACCGTTGCAGCTGTCCTGAGGCCAGATATGGCCGTCACTGTGAAAGGTCAACCTTTGGTTTCAACGAACTGTCATTCATGACATTTCCATCCCTGGATGGTGGCACAAATGACATTTCTGTGGTGTTTGCAACAACAAAACTGGATGCATTACTGGTGTACAACTTTGGAGTCCAGACAGGTGGGAGGTCAGACTTTGTGGCTCTGGAGCTTGTGGCTGGTCGTGCAGTGTTCTCGTATGGTGGGGCTCGCACTGCAATCACTTCCGTGAGAGTGGACAGTGACTCACTGGCTGATGGGGAGTGGCATAAGGTGACTGCAACGCGCAATGGACGGGTTGTGTCACTGAGTGTGGCATCCTGCACTGAGCACGGAGATGTCTGCACAGACTGTCGGCCTGGAGATGCTTCGTGCTATGCTGATGAAATTGGACCGGCAGGGTGAGTAAGGATTTCAGAACAGGGATATATTTAGGTGCTAGTGTAATACACATTGACAATTAAATGAAGTATATCATGATTTTGTACATTAACACTTTAAATGCCAAGTTAAATCCCATCTGCCATCTGCTGGCATCATTAGGAGCTCACCATATTCTCCACATTAGTAGGATAAGGGGTTAAATGTATATGTATCTGTTGCCATGCAAAATACAATCCATCCAGTGGTGATGTTTGAGTATAATATTAGGATATACTGCTGCATTATTTTGAAACCACACCTGAGACATATTAGGTTTCTTACTAGAATGTGCAAGTTACAGTCATATATGTTCATGTGTATATTTTTATGGTTTAATTTAAAGAGACCAAGATATGTTTTCCTTGTCATGATGCCACAGTTCTGCCAGAGATTCAGTCTTGTATAACCAGCTCCATGGAGGAGAATCCATGTTGAGAATATTTATTGAGCTAGTCAAGAAATTCCTCCACCTTTTGCAGCATAACCACAATTTCCCTTACTGCACTCACAGGAGCTCATCATTTTTTTGGTAATGTTTATTGCAGCCTGTCAGTTGGAAACACTCCTACTGAATTCATTCATCATGCATTTTATATTGATGTTTTACAGCTATATTACCATTTCTTTCAGAACTCTCAATTTCAACAACCAGCCAATGTGGGTGGGAGGCCTGGCTTCTGCAGATGCAATCCTTGAGCGACCTGGGCAGATTCATTCTGATGACTTGGTAGGCTGTGTGCACAGTGTCTCAGTAAATGGTAGAGCTCTGAATTTGAGCAATCCTCTGCATTCCTGGGAAGTCGACCCAACTTGTGGCAGATCTGGTCGTAGCCCGTGTTCTGCACCTGAAAACACAGTGTCAGACATGGCTCCATGTGGGCCCATGGGTTCCTGTCTGGATCGCTGGAAGACTGTTGCCTGTGTCTGCCATAGAAGTGGAATACGTAAGTGAAAAAACTGTGTAGTGTAGCTTAAATGCCAGCGTCTGTATGACACGAAGAGTGCCTGAGGAACATGGCTCAATCAGTAACACTTCTGACTTGCATTCAGGAAGTGCCAAATTTGACTCTTGAGTGGAATAGAGACTAACAACCTGACTGAGAATTTTCATGATTTTTCTCAGTCCTTCCAAAAAAAGGTAGAATATTACTTTTAGTTCACACTCTTTCCTATCGTTGTGCACTGTAATCCAGTCATTAAAAGCTGTTTAGTGTGAATGATTAATAGTATCATTAAAGCTATTACAAATAAAAGACGCAAATAGGTGATGGTGGTTTTGGAAGGGACACCTGTGTGCCAACCCCAGTTAAGGGTACAATTATTCTAGACTTAAATTTAGTTAATTGAGGAAAAATATATACAAATTTATTTTTATACATTTACTCTTGTAGAGTGCATAGAAGAATTGCTATTGTCACTTTGAAGTTAATTTTTCCTGTATAAATCTTCTGTTTACCAACGTTGTATTCTCATTTTGTGGTGGTATTTCTCTTGTATCCATGTTTTGATAGCCCAGTGTGTCACTCTCCCATAACATATCAATACTCTTTACCAGCCATACCCACCTTCCAGTTGAGCCTGACATTACTACTATAATAACCGCAAAATATCGCTGTACAAAAGTCAAAACAGTTTTCCTACTGGAAAATAGATGTTGGCCCTAGCACACACAATGGATATTTTTGTGAGGGGTTTGAGAAATATGTTTTGAAAGTTTTAAATTAATCCTATGCAGTTGTTCTTGCAACAGAAATCTATTATTTTGTCAGCCAGGTAAGTTGGCATCATTAAACATTAAGTGTTTTACCAATTATAAATGTTTACCTTTGCTGTGTTTCACAGTAAGAGTGTTTTTTTTTTCATAAGAATATTGTGTACAGATATTTTGCAATTGTCAGTGCTGATCAAACAAAGCATTTGAAGTTCAGAAATATCAAAATGACATGGGTTCACATAATACATAAATATTTGTAGAAGGTTTTAATTGCGCATATTTACAAGTAATATTTTTTGTCTAAGGAAGTATTGTAAATTGCATTAAAATGACGAAGAATTGTATTAAAGTTTTTTAGGCAGTGTAATAACAAATCTTTGTGTTTTCAGGATCCAGCGGACACCTTGTAGCTCCTGATTGTCGTGAATCTCTTCAGCCAATAAACCTTGGGGAAGGAGCATTTCTTGAGTATAGGGTATCAGATAAACATCGGCGTATGCAGTTGTTAGAGTCAATGTATAAAGGATCTACATTGTGGAGGGAAGAAGGTGTACTAGGGAAAGGCAAGGAGGACACTCAAAGTTCATCTCCTGCTAAAAGCATCAGTGTTGTCTTCAGGACAGTACAAGGGGATGGATTGCTTCTCTATACTGCCACTAATAATGACTTCACATCTTTAGAGGTATGCATACTACCATTTGGTTCTTGACTGGGTTCCATTACCTGCACAAACATAAGGAACTGGGCTATCACACTCAGTATTGTGGGTAGGCTATAACTACGGATTCTTGGTCCAGTTCACTGCAAGACCTGAAACTTTTCTGTCCTGTAAAATAACTCAGATTGGCTTTGTAGCCCAACCAGCCTCTTCTATGGTAGGTGTTGAGGGTACTTACCCTGAGGGATAGTTAGTGCATGAAGCTAACCACTCATCTCCATCTAGTGTCACAATTAAGAATTCTGTACCTTTACTCCCCTCCCCCATTCTCCTGCACAGCATGTACAGGGAAAACATTAGCTTTATGATGTGCTCAAATACAGTAAATCATCAGCACATTACACTTTCCCAGTTTTATTTATGGGGGACAAAGGATACAGAATTCTCTTCACTAATCCTGATAATTGTTCCTCCTGTTATTGCTTCTAAACTGTTATGTACAAGGGTCGTACCGAAAGTCACGAGCAAACATTTTTTGCATGCAAACCAGGAACAGCAGACGAAGTACAGTATAGTGGTAGATGGAACCAGCTGTTGTGTTATCCTTGAGTGTCTCGTGACGTCAACAGCTTGCATCATGTGACCAGTATCACTCCTAACAAAATGGCCGACAACGATATGTCGTTTCGCCAGCGTGCTGTCATCGAATTTCTCGTTAAAGAGGAAATCCCTGCTGCAGAAATTCACCAGAGACTTCACTGTGCTTATGGAAGTGTGTGCATGGGTGGGAGCAGTGTTCGAAGATGGGTGAAACATTTTAAAGATGGGAACACGAGTATCCAAGATCAGCCTCGGAGCGGTCGCCCTCGAACAGCCTCAACTGAATGCAACAAGAAGAGAGTGGATGAGATCATTCAAGACAACATGCGTGTGACTGTGGACACAATAGCCCGAACACTTGGATTAGATCACAATGCAGTACAGGAGATGATTGAAAGCTTAGGCTATAGGAAAGTTTGTGCTCGTTGGGTCCCGCACTTATTGACTGAAGACCACAAAGGTGCGAAAAGCCATCACCTCAGAACTGCTGCAGAGATATCGACATGAAGGCGATGATTTTTTGCTCCGTAATGTGACAGGTGACGAAAGCTGGTTTCACCATTTTGAGCCTGAAACGAAACGGCAGAGTATGGAATGGCGCCATTTGCATTCTCCAGCAAAGAAGAAGGCAAAGACAGTGCCATCTGCTGCATAGGTGATGGGCACAGTCTTCTGGGATGCAGAGGGGTTGATTTTGGCCGAATTCCTGGAACCTGGGCAAACCATCACTGCTGCTTGTTATGTCCAGACACTGCACAAGCTCCGTCGTGCATTACGCGATAAACATCCGGGACTAAACATCTTCATCCTGCATGACAACACTCGCCCCCATGCTGCTCACCTCACATCGGAAGCAATTGCAAAGATGGGGGTGGGAAGTTCTTCCACAACCCTCCTATAGCCCTGATCTGGCACCCTCCGTCTACATCTTTTCGGATTTGTGAAGGATCATCTGCGCGGACAACATTATGAGACAACGGAGGCAATTCAGAAAGCAGTGCGTCAGTGTCTTTAGATGGCTGGAACGGAATTTTACAGAAGGAGAATTTTCAAACGCACAGAACGCGGGGAGAAATGTGTACAAAGAAGTGGCGATTATGTGGAAAAATAAAGAAAGGTCTGTAGATTAAGGTGGTG
>Ga0131853_10009376_pt1 | contig 17910 bp, 8 predicted proteins | sample TergutLab28metaG_FD_92764 | JGI IMG/M metagenome (GOLD analysis project Ga0131853, IMG submission 92764) | Labiotermes labralis P1 segment gut microbial communities from Petit-Saut dam, French Guiana - Lab288 P1 (version 2) (version 2) | ecosystem: Host-associated > Arthropoda: Insects >... | reverse complement strand
GGTAGTACTAGTAGTAGTAGTGGTAGTGGTATTAATAGTAGTAGTAGTAGTAGTGGAAGTGGTAGTAGTAGTAGTAGTAGTAGTAGTGGTGGTGGTGGTAGTAGTAGTAGTAGTGGTGGTGGTAGTAGTAGTAGTGGTGGTGGTAGTAGTAGTAGTGGTGGTGGTAGTAGTAGTAGTAGTAGTAGTAGTAGTAGTAGTGGTGGTGGTAGTAGTAGTAGTGGTGGTGGTAGTAGTAGTAGTAGTAGTAGTAGTAGTAGTAGTGGAAGTGGTGGTGGTGGTAGTACTAGTAGTAGTAGTGGTAGTTGTATTAATAGTAGTAGTAGTAGTAGTGGAAGTGGTAGTAGTAGTGTAGTAGTAGTAGTGGTGGTGGTGGCAGTAGTAGTAGTAGTAGTAGTAGTAGTAGTAGTGGAAGTGGTGGTGGTGGTAGTACTAGTAGTAGTAGTGGTAGTGGTATTAATAGTAGTAGTAGTAGTAGTGGAAGTGGTAGTAGTAGTAGTAGTAGTAGTAGTGGTGGTGGTGGTAGTACTAGTAGTAGTAGTGGTAGTGGTATTAATAGTAGTAGTAGTGGTAGTGGTATTAATAGTAGTAGTAGTAGTAGTGGAAGTGGTAGTAGTAGTAGTAGTAGTGGTGGTGGTAGTAGTAGTAGTAGTAGTAGTAGTAGCAGCTGTTGTGCAATTATAAAAGCAGTTTTATTTTCATGCCATGTCACACGGTATCCTGTCCATGCACCGGAGAAGCTTTGTTCCTAATTCTTATCGCGTCATACCTTCCTGGGGAAAGAAAGATAAAGTTCACCCTATAACATGTCATGAAGACACAGAGGGGGGGGGATAGATATACAGTTATAGTCCTTCTTATCGCTAACGCAAGATAGGGGTGGGTGGTTAACATCAAGTGCCGGCTGCTTTAACGAAGGGAATGACCCTTTATCCGTTGTGCAGCAGGCTGGGTCAGCCCCAAGCCTGCTTTGGACGGGTACGGAAAATCTCGCCCCACACTGGGATTCGATACCCCTACCATCCAGCTTATAGAAATACACTGGCGATTAAATTAAGTTCTACGTTATTGTTTTTCTCAAGATAAAGCAAAAACAAAATAATACGTTTCAATATTTATATGTTATTATTGACTTAAAATTCCCTAACATTCGATAATGTTTTGAAGTAAGTAAAAATAGAGTGTATCGCCTTCGGGGATAATCAGCACCTACGATAGAGCAGTTTGAGCAGCCACTAAGTTGTGACATCTGTGACCTGATACAGGCTGAAGAAATCTAACGAAAAGGGCCCTGCGCACAATAAAATTATGTACTTCTTGTGGTTACTACATTGATAAAAGATTGATTACTTTGTCGGTTGATGAATAAATTTTTGGCAAGATCCCTGGTTTCCGTTCCTCCTATGGAATACTTTCTCACACTACTGTATTCTTTTCAAAATACAAGTTATCTGATTTCCAAAACAGCAGATGCATCAGGTCACAGGGTCACCCCTGCCACAGCTACGTCATGCGCCCTGCGTTAATGTATTCTGGGATGCGGTTCGTATTTTGCAGTCTGGTAAATACGAATCCATTGTTATCTTGGAGCACAATGAGTCATTGGCAAAGCATTGTCAGCTGAGTGTCTTTACTGTAGTAACAATTAATGGGCAGCAGAATAGCCGGCCACTGGCCGTCAGCATCTGGGAACAGCGTGACTGAGGTTACGAACTGCGCACTAATAGACGAAACGTGTTGCAGCTGTCATAACGCCTCGTCTTTGCGCGCCCTCAATACAAGCGTACCTAAATAATGCACAGCAATCTGCCAGTGTTTATTTAAGGATAATGCAACGCTTGGAAATCTGTAGTTCCTCTACACGAAATTGAAAAATTAAGTTCCTACCTCTCCCAAAACTGCTTGTTTGTTCATTACAAAGGCCAGCCGGTTAATTCTCTTACCGAAATAACATTTATTTATTCTGGAATCATATGAAATATATAGATATATTCTGTGTGATAAGCAGAGCTTCTGAATGCTAAAGTAAGGAATAAAACTAACAACGGCTAAACTGGAAAGATTAAAACAAAAAAATATATAGTTGATCGTCGAATGAAGAAAAAAATGTCAGAAAGTTTTCGCCATTTACTGCAGTATAATAGCTCACAATTTGCGTCGACCTACTGAAAGAACACACGAAACAGCTCAGGTAGGTCACACTATCCCCGAAGAGAAAGTAAAGGAAAGAGCGCTCTTGTACAGGCACTACGGCTCTGTACAGGCCGTACGGCCCATAGGGGGAGTAAAGGTATAACTCTACACTTTCTTGACCACGGCACTATAAGGGTTGAGGGGGCAGCGTCATGCCCCGGCCGCTCTTTATTCCCACGAAAGATCCGGTACCTATTGTACAGGAGGCTGAGTGGACCCGAGAACCGGTCTAGATAGGTGCGAAAAATTTCCAATCCAGCTAGCCGTCCGTTTACCTATTTCATATAGGATATTCGTCTGTTCCTTGACTCTAAGTAACACTTCATTTCTCACATGATCAGTCCAACTGATCTTTTCCATCCTTCTCCAGCACCACGTTTCAAAACTTTGCAGGTGTTTCTGATCTACTGCCCGAAGCGTCTAAGTTTCAGCACCATATAAAGCTGCGCTCCAAATGTAGCACTTCACTATCTTCTTCCTCAATTCCAAGTCCAATGTGCTAGTAAAAAGAGCCCTATTCTTGTTGAATGCAGCTTTAGCCATAGCAATCCTACATTTAATTACACAAGCACATCTTGCATCATTTGTTAAAATGCTACCCAAATATTTAAAAGATTCCACATTCTCTAATTGTTTTTGGTCTGTCATAGTTTTTACTGGAAATGGTTGTCTTGATTACTTTTGTTTTTTCCACATTCATTTCCATTCCATAGCATCCTCCAATTTCAATTAGTTTATCAATCATGACCTGCAGCACCTTTTCTTCCTTAGCCAGTAACACAAGGTTATCTGCATATTTCAGAGATTGAGTGATTTGCCCGCTAATTTTGAAGTCTCCAAACCCTTCCAGAGCTTCCTTGGTAAGACATTCGCTGTACAAGTTGAACAGAATTGGTGACAAACAGCATCGTTGTCTAACTCCTCTTCCAATCTTCACACTTCTTGTCTCCCCTCGGTTCAGTCATACTTTAACACTCTGAGCCATGTACAAGTTGCTAATCAATCTTCTTTCACGCCAGTCAATACAAGTTAAATACAGGAATAGTTTTATTGCATGTTTTGTTGTACGATTGTCGTTCCAGGTTTCGTCGGACTCCTAAATCACTTGTTGCCGTAAGTTACAGAATGCTACAACAGTGTGCCACAGGGCGAAGGGAACGGTTTATACATAAACACTTTACGTCACCTCTTAAACCGACGATGAAAGAAATGTCGTACAATACATATAAACGTAAATTTAAAATAATTTACTGCCTATAAATTAGGCGAGACCGGCGAAACACATAGATATAAAAGTATAGCGACATTAAGGGCATTCCTGGTTTATGTACATACAAAGTTCCTAGAACTCCTGAAACGAAATGAATATGGCGGATTATCATACCAGGCTCTAAGGTACCCTAAATTACCAAAATGTATCCACACCTACCCAAACCTACCCACACCTACTCAAACCTACCCACACCTACTCAAACCTACCCAAACCTACCCACACCTACACAAACCTACCCACACCTACCTAAACCTACCCACACCTACTCAAACCTACCCGTACCTACCCAAACCTACCCAAACTACCCAAACTTACTCACACTTACCAAAACCTACACAAACCTACCCACACTACCCAAACTTACTCACACCTACCCAAACCTACCCACACCTACCCAAACCTACCCAAAACTACCCACACCTACCCAAACATACCCACACCTACCCAAACATACCCACACCTACCCACACCTACCTAAACCTACCCACACCTACCTAAACCTACCCACACATACTCGAACCTACCCGTACTTACCCAAACCTACCCACACCTACCCAAACTTACTCACACCTACCCAAACCTACACAAACCTACCCACACCTACCCAAACTACCCAAACGTACACACACCTACCCAAACTTACCCACATCTACCCAAACCTACCAAAACCTACCCACACCTACCCAAACCTACTCACACCTACCCAAACCTACTCACACCTACCCAAACCAACACAGGCGCTGCCATCACCGAAGTGGCTTTCGGAATTATTTCTATGTACAATGACGGGACTCTCAATAGAGTAGTGAAAACGATAAACCTTATTTTGAACAGTTATCGGTCATTATACTTGTGTTGTAATTTCCAACCATTGAACATACGGTTTAAACCAACGCTCCAACTAGCTTACAGTAGAAAGCAGCTAAAATTATTGTTTCCTGAGCAACATATTATGACAGTAAGACACATTACTAAATGTTTTTTTAGCAGCTAATATAAATCCGATAGTTAAAACTTTGATAGGTTTTCCAATTTTTTAAGTGTAGAACGATATCTCTTAATATGAGGAAAGAATTTATGTAAAAGGCGCCAGACAAGTGAAATACTTTGGAAGGTGCCGGACCCACTAAGTGCGTAATAAGTTAGCAGTTCAGGGCCTTGCTTAAGAAGAAACATTTTGGTTTATACAGGTCACCTAGAGTGGTGAAGGACAGTGACCTCTAGGACCATAATAAGATACTTATGGTGGACGGGAAATGTGTAATGTGAAGACAAGAAATTCGCACAAAATTTTAGTGGCAATGCCTCTCAGGAATACTGCCGTAAGAGACCTCAAAACGAAGACCGTCATTTGCTCAAAAACCGCCAAGAAAACCTCAAAAATAAAAAATTGTAAAAACCGGTTAAATTCGGTGCCGAGCAAAATTACAATTTTTTTTTCAAAACCTTCGTATAATTAGTGTATATTTGTCAGGAAATTCCAAAGTTGCGGCCGTGAAAATGGTTGAGATAAAAATTTTCATTTTGGAAATAATGAAATATTCTTTTAAATAAAAACATATTATCTAACATTTCGGTTACTAAAAAACCTTTACGAATATAAACATACAAATATCAATGACGCATTAAACAATACGTTACGAATTTAAAGATGCTCGTAATAAGGGATCTGAATTTAGTGAAGTAGTTCAAAACTGAAACGACAATTTCTTAGACTTAAACCAAAATTCTTTCTGAAGGCATTTTTACTTGAATTACCCCGCTCAATGCGTGGTCAGCAAACAAACATAGAGGGATTGCTAACACTTTTGAAGGGCAGTTTCAAACCTAAACGTGAAATCCAAATTCGTGTCTGACCTGGTTATGAGATTTTAGCACCATTCACAATAGTAACATTTGTGCATTCTCTAAAAGTGTCAATAAGAAAATATTTTTTTTTACTTTAAACACTAATAAGATTAGGTGAATTTAACCACATTACTATCCCAATGGTTTTCAGAGCATTTCCCGCCACAACTGAGGCGTTTATTGTACTGTTCGACGTTGACTGAAGTCCGTGTACCTTATTATCAGCCATCTCGTCACAGATGTTCATACGCTGTGACAATCTTCGCATTTGTGGGCGTCAGGAGTTTTGCTTTACCGTTGTAAATGGGCGAAGATAATTAGAAAACGAATTCCCCTGGCATAATCACAACGGGCGCACGTCTTTCAGTTACAGAATTGTACGTTATCCAAACTTATTTCCGACTGAACTTTAAAGACCAATATTCATGCATAAAATAGCGACTGGTGGCACAAGTAATTTATTCAAAATGCATAATAATCTTAGAAACCTTTCATGATTAGCAGCACAGTACCCCACCTCATTTTATCCCCCTCATTAGACAAGCAATTTTGTTCGTTCTGATTTTGCCATGATTAATCAAGGAATGTATCTGACATTTCATAATGTCTCTAAAAGTCGCACGAGCAGAGGCAGCAGAAGAGCACAGAGCTGCACAAATTTCTTATTGTATAATACCCACGCCCCAGTAAACTGCTCGGAGATCACAAGTTCTTTCAGCATTTATCTATTTTGCAACTATCTCGACGGCAGTTAATAAGTTACAGAAAGCAAGACAAAAAGCAATTCACTAACGCTTTTTAGTCTCTCGACATGACAGTCATTTTTTATTTACTGTGATATTAGGCTGCTTTAGCAGGAGTAATGATACATAGTTCTGGAACATACGTAAACTTAATTACCATAATGTGGAATGGTTTAGCCCTTGTGGGACTAAGAATAATCTTAACTACATTTAAATTTTCATTTTCTACGGCGCAGTAAACACACTGTGTCTAGGTTGTAAGAGCCCATCAGTTAACACTGTACAGGGAAATAATCCAAGATTTTTCTGACGTGCACACAAGATATAGAAATACATTGTCGACAAAATGTAATATTTTTTATGTGAAACTTGTGGGAATAGTAGTACGTTCAGTAATTACTGGTGGCTGTCATGCAAGGTGACATTGTGGACGATACGCTACACATTGCAAATGGCTTGTAGAGCTCATTATTGTTTTAACAGTTCTTATAGTGTTCACTGTCACAACCATTACAATAAAGTAACTGCAAGGATTGGGCAAACCAATAACCACCGTCAGTTTACAGTGACCACTGGGCTTCCCAGTGCTAACAGGAACGTAGAGTTTTAAAATCGTATTACGTAACGTGGAAATCAGAACAGTTTAATCAACTGCGTTCTGTTTTAGAACAGATTTAAAGTCCGTACAATTTTGCCACCTCGAATTCTGCTCCAATGCTTTACAGCATCTCAGAGATCTGCTCTCGAATCATGCTATACAATAGCTATTTGACTGGTTGGCACATTCGTAGGATATTTAACATCGTTCCATCTTGTATACAAGGTACCCATAGTCAAATGTCAAGGGAGTAAGATTAGCCTATGTAATAATGTGCAAATGCCGAACCCAGAGGCCGTGCGGTCTAAGGCGTGGGTCTGCGGTCGCTCGCTTGCCGGTATTGTGTGTTAGAAGCCCGCCGAAGGCATGGATATCTGTCTTTTGGGACTGTTGTGTATTGTCAAGTAGAAGTCTCTGCGTTAAGTTGATCATTCGTCCAGGTAAGTCCTACCTAATATGGGGCGTCGTCGCGTGTGATCCAAGTACCCCAAGACCACGGTCCACGTTGGGCCGCAACGCCACAGAAAAGAAAATGTCCAATACGACTTAAGAGAAAGCGGTTGTGGCCCCCGTAAATTTTTTTACAGCCAAATGTCTGCCTGTAAAACTACAAAAACCTGTCCAGATTTAGACCTGAAACCAGTTTAAAACTGGAAGTAAAAAAATAAAACTCCCGTTGAGAAAACGAAGCTACGGAATTGCGGATCTTGTCCCGCAGTTCCGAACTGAAGCACGGACAGTTACAGATTTTTTTTAAACATTGTAGTTTTGTTACATCTTCATGCAGCTGTGGGCAACATAAGCTTGTCTTCTGCACCTGGGAGCAGAATTTCAATAGGAACCGCGACCATCGGAATTCGAAACAAAATAATTTGCGATGTTCATGTCCACGCTATATAGTGGTTAGGCACACGGGTCTTAGAAATTTCAACCGTAATTTTTACGTATTTTCAATCCATTTTTGAAGATCTGCCTCAATATTAGGTTCAGATTTAAGGCTATAAATTTTGGTGTTAGCAGATGTAATAATCTCTCATAGCCAACTATATAATTCGTATAATTTCCAGCTAATGTTACAAAAGATGAATAATGATGAAGTCGTTTATTTAAACGTCCGCACGTCAGAACACAAAATTATAGAAGCTTACATTAGTTTCTAGCTAAAGCTACTAGAATAATAAGCCGGACATAGCAGGAGAGATGATGTAAATTTCTTCATTGTAAGGGAATTTTTTTCTTTTCAGAATTTAAGCCAATCCCAAACCAGCCATATTTTGTTTTTTAACACTGTTGAAGCCTTCTTCTGTTCGTAATCTACGTCGAATTGGACCCAGTCCCTAGAGTACATGCATAGTTTCTCCAGATGGTGCCTTGCTTCGTAATAGAAAGATCTCCTGATACAACCACTTGAAATGTAGCAGGATGTGAACCTCTGATAGTTCGGAACTAATCTACAGATATCTTAGGCTTTTAATAGTGTCTTTACCTTGTACATATACAAACATCATGGAAACAAAACAAGATAAGGATTTATACAGCTCCTTCGGGAAAATCAGGCGTACAGTATCACAATGTATAAATTCAGATGCTACTATAAATGTTCTGACAACAAAACGCCATCTTCCCAGTATATATTGTGGTTTCTGATTCAGAGACTGAGGAGATTAATGAGTACAATAATTGATTTAATTCCTCTGACATTCAGGCTTACATTAAACTGAGTTCTGCACTCCATAAATACTGTTTCCAATTAGTGTGATTGTCTAATTTATTTTGCACTAAAAATATGTGAAATATTTGTCCTAACTTTCATTATATATTTCTACATACAATCATGGTAAATAATTTTACTGTTTTATAAATGTAATTTCCAATTACTAAACTCTACTTTCTTCGTCATTTTTAAAGCTCTGTTTCTGCTTCATTTAAGAAACCGAATGTTATTTGCTTCTTTAAAAACTGTACTGTAGTATAATCATTTCCATTCTTATACATTTAAATATCCTTTATGGACAAATTTGTGGTTTCATACATTGAACATTTATTTATATTACCAAAGGCAATAACTAAAATACCAAAATCCACGACTTCTGGAGACACTAACAGCCCCTCAGCTATAAAGCAGTCCCCGTTTGTGATGTGGAAACTGAAGGGTCATAAACATTTTGACAACCACATGTCTGTTCCATGTTCTAAGAGAAATGTATTCAGTCTTCTCTTAATGTATTCATGAAATACCGACGTATCTAGGATATTTAAAAGAAATGCAATAGTCTTGGCAATTGTAACGAAACTTTTCCTATTATTAGAATAATTCTGGACTAATCTGAGCATTTTATCCGGTACGCCAACATTTTTTATTTTTCTATATATATTTAAGTTTAAATTTTATTTGCATTTATAAATTCAAACTTAGGAATTACCAAGACAAGATTTCAAACTTATGAAACAAGAACACCGAAAATGTCTAAGAAATTGTCAGCAGTTCCACTATGATTATTCATTTTGTCTTCAATGAAATATCGATCGGGTTTTTATTCCAAAATTTAAAAACACTTTCCTGGCATATGGAATGGGCTTTTTAGCTCCCCAGTTTAAATATTAAGACATTCGGGTATTGTAAGCAAACAAAACGAACTGAGAAGGAGAGGTTATTTTCCTCCAGTTACGAAATTACAATTCACATCTGTCGGTTTAAGCTTTTGTGGGTACTGTCTGCATGAAAGTTCCAGCGTTAGAGAAATAAGGGCTGAGGTTTGAGTGGGACTGCGCGAACATACTGGCTTTAATTAGCAATCAATTGATCAGAAAAGAGACTGACTTCCAACTGCACTGCCCACTGATGGAAAACATGATTGCAGTGAGATGTCCAAGCAAATAGCAACATGCAGCCCCACTTTGTACAGCGCTTTGTGGCAAGTCACTCTGCCCCTCGACATACAAATGAGACGAAAACTAATCATTCCCTTGGCAGTGTTCAGCCGTCTCTTTAAATGGTTTTGGTGAAAATGTCTCCTCTTACTTTAGCTTCATCCTCCCGTTCCATATGTGCCTTTATTTTCTCCAACAGGCAATGTTTGTGGCCAAAACGAACAATGAATTCGTTGCAATAATAACATCAAAATTATTATTGGTAGAAAAAATATTGTTGTGGTTCCTTCTTCACTGATAACTCGCATAACATTATTTCGTATCATATGGGATATAGTTTAGGTTTACAAAGAAATGTTTATGGACAAAAAATGTATGTAATTTAAAACATAAACAGAACACAGGTTGTTTCAAAATTAACATAAGTATTAAGAAAATCCAGGTAAAAAAAGATAAATCAGAAGTGCAAAAGGCAACGAACTGTTTGAAGACAGAGGCGAATTGAGGTCACGAATCAGAGTTAATCAGTCATTCAGTCGTTTTGGCTTCCAACTCCCCTTGGTGTTCTTGACCAGAAGATAGTGACACGTTTGTAACTTGCTGTTATGCACTCCTGGAGCTCTCTATCCTAGAAGACAGCGGATCAGTCACTTAAGAGAAGGAAGATTTTTCTTTACGAAAGAACGTCCTGTTCTAAGAATGTTCCCAGGGTTTTTCCGTTTTCCTTCTGAAAAGTAGAGCAGAAATGTGAAGAATGACAGATAATATTCAATTAAGTCAGAAAAAGATGAGCGATGTATTAAAGTGAAATGCTAACTTGAGGCAAATAGGAAATTTTATTGATGTATTCTTAGTTCGACATGTTTCGGGTACATACGCCCATCATCAGGAGCATTAGATGTTGAGTTGCAGCATATGGCTTTCTGCACCGAGTTTTTGGAAGGGTGGTGGTCTTGAGAGCTGATGCGTAGGTCGTGTGTACGGTGTGGATGGTGCCGTGCGACGCACACACTTTGGAACTCCAGCGTCAAATGCGCATGCGCCATGTTGTCATCTGTGGCCTGTCCGGGTCTAGTATATTTTTACACATTATCACCTAAAAAGCACGATATTAGAAACGCAATGTGAAATGTGTTTTTTTTATTTTCTTTACAAATTTTGCCTGACACATTTCTCATTCTCAGAAGCAGTGAGCAAGATGTGATCATAAATGTATATTGGTCTTCATGCCAAGTGCTCCTTATTCTTGTCCCATTTTAAAAAACTATAATTTTCTGCACAGATTTTCGAAAAATACTCAAATATAAAATTGTACGAAAGTCCGTCGGGAGGGAGCCGAGTTGTTCCGTGCGGACAAACGGACAGACGGACAGATATGACGAAGCTAGTAGTCGCTTTTCGCAATTTTGCGAACGCGCCTAATAACACGATTCATACCTCACAGAGAACATCCCTGTCGGTTACGAAGAACAAACGTTAATGTTGTCTATACAAATAGTCAATGTTTATTTAAGAATCACGTGACACACATTAGTAAGACTGTGTGGATAAATGGCAGACATTTTTAATATTCAATAGATTAACACTGATCTTTGGATGATTGTTTAGTAAACTGGGTACCACTTATTCATGGTCGTCCTCTCAGCACATTTTAGCTACAAGAGATTCTACATTTCAAAACAAACAATACACAAATTTCTAACTCTTTTAGACTAAGAGTCTAAGATAATAATAGACAAAGCTTTTAACAAGCACAGCTTTCTTTAAGACAGCGAAGGATCTGCGTTCTCTTCAATTAATGTCTCTATAAATTCAGAGCTGTGAAGAGCAGATTACACGAGTACAGCCACAGTTCAATCCAACATTCAAAAGTGCATGTTTAAAAGTATAATATAAGTTGTGTCTGCAGTCCGAAAAGAAAGAAGGGGCCTCAATCTCCTGAAATTTAAGGTAGAAGAATATGCACGTTTCTTTTCATGTCGCTGTCAATCTGCTCACCGAAAGGCGAAGCATATTGACCTGAATTTTATTATGAAAAATAAAACCACTAGCGGATATCAAACACGTCCGAGTACGCAGCAGGGCAATATTTCTTCAGACATCCGCAGCACTCAAGGGAAACTTAAAAAAAAAAGCACAGATCATACAAAATTCTTGAGAGCAATTTATTTGTTTGTTTCGTTACCTTTACTTATTTGATGAAGACATCCTCGCAAACTTGAGTTTACAGCGTCGGGTAATTGGAGAATTGGAGAGATGAATTCGAATGGATTAGAAGGGAAGTGGTCCTTGAAGGTACAGGAGAAGAATACAGGGCCCATAAAGCCTACAATAAGGGTTGGACAATTCTACGAATTAATAATCGGAATACTGCCTCTCGAAGTATAATAAGATGCCACCTTAATTGACTGAAGAGAAGACGTTTCCATTTTGCCTACCGAGTTGGTAAACTCCTTGCCAAACCATCCTTGCGCACAACCTTGGGGCCACTTTATTTGCAAGTGAAAACGGCAGGCCTCAGACGCCGATTACTCGAAACTGAATCGCCAATTCGAGTATCCAAATTAAAATTTCCAGTCTCCGCGTAAAACAAAAGCAACTGAAAAGAAGTGAAGTTTACATATTCATCGTCTCCAAGGTGATTTCGTCTGTATTCCTAATTTAGACCGTAATCAATGATTTTAGATGTTTCACAAATAAACTTGCCTGCAAAACACTCTCTTACAAATAAAGTTCAAATATGAATCTTAATGGCCTTCATCACCACATTATTGACGCCCATGAATGTTAATTACACCAGCAGATCCAATAATAAACGAGGCTTCAGAATATATATTCTACAGATAATACATCCATTTTCGAAATCACGCATTAAGTAAGATTTTTTAACACCCTCCCCTAATTATGGCCACAGTATTAATGGAGACCAGATCTTTACATTAATTTGACTTTGGTTATCAACGTGTTCTATGTCATCATAGCCAACAAAAGTCTTTAGTGAAATGGTAGTACGCTGCATGTTATTGGAAAGCTCCTGACTTCAGGTCTCTGTAGTACGAAACACATTTTGTTCATATTTGACATCAATTTTTCCGATAAATGTTGGAAATGTACCTCAAATCACAACACTACCCCCGCCTTTCACACACACTGTAGCCGTCCAAATCACTACAACGCTAAACTGCCTGACCAGTTCAGTCGCCAAGCATAAACTCCTCCCAGGGGACATAACGTGCTCGCCCTACACAGTCACTTTAGCAGTAGACAGACTCACTTATTTGGCACGGTTTTCCGTGAACAATTCGCTAAGTCTATCAACAGTGATTATTAAATTTTTAATTACAGAACTAGTATCAATTATGAACTGCACTGATAGTTACCACTACCGAGTCGCGAATGTAATTCCTGTTCTTTCTCTAGTGTGACGAGCAGGAGGGCCCTAAACCTAGTGCTTTCCGAACCAAGTTTTTTCTGCTTCTGGACCAATTCCCCTCTCATAAAACAGGTGTCGTCCCCGTGTGCTGTGATCGAACGTGCAAATCAGGCTCGCTGTTGGGATTAGAGGGACAAAAGCCGTCAATAACCCTCAGCTAGGATAGCCGAAATCCTCCTTGGGACAAATAGGCCTTAAACCTTAAAATATCACCTTACTCGTGAGGTCTTACAGCGTTGAGGCCTGTACCTACCAGTGAGGGACTTTAACCTCCATCCCATGCGCCAGTACACAATTCGCTCGAATTCTGATTACTGTACAATTACTACAGCCAAACGCACTTTGCCTACCTGTGATCTGAACTCGAACTACCCTCTAATCACTTTCTATTCGACACTATGCCATTTGAATTTCTCTGAGACATGTTCAATGAAACATACCAGAATTATTCAATAAAAATATGACGTCATTTTAACGTTTTAACACCTGACGTGACCTGACGTTAAATCGGAAGATAACATTGAAATGAATCACGTTCTAACGAAGTGGAAGAGGCAGCGATTACGATTTTTTTTGTGGTTTAGTAATGTTGTATCATGTGTGTTTAATGTAATCTGTTTAGTACTGAATTTGTGGCAGTTTCATGTTATGTCTTTTTGAAGTTAATTTAGCATTCGAGTAAATGAAACTTGATTACATTTATTATTTTTGTTACTACTGTGTAGATCTGCAGAACTACTGGTACTAGAAATACTTAAGAGTTGACTGTGTCTAAGGATACTGTTAATTTGTCGCGTATAACCGCTTTTACAGCATGTGATGGCAATCATATGTAACACATAACAGCACAATGTGGGAAAAATTAAGAGATTTTGATATTCAGCAGGGTGGTGTACATACTTACCACCACCCTTTAAGGGTTTAATGAAGATACTGAATAGAAAGATCATTTTACTTGTAGTTTAATGTGACAGAAGAAAACTTACTGGGGATATTTGCTGATAGAGTGCTTCAGGCAATACGTCATCAGGAGTTTCATATATGAATTCTTAAATCTGCATTATTACGGGTAGGAAATCATAGTCCATTTGTCACGCAATGTAGGGATACGTGCATATCAGCTAGCAGTGAAGTAATCTGAGGGAGAGTTAAGTGAATAAACACAAGTAAACTGATAACGCTAATTTTGAATGCAATTGAATCCATGTCCTTCGGGAAGATTATAGTTTTTCTTCGGTTTACACAAGAATAAATAAATATATATAGTGCAGCGAGCGACCGTTAGCTTCTGGGAAGCGACTTTGCTTCATGGGGCCAGTTTAGCTATGTACACTTTAAACAAAACTCATAAGGAAAGAGGTTATTAACATAACATTTTTTTCATTTCATTTAGCTGTATAAAATCAGTGTCACATGAAATCCTTGTACGATTTGAAAATATGATGTTTCCATTACAATTTTCATAAATGACAAAATATGTAGTTTTAAGTTGTTCATTCCTGCATTCTGGATCAATTTGCTTTTGTTACACCCACAAATGGACCACACCAAACACCTATAAATAGCCAAGACACTAATCCGACATGTTTCCCGAAAAATTACACCATCGTCAGGGAGTGCAGTGTGCCAGTGTTAAAAACATTTGCAAATGGTGTCAATATATTTATACTTCTGCAGTTGGTTTGAACACATGTGTGTACTCGATGGTGGTACAATATTGTCGATACATGTCGGAGTAGTGTCTTGACTACTTATATGTATTTGATGTGGTGTATTTTTTGGTAAAATACAAGAAAATAATTGTTCAATATTCGATCAATATTGGTTGGGCAATTCCAAAAATAATAAAGAGAAATATTTTCACTTACACCCAGTGGGTCACTCTCTAAAATTCAACAGTACTTGTGCAATTGTTAGATAGTGACAGATCTCCCTACAGAATTAGCCCACCAATCACGTCATTTTAATCCTCCTTTCGAGTATGAATTCGGAAACTCAGTGCAGGTCTGGAATTTTTTAAGTGGAAGTTTGACAAAGTGAACGAAATCGGACTGTGAGGTTTAATCACATTATTCGTACCGTGTGTATTGCAACCCTATGACTTTCTGGTACATATGTCGCTTTTGAAGGCTCTGAAGTAATATTTTGCAGCCCTTCATAACCTGAATGAAACAGAATTTTAGAGTGAAAACGAATGTCAATTTCCCGCATTTCTACAATATGATTTAAAGAATTCAGTCACCCATTGCAATGGCAACACTGTTGCATCATATCATATCGTAACAGGACATCTGTACAGAATTGATTATAAAATGCGACATGTTCATTTTAATCGTAAAATTAAACCGCATGTGTATACCTGCAGGCTACAGAAGTGAACCATGTAGAAAAGTGATGACTTGTACACACAATGAGTTGGTGTATTGGTCCATACCTGACGTTAAAACACTGACTTCATTGTAATGTACTTCACGTTACGGTTAGTCCTGCCAATCATGTTCCACAGGCATGGAAATGGTTTGATTACATGCCATAAAGTATTTAAATAGTTTTTTTCTCTCTTCAACGAGGAAAGTAATTCAAATTGTATCATATCTAGACCTATGTATATGGGCTTATATTTTGTCGAACGTAGAAACTGAAACTCAATTTACATAGAAGGTCGTAAAATAGTTTTGTATTTTCCTACCACTAATAACACAAAGGCATCCTGCTACATTTCGGGAAGTGGAAGGGTAGTTGAACACAGGATCTTGAAAGATTAAATAGTGTTGAAGCATACGCAAATTTTTGTTATGTCTGCTGTTGTGTAAAATGAAAGTGACTGATTGTTAAGCGGAACACAGGCTCCTATATGTACTCGGTATAAGAGATGAACCGCTGAAGCCAAGAGTGTGAAACAGAGCGGAGTGCTATTTTGTCACTGCCTGCAGAGAAACTGCACAAAGTTTTATTGCATGATGAGAGGTTTGTGATTCATAAGAAAAAAAAATGTGCGTTGTATATACTGCAGCACATGCACACAACAGCTCATCATAACAACTGAAGTCTCTATTATCCAAGCCTTCGCTAGCTTTTTCTTGTGCTGTCTACTTCGTAGTTATTAAAATACCGCTTTTGGAAGTGAAGATATATATATATATGATTTTGTATACTTGTTTATAATCATCGCGGCTTCGGATCATGTCTGTATCGATTTCACAGCCAACTCCGCTTCGTTTTCATTAGCCCCCTCTTCGATTCTCGGCTAGCAAATCATTCAACCGGGCTGGGAATTTGCTTTGCACCTCATGGAAAATGCTGCGATAGTTTCTTAAAATATGCCACGGCTTAATTAATTTACTTTTTTTTTCAAATCCCGACTCACACTTTACTCTACAAAGCCAATGAAACTGAAGAAGGGTCGTTATATAACTTAGTGTGCAATAACAATTTTTTCAGTAATGTGTTCTGTCTACAGCCAAAGATGAGACAGGATTTAAAAGTATAAAAATTGTTGATATCAAATAAACATGAACCTAATTAAATATTGTAGGTAGCTGTGAGAAAGGGTGGAAAGCTATAAAATTAATTAGAAAACATTTATCTCCATCTCTATTAAAATCCTGAATTGAAGGCACTTGAAAGAACTTCGATTTGAAGAAGTGATTTCATTCCCATTTACATATTACACAATCTAGTTGCAAGTAATACAAACGCACGGCTATCAAAAAAGAAAGTTTTACAGCCATTGGTATTACGTATTGTGTTTCTACATAAGGATGAGCTAAGTGGGACATAAAACACGAGTATCTGAAATAAGCAATTCAAATATAATTTTAATAACAGTAGACTTAACACATGATGGAAATATTATGTTGGGGGGGGGGGGGGTCAACGGTGTGGTGAGGATTCATCTTGCTCAAAACTGAATCCGTTAATGATCAGATAATAAATTCCAACTTCTTAAAGAATGTTTTCAATACATGATGTTTGTTACATCTTTAAATTAATGAAGTGGTTATCAAACATGGCCAATCGGCAAACCGTCTGTTTGCAAATCGGACTATTTTGATGAATCAACGAGACCTAGTTGCTCCACAGCTTTTGTGTGTGATAGCAATTTCTATAACAGTGAACTGAAATTTAAGAATTTTGAAAAACCGTAAAATTCTAGTCAAGTAACCTCATTTGACGAGTCATTAGAGATTTTTGTATATTTGATTTGTCAAAGAAGAATAAATTGTTTTACTCAACCATGTGAAAAGGCAACAAAAATGGGCTAAGTCTCCCCGCACTTCCGCTCCTATAATAAATATGGCAACGTGATAAACTGAGAGCCAAATGAATTTAGTGAAGTAATCAATGGAAAAGGCTTAGGTTGCTGACACATTAACAGAATCCAATAAAGTCAAGCCTGACTAATTAAGATAATTTAAATGCAATCCTATATGTTTCGCAGAGAATTCTTATATAATCCTGTTACCATGCACGAGTCGAACCCACTGAAGCTGAGGACCAGTCTTTCCAACATCTTAACGATTCAGGCTTGATTCCAAATTGAATGAAGTGGCCACACAGCCTTAGGGTACCCAGTATAGTTCTAGAAACGTGCCGTGTTACGTAATACTCCATGACTTTTCTACGCTTTCGCTTGCGTATTGAGCACCATGCCCAGAATTATGGATAGATTAATGCAAATACAAAACACCCACACTTTTAATTGACAAAACGAAAAATACGCCTCCCCATTCACTTTTAATACAATAACGGTGGTTGTATTCTTCGAGGCGAATAATTTAGTCTGTTCCTCGAATATTAGTATCTTGGGATTCATTCCCCATCGGAACACTAACATACTTACGTGTTCATTTCTCTCTTTTTTTTTTTTTTTTTTTTTTTGAGAGGGACTCCCCTAGAAATCTTGTTATTTGCCCAATCTAAGAAAAATTTCTTTTTTTTTTATAAGATTTTT
>Ga0131853_10009375_pt1 | contig 17910 bp, 14 predicted proteins | sample TergutLab28metaG_FD_92764 | JGI IMG/M metagenome (GOLD analysis project Ga0131853, IMG submission 92764) | Labiotermes labralis P1 segment gut microbial communities from Petit-Saut dam, French Guiana - Lab288 P1 (version 2) (version 2) | ecosystem: Host-associated > Arthropoda: Insects >... | reverse complement strand
TAAGATTTATTGAGTTTGACTGGAGATACCATGTTTTTCCAAGATGTAGGTATTTCCCTACTCTACGACAGTGTGTCACATCCTAGAAGACCATAAACTTGTAATTATTTTCTTACAGACATCGAATTCCGAAGAACCAGTGGTGGCTGAAGTTGCGCCCTTTGCTTCGTATCTTGGCAAAACATGAGAGTGCATATGAGGAGGAAGGCATGTATATGACTGTGGAGGACACAACTGTGGCTGAAGGTGTTATATAGATGTGAACAGAACAGTAGTCATTGTTAGAAGATGTGCTACTTTTTATGTACAATTAACTGTGTTGGAAACACAGTTAAGCAGTTAGGACTGTTCATGTCGCTCTTGTACTGTGAACTAACAGACTTTGTGTACCTCTTGAGCTACTGATGTTGGTCTCTATTATGATGGCATTTTATGAATGCAGGTGATAGCATATCTTAAGAAGAATGATTCTAAAAATATGGTTGGTGGTAAACAGTACTGAGGTATTGTAATGTTTGTTTAATTGTCACAGTGTTTTCTGTATTCTGATGCACATGTTGCATCATTGGTTTTAGTATGTATCCTGACATCCATTTCTAATGTAACTAGTATTCAGCATCAAATTCAAAGGCCATAAAGCAAGATTGAGATCAACCGTCATTTATCCTAGTATAATAGTACACATTGTGGTGTACAGAGTGTGTAATGAGGTAATATAAATTTCAGTAGGAACCAGTTACCTAGTATTATGTGGGAATTATTTGAATCGTGACATATTTAAAATGACTGTCCCTTTTAATGTTGTTCATTTTCTGTGCATCTGTCTTATGCATAAAGTTTATTTCCAACTAACTGCACAGTTGGTTGTAATGCTCCTGTATGTTTCAGCTGTAAACTACAGTCATCCTTAGTGTTGAAGATCTGCGGCATGCTATACAAGTTATCAAATGCAAATGATAAGACATTTATATATAAATGTTATTGAAATTGTATAAAATTCAATGTATAACACACGTGGGGTAGTAAAATTATGTAACATGTTCTATCCAAATGCGTGGCAAGATTTATGGCATTTCTCTCTGGTTTTTTAATTGTATTTTTATTTTAATCCTGTATGAGGGGGTGCTGATAAGTCTTTGCCCGATCTCCTTCCCGATGTCATAGGAAGGAATTGATAAAGTGGAAAGTGGGGTCTGTTCATGTACCGAATTGCAAGTCTTTTCTTGTTACAGAGGCTGAAAGGAAGCATGTAAGGCGACGCGCGCGATTTCAACAACATGGAGATGCGAGCTGTCATAATTTTTTTTCCTGCAAGGCAAGGTGCCAAAGGAAATTCACGCCATTCTGATAGAAACATTAGGGGAACATGCACCATCGTATGCCACCATCAAAAACTAGGTGTCCCAGTTTAAACGTGGTGGTTTTTCCACCTGTGTTGCGCCTCGTCCTGGACGACCCAAAACAGTGACCACCCCAGAGATTATCGATCAAATTCACGAGCTAATCTTGGAAGACTGCCAGATTTCAGCTAAATCAATAGCTGAGCAAATGGGCATCTCACGTGAGCGGGTTGGGTCCATCATTCATGAAAATTTGGATGTGCAGAAGCTCGCCATGAAGTGGGTCCTGAAACGCCTGAAAGTGGATCAAAAACATCAATGATGCCCATCTTCTGAGCAACTTTTGGAATTCTTTTGGCATGATCCAAATGATTTCCTGTCGCGATTGGTAACCATGGACGAAACCTGGTTATATCACTATGACCTGGAGACAAAGCAACAATCAGTGGAATGGTGGCATAGCAGCTCACCCTGCCTCAAAATATTCCAAGTGCAAAAATCTGCTGGGAAAATTCTCGCCTCAATTTTGTGGGATCAAGACAGCATCCTCCTCATTGATTGTCTTCCAAAGGGCCAAACTATCAACGTGGAGTATTAATTATCTCTGCTGGTGCAATTGAAGGACGTTTTTAAGGAAAAACGCCGTGGGTAGGTCACCAAGGGTGTCTTGTTCTTGCACAACAATGCCCCAGCTCACCGGGCACTTGCAACCCACAAGAAACTGGCCTATCTGTGCTTCCAATGTCTTGATCACCCACCCCATTCTCCAGATCTGGCCCTGTCAGACTACCACCTATTCCCTGAATTGGAAAAACAATTGAAAGTTCGCCATTTTTCATCTGATGCAGAGGCCATTGCTGCCGCAGAGACCTGGTTGGACAGACTACCTTCTGAATTTTTTTTTAAGTGCCTTGCAAAAGTTAGAGCAATGGGCTAAGAAGTGTATTGAGTTTGTGGGAGTATGCTGAATAAATCCTGAGTTAGGTCACTGTAGCTTGTTTCCTTCCTGATTGGGCTAAGTAAGTTAAACCGTAGAAGAAGCTGATTTCTTTTTTAAGTTTAATTATTGTATGCTGTAATTTATGGACATAAATCACAAGACTTGAGATTGTTACACTTACGTTGAACTGTATGTGTTCCACATTGTTTCAAATTCTAAAAACTGTCGGATATGCTGTGTGGGGCATAATAACAATAGTGATATTCATACGAACATGGATTATTGTGTCATTTTTCAGTAAACAAGTGATTTTCATAGGAAAATTATCTGGAAAAATTGGGACCAGGGGTTTTCCAGATCAACATTTATATCTTTCTTTGAAAAATTCGTAACCTTGGGTTCTTTTACTTAGATGGGGAGTTAGCCCATCATAAAACCTTCAACCTGAATGGCCAGGATTTTTAACCAGGCTTTATGCCCTTATATGACTTGCTTTCACCATGGCTTCCAGAGTGTCATCTACCCTTGGTTTGATTTTGGAATGTCCTCATAGGAGGGTTGCAACCAAGCTGAAGGGTCCCTCCTATCCTATCTGTTAGACCCTTATTGATGGGGGTCTATCAGACCCCCTTTCTCTGCTCGGTGACTCATGCTGGTGATGGGGTTGGTTATCTCAACCTTAGCACGGGTTTTTCACCTGAACATGATCCACTGCTAGTATGTAAGACTCGGGAAGGAGTGGAGAGCTCTGTATATTTTCGTCTTCATGTTGTAAATCTTATTAGGTATCATGTACCATTACATCACACTTCCATATACTGCCTAAGAATATCTGTTGATATCCTTTCTTAAAAGGGTTTAATATATCAAACAATAAACCACTGTGGGGACCCGTTGCGCCGACCACGTGACACCCCTCTATCCGCAAAAGTTGGCACTAACTTCGCCGACCGGCGGCAGCCGCTCTGTCGGTATAGTTCGCATGCGGACTAAGGCCACGGAGTTTTTGTATCAACATAAATTTAACATGATTAGGAACAGAAAAGGAGAAATGACAATGAATTCAAAACGAGAGCAGAAATATGGAACGAGTATTTTGAAAAATTACTAAACACAGAAGAACTAAAGGAATTGCTTAAAACAGGAAATAGAGTAATTAATGAAGTTGAAGTAGAACACATTATAGAAGATGTAAAAAAGGCAATGAGAAATTAAAAAAATAACAAGGCAGAAGGAACTGATGAAATACATCTGGAATAAATAAATATGGAGGAAATAAACAATTGAATGAAATTTATGACCTAGTAAGACAAGTTTGGGAGTCAGAAAGAATACCTGAAGAATGGAAAGAAACAATAATAGTTCCTATGTACAAAAACGGAGTTAGAGACAGGTGTGAGAATTGCAGGGGAATAGCACTAGGAAATGCAGCTTACGAAATTTTGTCAAATATAATTTTGGAAAAAATTAAACCAAATATTGAAAAAATTACCTGGGACTCTCAGAATGGATTCAGAGATGGAAGGTCTGTAATCGACAACATATTTGAAATGAAAATAATAAATGAGAAAATTTGGGAGTATAATCAGAGTGTACAGTATGTATTTATTGGTTTTCAAAAGGCATTAGAGTCTATACATAGAGACATGCTATGGAAATATATGGAGGAATTTAAAATTCTTTAAACAATAAATATGTGTAAAACGTGTTCAAAGATAAGAAGTGCTGTTAGAATAGAAGGAACACTGAGACAAAATTCAGCACAGATAGTGAGCCGTGCCCGCAGGGCTCGGCTCAAAGGCCGTCTCCATGCGGAAATAGACTCTGTAAATTTCTGACACTTCGTTCACCTTTCCCTGGCTGTCCGCGGATTGGCTGCCGTGAGTGAGTGGAAGGGGTTGAGGGGCGGTTAAGGTGAGGTTTCTTGTGGGGCTAACACTGCCCAGACCTGGACTTGCTTTGCGACCAGCGTTGGAACTTGAAGAGGGACTTCTACTTCCGCGTCGAGAGGAGGGGCCGGCCAGCCCAGAAGAAACCGTTCTGCTGAGTTGTTCCAGCTGCGTACGGGACCGGTGCTCGAGTATGCTCGTGAGTTAGTAAAACTTGATTTTGGGTTTTGGTTATTTCCAAATTTATATTTTGGGTAGTTGGATTGTACATACTCGACACCGGCCCCCGCGGAGGGGGGAGCTGAGGGAGCTCGAAGTAGTAATGTTCTTCTATTATGTAATACGGTATTTTGCAATGTATAGTTGTGATTTAAGTTGCTTGGTCCTTTGTACGGGGCCTGAATATGCGTCGGTGCAGGAGCATCCAATGTAAAGCTGTGTTGAGGGGTTTAGCCCTGCTGTGGGAGTTAGGCACTAGGCAGAGATACGAGACTTTAGTCAAAGCGTTGCTGTGGCTTGATATTGCAGCGCAGGCCTGTTCACACACGTTGGTGGTATGCCCTTCAACCGCTTCCACCCACTCACGGCAGCCAATCCACGGACAACAGCCAGGGAAAGGAGAACGAAGGGATGGAAAGTTAGAGTCCACTGCCGCATGGAGACGGCCTTTGAGCCGAGCCCCGCAGGCACGGCTCATCATCCCCCCCTTTTGGGTCAACGTCGTTGACAAGGTTTATGGGTGACCACGAAATCTAGGGCATGGTACAATTCTCCAAACCACACTTCACTGTCACCATCGTTGCTTTTATGCGCAAACAGGACGTCCCAGCGAGGTGCTATGAATGTACGTGGGTAGACACCTACGCCCTGGGTCCGGCCGGTCCCTCCAGCCAATTGTTCATTCGGATGTCCACGTCCCCACAGGGAGGCGAGGAAAGTACCACCATATCATACAAACTCTGGGGCCACTCAACAGGCACTCGGCATTGATTGTGCAGACGCTCCCCCTCACTAGTTGACCAGCCGGTGGCGGGGTGCACACCAGGCCCAGCCCGCCAGCTCACAGGCGTCCAAACAGGAGGATCCATCAGGAGCATTACGTCACACCCGAAAACTGGTGCACGGCGCCAAGGCGGGGCGGGGGGGGCATCCTCCAAGAGGGTTCGAAGGAATCCTTTGGCTGCGTTGGTCTAGGTCCGTCCTCTCAGCTGCGGGTTTTGGCTACCAAGGATGGGCTGTCATCCGGCGGCCCTCCGCTCCATGAGTGGGGGATACAGCCAGGGTCACAAACATACGAAACACAAAAAACTTATTTAGAAACATATACAATGTTACTTCACACACGGTTTTAGCTGACTAACGTGGGCCCTTCTAACTATCACACCTGTGTCAAGATTAGCCAGAAGCACAACGTTCAGCTTGACTACTTTGGCTACAACCACTGGTGCCGACCACCTTTACATCAATTTTGGAGTGATAGTTTGGGCCTTGGAGCTACTCAGTTTCAATTGGTAGCGTACCAAATCGCCGACTCCATATGGGTGTAGCTTCCTGGCCTGGTTGTATCTCTGCGCCACCTTTTTTCTAGCTACTTGCAGGTTGCGATAAGCTTCTGTCCAAAACGACTGATTAGTGTCACACCACACACACACCACACACACACACACACACACACACACACACACACCACACACACACACACACTCACTTCCCGAAACCTGCTCCAAACTGTCCCACACGCAGCACACTCAATGCACCATTGTGTTAAAATAGACGGTCTTAAGTTTTCTGAACTGAAGTGTGAGGAATTTTTAAACAGGCAAAATAAAAGTAAATTCAAGGAACTTTAATATCACCATCCCATCTATGCCTGTATATTCCAAGTTCCCTCTTTCCCTCCTGTATCACCACTAAAATCCTCGTTCCCTCTCTCCTCACCCCAAAATTTCCAAATGCCTAACCCCATCTCATCTTCCTTCATTAAACGAAATTCATAATATTGTGCAGCTGTACAATTCATGAAGCTCTCTATTATGCAAAACTACCATGTGTCTTTCAGAAACATGGCACTGCATATTAATATTGTGAATGATCATGAAGATTTGTTGAGTCCGTTTGTAAGGAACCTTAAATTTGCATATGTTTATATGGGAAGTGAACTGTTATGCATCACTTGGAACCATAAATGCCACTTGTAGATAACTGCTGTGGAGGATGTAATTTTTTTTCCTCCAATTATTTATTACACAAAATATAATTGCTAATTGATGTGTTTTTTCAAAATCTACCTCAGTAATTTTGTCTGTGCATGGAGTTAACCATGAGGGAAGAATGCTGCATATTGTTATGTATGTAGCTAGTAACACTCACATGCTTTGATATATACTGCTCTGCCTCCTGCTTCAATCATTTTTATTGGAATTTGTAACTTTTAAATAGCCATCTCAGCCTCATATGCACTACGCTTGGACATTAGTGGCCCAGCTGTATGTTCTGCACTCTGCCTAATGTCACTAACACCATGTACAGTGCATTGAGAAACGGACAAGTTATGCTTCCACTTATTCATTATAATGGAAAAATCTGCAAGCAGATCACTATTCTTATCTTCTGCCAAATTGAATCTAGGCTGGCAACCCTTCCTAAATTCTTCCATCTGTACACAATTCCCTAATGTTCTTTTTCTTGCTTCTTGTTTCCAGTTAATTCACTTTACCTTTCAAAGATTCCTTCTTGTTTCTTCCTGTAGTGTCCACTAATTTCATGTCTTACATTGTTCAGATTATCTGCATTAATTTGGCTTGCATCCTGTAACCAATGTTGTTAACCTTTGTCCCTTTTTATTCTCATTTATCACTTCGTTTGCTGTACAAACATTAAATATTCTTCTGTTTGTAATGACTCTTTTTAGACGAGACTTTGAGGTCTCTAAATCCCCCCCCCATTGATGCCTGTGCTCTCATCTAAACTCTCCAAAGTTGCAAACTTATTTTGGGATTTTACTTTTACTGTCCTGTAACTTCCACCTCATTTAGCTTCTTGAGATTGAATCTCACCATACCAAACTTGTGTGCTTTTCTTTCATTTACTGGCCGTCCCTTCCTAAATTTTGCGACCATCACATAGCGATCAGTATCATTGTCGTCTCCACTAAAACTGTCTTATAGACATTTAATACAGTATTTATCATTGTACACTATGAGCTGATTTATCTGGCACCTCAGATCCCAAAGGGTTGCCAGATACCACAGTTTCCAGGCATTAGACTGTTATACCCAATGCATATCTCAGTTTTTCACTTGACATATTCTTCCTGTTTCCCCTGCCTCACTTTGTATTCCCCTTTTTATAATTACTTACTACATATTCTTCAAAAACATGATACAAAGAAGCATTTTGCTTGCATTATCTTAACTCTTTGCTTACATGAACAATAAATAACTCTTCTTGATCAACTTCTGCTTCTTGTACTCCCAAAATGGCTGCTGGGTGCTGCCAGTACATGGATGAATGTAATGTATGTCTGTAAATTTCTACTTTCCAGATGGTCCACTGCCAGATAAACCAACTTCTACTGGACTTAATGTTACTTTAAATGCACGTGTAAGAACATTAGCACATAATTGTGCAAATGTACATACTGTGTTGAAATTTTCTTCCCATATTTTGTAAATACGTAATTTGTGTTCATGTTTGAACATTTAGTGAGAAATGTTTCTGTTTCAGTGTTCTGAAATATTGTTTAATATTTGTGCCATATCTGCCTACCATATTTATCCAAATGTAAGACAACATTTCTTAATTCATCATTTGTAAAATGGTGTATCACATTATTACACCACACAAAGTTATATGTGTTCTGTGTAGGTCCTTTCCTAATAATTGAAGGATGTGGGAAGGAGGAGTCATCCTATATACAGTGTCACCTTATATTCCAGTCAATATGCCATATATGTTGGACGGTTGGTGGTTTTGATGATGTTCGCATCAAGTTTCATGAAAATTTATGGACGTATGGAGACTTAGTTTTGGCGGACTGATATGTGTGACCGTGTTAGACCGTGTGATGAAAACTGGGGACAGTTACATTATGCAGACATGCAAAATACACATTCTAAATAAGGAAGCACTGGACAAAATTGCTTTTGGAATGGAGGTGTGAGTAAGAAAATATTGGATGCAACTTGCAGAGTGAGTGCCTGTGTGTGTGTGTGTATCATTGCCACAGAATGCCACAAATCTGCTGAATTTGCATCTGTATGCAGCTGCTGTGTGGTTCATGATCTCTGTACCACAGATCTTAAAGCATAACTGAATTTTGTAGACAGGCCCTTTGAACGGATGTATGCCAGGGAAACAACTCATTCCATTTAGTAAGAATGCCTGGTTTCACCCTAGTGGACAGCTTATCTCTCGCAGTAACAGGTACTGATCTTCATACATTCCATGGTAATGCACAGATTAACATTACCTGCTGTTACGGTTCATGTGTGGTGTGCTGTAAGTAGAGCACCCTTTTTGTTTAGGCCACTTATTCACACCAATATGGAACACAGGTTCTGACACCATTTTTAACACCTCTGTGAATACAACAAGAACTTATGCTTTTCTGAAGGAAGGAAGATAGGCAACAGCAAACACAAAGCCATTTCCAGAACCTTTAAATATTGTCAGTAAAAGTCAAACTTCAACTTCAGTGGGTAAACTAAAACAAATGGACCCCAACTCATGGCTGCAGCCCTGCTTGCTGTCACATGAAATGGTCAGATTCTGCATGCAGAATGATGCACTGGGGACAGAAGTGTCCCTGTTTGATTACAAGGCATTAACTGGTGAAGTATTTTGTTCCTCAGTAATTACATACACAAAGTTTGAAATATATGAAATTTTCATTGGCAAGCAACAATATATTGTATAGAGACTGTCAGTATACTACAGAAGATTCTGCATCCTTAGAAGCACAAAGAGTTGGTTTTGGATGCCAATGATAATTCTGTACCATATTAATGGTATACAATTTTTTTATGCATCATATACAGTTCTATATATCTATAGGAAGTTATAAACATGTAAAGTTGCAATCCCTCTCATTTCCAATGCTAAAATCAATCATTGAATGGTAAGTCATAATCACATTTAGCTTACAATAGCAGTACAACAAATTGGAGCCATCTCAAAATTCTAGGTGCCTCAACAGTGACATGAAGCAAGTTCTATTCTGAGAACCCACAAATATCAGGTGCCACTGTAAAGAAGTTAATTACCCAGACAACCTGGCACTGAGGATATTTGCACCCCCGGCTTATAGGGTTCCTTCTGGGTGATGCTGAATAGCCAATGGGCATGAATCAAAGGGTGCCTGGGCTATACTTCAGACAGTATATATATATATATATTACCTAGTGCTGGCTCTGAGTTTGATGAAACCTGTAATTCTTTTAGGTTAATTGCTCAGTCCTTTGTGTAGTGTTTCTTTTGTTAAGAAGTGTTCCACCAACCAGACAAGAGATCCACCTGTTGTAACAAAAAATGGGAATGTATAAGTATCCAGATACATTTCCCGAGCATGTATCTCTTTACAAAACGTTAGTAATTGGCAGTCTATTACTATGTACGTCAGCATGCTGTTGTAAATAGAGGCAGAAGATGGCCGCAATGAATGGTGGCAGAATGTATGGTTCAGCTGGTAATGCACTGGCCACTTATACCAAAACATAGCAGCACCAATTAGTACGTATTCTGACTCTATCAGTGTCTTGTCTTAAGTTAACATAATTGCATCTCTCTGCAGAACTTCCCAAGGTATGAGTACTGGGGTTCAATATTTCTGACAAAGTTTGTTCTTATAGGCACAGAACACTGCATTTAGACAGAAACTTTCACAAAACATAAAGCATGGCATTCTGTCATAAAATAGCTTGGTTTGGACAGAGTGATAAAACTAACTACATGCAAAAAGAAGTTGTATGACGGAATTCGGACCGGAGAGAGTGCACTTTGCAACTTAGGAAGAAGTACATGACAAAGAATATGAGGGAAGTTTGTCCATTGGATGGTTTTCCTCTGATACAGACTCTTTCATTTTCCTTGAATGTACAGATTTAAAGAATTTTGACACCTGTTGTTAGGAACAGTAGGCATGAAGCCAGAGGGTAGGAAGTGCAGCTTTAAAGACAAAGTGTTGGGGTCTCTTTCTCCTGAAATGTGGCTCTAAATCCTATAAATTTCTCCATTCACTATTTCTGCTACCTTCCAGATGAACCTTACAGACCATTCTAAACACTTCACTTTAAGATGGGCATCAATGCCCATACACACTGTACAGACAGTGTCTGATGGAGATTGTGTGTGTTGTCTCATGTTTGATGAAGTGTCAATCAGAGGAAACTTGCATTTCAGTCAGAAGTGTGGCTGTATTGAGGGCTTTGAGGACCTTGGGAACCAAGGCATGGCAAGGAAAGTTGCAATCATTCCCTGGTCTTCATGCTTTGTGGTCTCTGTTAAAAGTGGAAGCAACCAACACCTTACTACTTGATTCACAGAAGCACTAGGGGTGTGAGGCTTGCTAATTTCCTGATGCAGAACTGGAAGTTGTAGCCACTGTGTGTGAGACATGATTGCCAACAATCGAGGTGATGAAACTGTTGAGTGTTTCTGAAAAGACACCTTTATTCAGTTTTGCAGCTATATTTGATCCTCCCCATCTGCTTAAATGCACATGCCTTTTTCTCAAACATAACGTAGCAAATATGGAGTGTGAGATTACTGTGAATGGGGAGCGACTTACTGGTACTGTTCAGTGGGACGGCATGTTGAAGCTGTATGAAGTTGAGAGAGACAACTTGTATCACCTGCTGCCCAGTGTAACTGAGAGGCATATTCAGCATGGTGGCCATAATACAATGAAAGTTAGCTTGGCTGCACAAGTTATGAACAGCACTGTGGCAGCAGCTATCAATACCCTGGTTACAGTAGGTAAGAACAACAGCACTGTGAGTTTGAATGACACATAGGGTTGTCAGTAGTGCTCTTATATGGTGCCACAATTTGTGTAGATTATTTTCTTTTATAGAACTCTCTTGTCATGAAGGTAACTCTTATTTTGTCCATTATAGTTGCAGGTTACATGGACAGCAGGTGTCTATCACCGGCTGTGTTTTTGAACGAAATTAACACCATATAGGGGGGAGTAGAGTTATAGCTGCACTCATTCTTAACCTGTGCAGTAAATGCAGTTGAGAGGTTAGTTTCTAGTCTCCCTGTACCCATTGGATAGAACACTGTGTGGGTCACAGACCCTATCTAGATGTTACAGAGAAGAGAAAATCTTACACACTAACCATAGTAAGGTTTTGCATTGCCAACTAAGCAGTACAAGTAAGCACTTGGAACACTGGCAAAATGGTGCTAGTAAGATAAAGAGCTGTGCCTTTCTTAACAAAGAATGTGAACAGATTCATCCCCTTCTTTAACAGAGTGGATGGTTTATTACAATAGCTGCTGTTCAGCATGTGTGGATAAGAGTGAATGAAGAGGAAAAGTTCAAATGCCTTGAGACCCAAAACCTAAATCTGAATGGGCTGCAGAACACATTTGGTGCTGTTCGTTTGCACTGTGGGTCTAACAATAACCCATCTGTTGGACAGTCTGTAGATGCCCTTAAGACTGTCACCATCAGTGGCCTTGCTTGTAGAAGTCTTCTTAACCCAAACAGTGAGGATGATGGTGCCACTCTTCTGGACAATCTACATTCCTGTCTCAAGCCATCTGTTGTTTCTTCACCCAGTCAGTTGATAAGTCATGACAGGGAGACCACTGATGATGTTCCGTACATTGTTCACGTGACAAAGCACAGAAAGGGTTCCGCATGGCCATGTGTGCTGGTGACGTGAAAATGTTTTCAGTAGCATATGTCAGTGGTTTTATTGCCAGGCATCTCCTTCGTAATGGCAGCTGTGAAGCTTGCAAGGCCTGTCTGATATCTGAAATACCATCAACAACTGATGTCTACATAGGCTTCAAGGAGTGCAGCAGTACAGTACATTCCCTTACCTATCCAAATGAGAAGTTGGTAGAAACTGTTTGTACTGCTGTCAATATTTTAGAGGGTTTAATATCAGAGGTGGCTCACTTAGATACAGTCAAGTCCTGTATTAAAAGTGCCTTTAAGGAAAGTGTCAGCTTTGACTGGATTAAGTTGACTGGTTGTCATCTTCACCACCAAAGAACTGAAGATGATATTGTGAGGAGTGTCACAAAAATTTCAATTCCTTGGTGGTGCAAGCAGAAGAATGAATCACTGGGTGAAGCAACTAGGCAGAAGGCTGTAAAGAGGAAGTTCCAAGTTTATTGTACCAGTAGGTTAGTATGAAAGTAATGACTCTCCAATCTTACATTGTGGTAGAGTCCAGCTGAAATGTGATGGCACATGGTGACGCACAGGAGGGGAAATGAAGGGGAAACTGGCGAATGGAGTGGGTAGCCAGTACCCTTCACATTACCTCGGAACATGGTGTATCCAGCATTAATTACTAGCGCTGATGCACACACCTCAGCTGCCAGTAGTCAACTGAACTGATGTTCCTGCCGAATTAAATGGACTCATCCGTTAAGCCGAAAGATGAAATCTGGTTTCTGTGTGTGTGCCTTCACATTTCAAACCCAGTCTAACAATGATGTATGGCTTCTGTGTGGTCCTGGTGATCTTTAGAGTATGTCATTACTTCCTATTTGTAGCTGCCCTGTCCATCACAAGCCTGCTGTTTTAGTTGTTCTTGCAATATCTGGTGAAAAATCAAGCTGGTACAGTTCTAGATTATACCTTGTTCTTCTTTCTCATGCAGAGGACAACATATTTTGTGTAAAACTTTTCTTCCAAAAGTACATAGTTATAGTTGATCCATTTGCATTAATGTCCATGTTTTACTTCTGTAATCCAGAACATGTCTTACAAGGTTTTTGTATGTCCTGACCTTATACTGAATTAAATATACAGTTCACAATTGTTATGTATTATTCACCCAGCCTCTGCTTCCTGTTTCCTGTAACATGCATGTAGTTTTCCCTTCATTTCCTTTTAATCCCACTGCATCATCTGCAGTTGTTGATGCCATCAGTATTTTCTTTATGCCCTCTGATCTCCCAGTTATGTCTATAATATGGCTGCATTTACTGGTAAGAATAAAGAGCTTTACTTTCAAACAGACCTTGCCACTGTTCAGACCAATGTTTCCAAACCAGGTTTCTGTAGAACATCTTTAGGGTTTCCATAGAAATAGTGGAATTAATAAAAGCAGAGTGTGAAATATGGGTACCACAAAAAAAAAAATCAAATATCTGTCTGTCATAGAAGAACTGCGAGCAGGTTGGTCAAACATTTGGTGAAGAATTCAAAATTTTTGCAAAACAATAAAGCCCAAGTGTCGCACTGAGAGTAAAACTTATATTGACTTGAGATGTGAGGTTCATTTTGATGTTTAAGTACACTTTGTGTTCATGTGATATTTTAATATTTAAAAAAAAAATACATGAGACAAAGTAGTACAGTAGAAGTGCTTCAATTTTTTTTCCTTACAAGGAATGCCAACTTATGTAGCAGCTCCTTATAGGTACATTTTCTTGAGATTATCTTAGCAGTAATTGAGGTGCATTCTATATGATTAACATTTTATAGCCTGTAACCTTTCCATATATGGGGGTTCCTCAGAATATCGACAATTATTTTAGTGTTTCATCTGTGGAGAAATTTCTAATGTGCATCATCCCCGTTGTGTTTTGTTGGGTTAGACCATCCATTTCAGTGAGCAGTCTCTGAGAAAATATGCTAAAGCTGTGCATCAGGTTTCACGTAAAAATATGTAGGCTGTTTGAGTAGTCATGAGCATCACTGAATGGTGCACAGTGTGCTGTGTGTAGCAGAACACAAGGTGTAATTAATGTCTACTGTAACCGGTCTTGACATTCATGCAGCACTCGCAGAAATGCACACATCATTCTTCACATGTGCTCTGTTTCACTGTACAGTTAGTGTGCTCATGACTTTCAATTTGACATGTAAGTTGCAAATAACCAGTTATTCCATTTCATGTACATTTGGTTTTTAAACTTTTAGCTTTTATTTCAATTTTTTTTATGTCTGCCTGGGCTTAAAATTCGAGGTGCCCACAGTGCTGAGGATGCAAAATGCTGTACATCACCATTTACACAATTTATATACATATAATTCTTAAACTTGTAATTTGTATTGCAATTCGTATGCTGAGGAGATCTCTGCCACTGGCTAGGCTTGTGACACCACCAAGTCTGGTTTATGGTCATTAATTTTTGGCTGGAACATTCTGTATCAATTTTTACTACCTTCACAGGCCAGTGTGGAAAATGGGAACAGTATATTCCACAAAACTGTCACACAACTGCAATCAATGTACAAAGCCCATTCAGTCAGTAAGGTTCCTACAGCTACAATTTTTTTAATAACTCTTTTATTTTGTGGTAGGAGGTACTGATTGTGATAGAGGTAACATGCAGCAGATGGTGCAACAACCGGTTAATCATGCTATTTGGGGGATAATTTTATGTGCAGTGGTAATGATAGTGGAAACTCTGTCATGCAGAAAACTTTGTGGTGTGATGCAGTTTATATAGGGAAAACATTTCCACCCTTGAATTTCACTGCCAGTTAATGCTGGTGTTTGGTGATGGTGTACTGAGAGCGCGCATCACTTGTGGAGAGGGTGCACAGAGTTCAGAAGTGGGTTGGCATCCATAATGATGATTGCACCTCTCAGCCCAGCAGATCAAAAAAATGTGATCACAGCGCAAGTGGTGGAACTGGTTTTGGAAAACCATCAAAACACAATTCAAGATTTATCCATTGCAATGAAGTGATATGTGAAAACTACACCCAACATTGTCCATGCACAACTGGGATACAGCAGTGTGTGAGTGCATGGTGGGTACCAAGATGTGTGATGGAAGTTCACAAAAATTGATGTTTGGAGGTGCTCTTGCACTTCTTCAGTCATTTAAAGGAGGAATAAATGGGTCCCTTGAATCCATAGTGACATTGTGAGACATGGGTTCACAATTTTACTCAAAATGAGCTTTAACGCACTGGACACATCCATCTTCATTGACAGCCACATAATGTAAAGTGTAACAGTATGCTGGAAGGCTGTGGCATCTGTATTCTGTGCTGCAGGAGTTAACAGCATGTGTATTCATACTTTGAGACCGAACAGAGAATGTGAACATTTGCTGTGACATGCCATGCTGAGTGCATTAGGCTATTAGTTGGCAGAGACATGAACGTCTGTCATTAGGTATGATCCTTGTGCACGGTAATGCAGCCCCATACAGTGTACAGCAAACACAAAGAGTTGCTGCAGTCATGTTACTGGAAACTTAAGGTAAATCCAACATATGGTGCTGACCTTGCTCACCGGACTGTTATTTTTGGGCCAGTGACACAACATTTGCGAGGTCACTAATTGTACAGCAAGAAGAGTGCAGTAGTCTATTTACTGCCATGACAGTTGTAAATACCTTGCCAAGGTGAGACAAGTGCATCAGGGTGCTGTGGGATTGTGTCAAAAAAATAGTGTCACAACAGTGAAATAATTGTGCTTCATTTTATGTTGTGCGGTCATTCAAATTATCAGTATGACACAAGGAACCGCACTTACTGAACAGTCTTCCTTAGCTTTTCATTGCCATATATGCTGTTTTATTTCACAATCAGCAGTTAAGTTTCCTTGCCATATAACTGTAGTAGAAGTTTGAAATTCAATATATGTGGTCCTGATTGTAAAGTGTGTATTTATATTGAAAATGGTTTGTTTTCTCAGTTTTTTTTGAGATGCAATATGTAACAGTGTTCAGAGTGGGTGGGAAAAGTGTGTGATATTAAATACTATGTGACAATACATACTGCTGTACTGTAATTCAGTTTTCCCCAATGTGACTTTTCCATCAACGTTTCAGTTCTTGCTAATTTTTGGTATGGGATTTGAGGTGCTCACAGTGGTGAGGATTTGCATTGTGGTCTGAATTAGGACACCGTATAGTTTGGTAGTACGTACATGGTTATGAATGTTTTGGAGGAACATTTTGGTTCTGTCTATAGAGGCCATCAGATGATGGAAGCAGTAGGTCCAGGCCAAAACGTCTGTGCTGACTATTTATATTGCACGGTCCCATAACTGAGAAGACCACAATTTAGAACCTTAATATTACACACTTTTCATGCATTGTGGCACTTTGTTACAAAAAACTTCTGTACACATGTCAGGTAATAAATAGCCCTGTTATTTTACATTATACTTTGGCCTGAGCACAAATGTGTTGCAGGAAATATAATTAAAAACAGTGCGGTTTATTGCCTAACAAGTTATGTAGTTGTTTTGTAATAATTTTAATGTTACAAATTTTTTAGTACCATCATAAATAGGTGTGGTTATTGTATGGCAGGAGGCTGCTTTACCGATGTAGTGCTACATAGTTTAAAAAACTACCACCAGGAGCATGCCACGCCGGCTATCTGAATCTGTCGGGGCCGCTTGGTACGTTGTAATATTACGTTTTCACGAAGTACACATAATAATCTGTGGTATTTCACTGCGCATGGCCCACCATATAGGCTGTGATCACGGATTAGTTTCCGAACCCACAACGCATATTGGCTATACTAGATAATCTGTGCATAATGGTGCCGGAAATATACGGAAGAGCCAATAACGTACGTATCTTGAACTTCGAAACGTCTAAGAAAATACTTGGAATGAGTGTTTGTGAATGAAATGACGTCTATATTGCATTACTAGAATCTGAAACATGTCTGTAAATGATTTATTGAGAAGCACGCATCGTTCAAGTAAAAAAAAAAATTGTAAATGTAAAATTGGATTCCACCAATCAGATGAGAACTGTTTGACGTGGTGGGGAGCACACACGTGGTTTCTGTGCGTGTTTCAAGTAAGTTGTTGCAGCATTTCTTTGGTGGTTCCTACTGGCATAGGAAGTACAGTAGTAGGGTTCTATAGTGTACCCCTTGAAATATATTTGTCTATCAAGCGCATACGCACGCTACATGTGACAAGAAGAAATGTCGCTGGGCCAAAATCGTGCCAATCGTTTACGTCACAATCTTTTGGCAGGGTTAAACTACACACTATATGCACCACACATATTATCATCACTTCACAGACAGGAAACTTACGGATAGGAAACGTGTACTGTTGCGACCACAGATCATCTGGTTGGGACAATGGATGCTGCCATGTTTGCTCCCCGGTCCACCCCTTACAATCATACACCTTCTCGGCAGGGGCGAACAAACACTTTGCACCGGCCACTGAAAGTCATTTCTTATTTACGTGTAAAATCTTATTTCGACACTATTTGCGAACACACTAAAGCGCACAGCAGATAGACACTTTTGGTTATTTTTCTATTAAACAGGGTTGAAAAGTGACTCAAAAAACAACCCCTTTTCCACCACTAACTTCAAAATGGCTGCCGTTGAAATTTTCTATTGGTTGAATGATCGGTTACGAATTACGCATGAAACCCTCATTGCTAAACAATAGGTGTGGGATCAGCCAATAACACAACAATATCGAAAAAAGATGTTTAATAAAGGATGAAGTAAACTACATGTTTCGGCCTAATGTGGCCATCATCAGGTTTTCATCCGAAAGTATGGTGGTAGTGCTTTACAGGATTGGTATGGGTATGTCACGAT